>Ga0209414_1001068_pt1 | contig 13184 bp, 10 predicted proteins | sample LakVidmifraction_4_FD_181154 | JGI IMG/M metagenome (GOLD analysis project Ga0209414, IMG submission 181154) | Hypersaline microbial communities from Lake Vida, Antarctica - Brine Hole Two &gt;0.2 micron (SPAdes) (version 2) | ecosystem: Environmental > Aquatic > Non-marine Saline and Alkaline >... | reverse complement strand
ACACCAAAAGATGTTGTGCTTTACGGTTTCGGAAGAATAGGACGTCTAGTAGCTCGTGAACTGATGGCCAAAACTGGTAAAGGAAATCAATTAAGGCTTAGAGCTATCGTCACCCGAGGAAAAATCGCTCAGGACGTTTTAGAGAAAAGAGCTTCATTATTAAGAAACGACTCTATTCATGCCGATTTTAACGGAACCGTTCAAGTAGATCTAGAAAATTCTTCCCTTATTATTAATGATACTACTGTAAAAATAATTTCTGCTCAGCAACCAGAAGATATAGACTACACAGCCTACGGTATTCAGGACGCTTTAGTCATTGACAACACTGGAGCTTTTCGAGATAAGGAAGCTTTAGAAAGACATTTGACATCTAAAGGAGTTTCAAAAGTTTTATTAACCGCTCCAGGCAAAGGAATTCCTAATATCGTTCATGGCGTCAACCATAAGGAGTATGATCCCAAAAAACATTCTATCTATTCTGCGGCCTCTTGTACTACAAATGCCATTACTCCAGTCTTGAAAGCCATAGAAGATAGTTTTGGTTTGGAACATGGTCATCTAGAAACTATTCATGCTTACACCAATGATCAAAACTTGGTGGATAACATGCACAGCAAGTACAGAAGAGGTCGAGCAGCAGCTCTTAATATGGTAATCACAGAAACTGGAGCAGGAAAAGCAGTTGCTAAAGCCCTTCCTCAATTGGAGGGTAAGCTTACATCTAATGCGATAAGAGTTCCAGTGCCCAACGGTTCTTTAGCTATATTAAATTTAAATTTAAAGATCAAAGTCACTAAAGAGGCGCTAAATTCTAAAATAAAGGAATACGCCCTTAATGGTGAACTAGTGGAACAAATCAAATATTCTATAGATAATGAACTCGTCTCTTCGGACATTGTAGGGGTTTCTGCCCCAGCTATCTTCGATAGTCATGCGAGCATTGTAGATGAGAACACCAACTCTGTAGTTCTTTACATTTGGTATGACAATGAATTTGGATATAGCCATCAAGTGATACGATTGGCAAAATACATTTCAGAAGTCAGGCGATTTACATATTATTAATAGCTACACCATTTTAAATAGTTAACTATATAATAATCAACACTTTATAAAATATTTTAGATGCTACTATAATGCTACTATTTAATATTTTAACTATTTCTTGCTACTGAAATGCTACTATAATGCTACCTTTATAAAAAAAATTAAATATGGGTATTCGAGTTGAGGTAAAAAGGCAGTTTAAGACTGATTTGGATGGGATAATTCGTTTATCAATTAGTCAAAATGGTACACGAAAGTATAAAAGTTTAGGGATATCAATTCCTTTATGTAAATTTTCTAAGACAAAGCAACGTGTAAAGGCTTCATATATCGGTTATAGTGAGATAAATAGGCAAATAGAACGTATGATAGCTGAATATAGTATAACGCCTTTGTCTAGCTTTAAAAATGGTAGTGATGATTTAATCTACACGCTTAAATCTTTGAATAATTACAAGGCTTCGACTAGCGTTAATGTAAAACACGCAATAAATTATATAGACAAGTATTTAAAGAGTAAAAAGCAAACTCTAAAGGTTTCTGATTTGAACATTAATATAGTTTCGGGTTTCAAAGATTATATGTTTGATGCTGGTTTGGGTCAAAACTCGGTTAAGCTTTATCTAGCTATCTTTAAGATGTTAATTAATAAGGCTATAGAACGTAATTTAGTAGACTATTATAGACATCCTTTTAAAGGCGTTAAGGTTAAAGGATTAAAGACTAAAAAGGTATTTTTGTCTATTCAAGAAATTGATAAGTTGAGGTTTTATAAGGGTAAAAATGAATTGGTACGTGATATATTTCTATTTCAGTTTTTCGGTTTTGGAATGCGTATAAGTGAGATGCTTTTGATGAAGTGGTCTAATTTTCAGTTAAAGGATAATAGGTTATTTTTGGAATATTACCAAGTCAAAGCAAAGCCATTGATGCAGATAGAGGTTAACCCGCAAATGATAAATATTTTAGATAAGTATTTGATATTCAAAAGTGATAATTATATATCTAATCTTACTAAAGAAATTGATGTAGTTAATAAAGAAATCGATAGCGTAAAGTTAAGGCAAAGGCTTAATGTAAATCGTGAGGTAATGCCCCCGAAATATACTACACAGCCTATTTTAGCAATACATAATATAACACCTCAACAAGTTTCTAGCCTTGATTATAGTAACGGTAATTTAGATATTCAAATTAATAATTTAACAAAGAAATTAACTGGTTTACAATCAAAATTAGCCTTTTATAAAATATCAAAAATGCCTAGTAAGCATCCTATTTTTAGGTTTGGTACTGGTTTAGATTCCTATAAAACTGGTAGTGATTTGACTCCAAGCCAGTACAAAGAAAAACAGCGGATAACTAATATGTTAAATAAGAGATTAAAACAGGTCTGTAAAGCCATTCAAATAACCCTCATTACAACTCATTCCGCCCGTCATTCGTTTAGTAGGTTAATGCAACAAAAGGGTATGAGTGTGGATAATATAGGGTCTATGTTGGGACAAACTTCTAGAGATAATACACTCATATATTTAAGCGAGTTTGATAATGGTATTGCCAATAAAGAAGCAGCTGGACATTTTAACATATTTAAATAACCCCCCATTCATTTGTTGATGTTTAGGCTTTAACCTAAAGTTAAACAATTATTTAGGTTTGTATCCCTTTATTTGTCTATATTTGTGTATGTTTAAAGAAACCCCCTAAACCTATACAATTATGAATGCTAAATACGTAAGAATATCAACACCCGACCAAAACCTAGAAAGACAACTATTAAACCAAAAGGAGTTTGATATTATCTATATTGATATATGTTCTGGTAGTGTTCTATTTGAGGATAGAAATGAGGCTTCTAAGCTATTAAAAAATAAAAAGGTGACTAAGATAACCATTGGTGAAATAACTCGACTTGGTCGTAATATGAATGATATTTTAAAGACTATTCAATATTTTACTGATTCTGGGATTAACATACTTATTGAAAATCTAGGATTAACTACTCTTTTACCCAGCGGTAAAGCAAATGATACGGCAAGTTTAGTAATTAATATATTGGCTTCAATAGGACAACACGAACGGGCTTTGTTGCTTGAACGTACTAAACAAGGTATTGATATAGCTAAAACAAAGGGCATTTATAAAGGTCGTAAGAGGGGGGCAACTAAAGACATTGAAGAATATAAAGCAAAGTATATAAAGGATATAGAAGCCGTTAAAAGCCTACTTAGTGAGGGGTCCAGCCTAAGCCAAATTAGTAGAGAGCTGGATATTCCTAGAAGTAGACTCTATACGTTTAAAGCAAAATCATTAATACATTATTAACATATTCAAATAACCCATTCATTAACATTTTATTTAATTAAAACCTCGTCTATTTTAATGTAGTTGAGGTTTTTTTTTACCCTTATAACAAGGGGTTTGAAATAATCTTGTTTAGTTGATTCCAGTAGCTTTAGGGTAAATTACCTATATAAAACTTTGACTATGTTTTACACCTATTAAATTAACAATAATAAAATAATATTAAAATAATTTACCAACCCTAAACCTTTTAAAATCAATATGTTAACCCCAAATAAGGCTATAACATAGAATATTTTATTAAACAAAGCTTGTTTTTAATGATATATACTAAAAATAAGACAAGTTAAAATGAATAATTCAACAATCAATATAGACAAATTAAGGCTAACATTATACTACTCTAATGCTGTTAATTTAAAGTACTATTTAAGAAAATCAAATAACCACATATCAACTACTCTTATAAAAGCTTTGGATAAAGATAAAGATAAATATAAGTATACATACGCATTTAGTTTTAAAGGTATTCAAATCGGAATACTTAACGTGGGTATGATACTGAAGGACTCGATAAGTCATTTGTCTATGAACAACCATATATTTTACACTCATCAAAGCCTATTTAATGAGTTTCTAATGGCGTTAAATAAAATAGATATAGATGTAGAGGTTTCAGGGCTTGAAATTGCTTTAGATAGCGACTTTGATGCATATGTAAAGAACTATAACCGCTTAAAGAAATCAAATAAACTAGTACTGGGTAAAAATTATGTAAATAGAAATTTTAGTGAAGACTTTAGAAATAATAAATTCATAAAAAACGCATCAGTAACTCAATACGTTGAGACCCGTAACAAAGCCAAAAAGGCATATTTAAGATTTGAAAATAAGACATTAGAAATCCTAAATTCTGATAAGCCTAAAAATTATATTACTGATTATCATTCTAGGATGGGATTAGATACTACTAAGGATATACATCGTTTTGAACTTGTAATTCCCTTTACAAAATGTTTAGATAAAGGAGTTGAGGTTATATATGTTTCAAAATATGATACCAGTAAATCTATAACAAAGTATGAGTTTGATAAGTTAACCAAGGCTTTAGGGGATATAGAGTTAAAAGCTAAGGATAATATTGTATTTGATTCAAACGCCCTTAAATTTAAAAATAAACTAGATGAGTATGTTATAAAGAAAAATGTTAAAACTCGTTATGATATAGACATTACTAAATTATGCAATCCTCAATATCTGGAAATTATATTTTCAACTTTTGGTAAATCCATAATAGAAAACCTAAAGACAGTTTTAGGTAATAATATATATACTAAAGAAACTCTAAAAACAAAAAAATTAAATATGCAAACAAAAGAAATGGTACATACTAAAATAGTAGTTGATAATAAAATCGTAATAGCTGATGCGTTAAGTGATGAAATGGGTATAAGTTTTGACGATGCGTTAAGGCGTGCTAGTGAGTTTATCAACGCCAGTAATAAGTATAAAATTGATATTCAGGATATGGATAACCTTTTTGAAAGTATATAAGTTGGTAATTAAGTAGTCTAACATAGCTGTATAAAAAGATATATAAGTTGGTAATTGACTTGTCTTATTCTCAACCCAACTGTATCAGAGGACCTCATCAAATCGATGAGGTCTTTTAGGTTTTTATTTACCCTATAACAAGCCTATTGAAATTTCTTTAATGACCTCATTATCGACACTTTATCCAAAAATGGATATACAAAACTTTGACCCTATTTTAATAAGAAAAAACGGTATTTAGACATTGATATATATGTTATGATAAAGTTAAAATTTATAATAAATCTATTCTATCTCGAGTTACAAAAATGGGGTGAGGCAGCTTCATATGCTTTAAATCGTTAAGGCTATATAAACATGCTATTGCCTAAAATGTATATACTATTGAGTCTATGTAAAACAAGCTAAATTCTTAATGTATATACTATTGAGTATGGGACATTATTTAAACAAGATAATTAGTAAACTACGCAATCATTTTAGACATTCTAAAGACCGCCACGCCCCGAGGTGTGGTAAAGGGTAAACTATTCTAATTATACCTTTTAAATATACTCTAAGCCTATATCTTTTTAAATCTATAAATTATACTATCTATGTTATAAAAGCCTTTTAGGAAGCATTATAATGCAACACCCGAAAGCCTACTAGTAAAGGGGTGATTTTTATTATTATTTTACGTGCTTTATTTAGAAGATAAACTACAAAAGAGTGTCATCATTATATTGAGTTATAAATGTAATAAATTGTACTCTTTTGTATATATAATGCACGGTTCGTTAATGGGCTTGGGGTGAAACTCCCTTTGTCTACTCGACTACGAGACGTTGTGTTCCATACACCAGCCGAATATTTTAGCACTTTCGGTTTTTTGACAACGCTAAATTCCAACGCTCAAAAAAACCAAAAGAGCTAAAATTTCCCAACGCTATAATTGAATATTCCGATTAGAGTTTGTAGATTTGTCAAAAAATGACAAGTCTTATGAAAACCACATTTGGAGAATACATCCGACTTTTACGAAACGAAAACGAATTGACTTTGACTCAGCTTGCAGCCAAATTAAATTTGGACTCAGCAAATTTAAGTAAAATCGAGAATGGAAAACGTGATTTTGATGAAAAACGCTTGCAAAAACTTGCAAAAATCTTCAAACTCAATCTTACGGAATTACAAAATGAATATGTTACCGACCAGATTGGAAAACATATTTACGAAACTAACTGTACAAAACAACTCTTACAAGTTGCAGAAGAAAAAGCAGAGTATCGCAGAACACTCAACAAATCATTTCAAACACAATAAAATATGAATGTAGTATCATTTTTCGCAGGAGCTGGCGGACTGGATTTAGGATTTGAAAAAGCAGGATTTAATGTTGTTTGGGCAAATGAATATGACAAAGATATTTGGGAAACTTACGAGAAGAATCACAAAAATACGACACTCGACAGACGGAGTATTGTAAAAATTGAATCTAACGAAGTTCCAGAATGCGATGGAATTATTGGCGGACCACCTTGTCAAAGTTGGAGCGAAGCTGGTTCGTTGCGAGGAATAAATGACAAACGTGGACAGTTATTTTACGACTTTATCCGAATATTAGAGGCAAAACAACCAAAATTCTTTCTTGCCGAAAATGTGAGTGGAATGTTATTGGATAGACATAGCGAAGCTTTAAAAAACATCAAGGGAATGTTTGAAAATGCTGGGTATAAGTTATCCTTCAAACTACTGAATGCGTCAGATTTTGATGTTCCACAAGACAGAAAAAGAGTATTCTTTGTTGGTATCCGAGAAGACCTTGATTTTGAATTTGAATTTCCGAAACCTTTAAAAGATAAAGTGACTCTTAAGCAAAAAATAGCTGATTTAAAAAACACAGTTATTCCTGCAAAAGAGGGAAATAAGACAAACAAAGAGAATTGTAAAGTTCCAAATCACGAATATATGATTGGTGGTTTTTCATCAATGTTTATGTCAAGAAATAGAGTTAGGAGTTGGGACGAGCAATCATTTACAATTCAAGCAGGCGGAAGACACGCACCAATTCATCCACAAGCACCAAAAATGAAATTCATTGAACAAAACATTCGTGTTTTTGTTCCAGGACAAGAAGCTTTGTATCGCAGATTAAGTGTTAGAGAATGTGCAAGAATTCAAACTTTCCCAAACATTTTTATCTTTCATTACAACCATATTGCTGCTGGATATAAGATGATTGGAAATGCAGTTCCTGTAAATCTAGCGAAACATATTGCCATAAGTATCAAATCTCAAATTGAGAATGCAGAAAAGAAACCGAAACAAGTCCCCAAAATAAAAATGGAACTTGAAAATACACTTTCATAATTTATGGCTAGTCAAATAATTAATGGTAAAGCCTTTGAATATGCTTTGCTCTTGGAATTTTATAATCGTTTAAAAACAATTACAAGCGTTTCGATTACAAAAAATGCCTCCTACAAAACTGCCAAAGGCTTTTTTGATAGCTTCAATGAAAATGAACAAGACACTTTTAGAATTACGGCAAGTGCTTCTATTAATTTCCTAATTGATATTGAACCAAAACTATCAAATGGAATTAGCGAAAAAGATATTCTAGTTTTGGAATTAGTTGCCGACCAAGCTGGACAAACTGGAGACGTCAGAGATGTTTTAATGATTCGCTCTTTACAAAAATGGGAGGTTGGAATTTCAGCAAAGAATAATCACAGAGCAGTCAAACATTCAAGACTATCCAGCAAAATAAATTTTGGAGAAAAATGGTTAGGTGTTTCTTGTTCGGATAATTATTTTAATGAAGTCAATCCAATATTTGATATGCTTTCTGAATTGAGGGCAAAAGACAAATCGACGAAATGGACTTCTATTGAGAATATGCACCAAGTCGTGTATTTACCAATTTTAGATGCTTTTAGAAAAGAACTACTTCGTCTTGACAAAGAAAACCCTAGCATTGTAGCGGAAAATTTAATACAGTATTTAATCGGAAATCAAGATTTTTATAAGGTAATCAAAGGCAAAAAGAAAGTTGAAATTCAGGCATACAATTTACACGGGACTTTGAATTTACCATTTGAGAAAGTAAAACCAAAGGCAAAAATCCCTAAATTAAAATTGCCAACAAGATTAATAGAAATTGTTTATCAAGAAAACTCAACAACGACATTATTGGTTTCTTTGAATGAAGGTTGGCAAATATCTTTTAGAATTCACAATGCAAGTTCAAGAGTTGAGCCATCATTGAAATTTGACATAAATTTAGTGAGTGCACCGCATACTCTATTTACGAATCACATATTTGTGAACGGATAAACCAAAGCTAAAAGCTGAACACATACAATTCCCTACAGCCATTATAGAAGCCCAAAATTGCAAAAGAGTATGTCTTTGCAAACGCTAGCAAGTTTGAGGAAATAAAGTACAATAACACAGCAAAAAACTAACGTAAAAAAAAGCACTTTTCTACATTAGTTTTTGACAATATTCATTTAGGCTTACAGATTTATTAACTGGATGTGTAAGCTTTTTTTGCTTATTATTCAATTATTTTATTCTAAGAACCGAAACATATGTTTCATCATAAGGTCTACTTGATTTTGCGATAGCAAAATATTGTTTAAGTAGCTTCTTGGCTAAGGCTAGCTTCTTGGCTAAGGTTGCTTTGTATAGTCTAAATTGTTGAGTCTATATAAACATTATATTGCCTAAACTGTGTATAGTATGGAGGGCTATCTAAACAACCTAAAGTCTGAAATGTATATACTAGTGAAGTGGTTTACGTACAATATACGTACAAGTTTTGAATATTAAATAGTTAAAGTATTGATTATCAAGTAGTTATGTATTATAGTAGTGCTCTATATAGGACTTGAACCCTATAAAACCACCTATAAGCTAAACTATGCAATCAATATATGGGACATTTGTAAACAACCTATAAGCAAAAGTATGTACACTAGGTAGGGGCATTATAAAACAACCTATAAGCGAAACTATGCACCCAACTATAGAGGATTCTAAAGACAGCCCGCCCCGTCGGGTAAAGGTTAAATATTCTAAACATAGCTTTAAATCTATTCTAAGCCATTATCTTTTTAAATCTATACATAATACTTGCAATACTATTAAGAAGATTTAGAGGGCTTAATAAGATAACACCCGAACGCCTACTAGCTATTTTAGTACTGTATTCTATACCCCTCTATAATATAAAATGCTACTAAACCGCTACTAATTTAAAATTAGAAACTCTATAACTATTTAATAATCAATATTTTAAATCATTATAAGATATTTACATATTATTAGTATCCCATAAAAATCCTTGAACTTCAAGGATTTTTATTTTTGATTTTGTTTTTATTAGATGCATTTTAAATACTTTTGCTTCAAAATCAAATTAGTATGAAACCATTACACCTTTTAGCTATTACTTTTTTTTGCACAAGCCTATCTTTTTCTCAAAACACAGAGAATGAAGAGCAAGACCAACAGCCTTCAGCAGTAGAAAATCTTGAAACTGTAGTAGACAGGTCTAATGATTATCAGCAATATAAAGTTGTAGAAAAAGTTGAAATCAATGCTGCGATTAAGAAAGTTTTTACTGCTTTTGATTTATTGAGTACTGAGATCTCTAGTCTAAAAGACAGTATTCAATCTCAAGACAAACAAATTCAAAGTTTGAACACAGAAGTATCAGACCTGAATAAAGAATTGTCTAGTCTTCAAAACGAAAAAGATAAAATTGTATTTTTAGGAATGCCCTTAACAAAATCAGGTTACAAAACGATGACGTGGTCTATCATAGTCGTGCTCATTATTTTGTTATTCTTATTTATTTTTAAGTACAACAGGAGCAATCTTCTTACCAAAGAAGCTAAGCAGAATTTAAAAAATCTAGATGCAGACTTCGAAAGTTATAAACGTATTTCTTTAGAGAAGCAACAGAAATTGGGAAGAGAACTTCAAGACGAAAAAAATAAAGTTCAGAAATTGAATAAGGGTAATCAAAAATAATGTCCAAGACCGAAGATTTTTATGAATTTTTGACTGAAGATACTGATGCTAGAATTTGCGAATCCATTCCGGACGATCAATGCACACATCTTCCAAAAAACTTCATGTTAAATGTTTTTAATGGTAGCCTTACTAAATTTGCAGAAAAATTAATAAGTCCAGGGTTTACTCTACCTTGGATATTGAGTTTTCTTGGGGCACCACTTTTTCTTATCGGTATGTTGGTCCCTATAAAAGACATAGGTTCTCTTTTGCCACAGCTTCTTGTTAGCGGAAAGATAAGAGAGAAACGAAAACGAAAACAATATTGGGTTGCTGCTGGATTTACCCAAGGCATATGTTTACTTCTTTCAGCGATTTTACTTGCCTTTATCGATAACCAGACCTTGATAAGTTATGCTATTGTCTTCTTATTACTTCTATTTAGTATAGCTTCAGGAGTTGGCTCTGTAAGTTTCAAAGACGTAACTGGAAAAACTGTCCCCAAAGGAGAAAGAGGTCAAATGTTGAGTTATAGATCCACATTTGGAGGTTCTCTAGCTCTTATCGCTGGAGGTTCTTTAGTATTTTTTCTAAAAGGAGAGGATAGCAAATGGCTATACGTAGGTCTATTTGCTAGCGCTGCCATGCTTTGGATTTTTGCCTCATTTTTATTTTCGGCTATTAAAGAACAACCGGGTTCTACAGAGGGAGGAAGAACGCCTTTAGAAGAAATAAAAACTGGAGTTTCCTTATTGAAAAAAGATTCATCGTACAGGAATTTCATCATTACCAGAGCATTGTTGATGGCCATTCCTCTCTTAGACCCATTTTTTATCCTGCTTGCAAAAGATGTAAGTAAGGAAAACTGGAACTATTTAGGTTATATCATTGTCATTGGGAGTCTAGCACAAATAGTAAGTAGTCCTATTTGGGGAAGATTGGCAGATAGATCTAGTTTACAGCTTATGAGAATTTCAGCTAGTTTGTCTATCTTAAGTATTTTATATGCGCTGGTTTTTGTTTATTTTGATAACGAAACCCTCAATTTTTACTATTTCATGCCAGTCTTATTTATTAATGGTGTTGCTTATTCTGGAGCAAGACTGAGTAGAAAAACGTACATAATAGATTACGCCCCAGAAAAAGAAAGGCCAACATATGTCTCTGTTGCAAACACATTAATTGGATTATTTACCATAGTAGCTGCTTCATTCGGCCTTATTGCAGAACATTTTGGACTGGCCTACCAATTTTGGTTTTTCCTTTTACTTTTGGTCGCCTGTATAACATTGAGCTTCACACTCAAAAAAGTTTAAGAAATGCGAATAGATATCATTACTGTAGTTCCGGATTTGCTAAAGAGCCCATTTGAGGCTTCTATCCTAAAGAGAGCTATTGAAAAGAAACTAGTAGAAATCCATATTCATAATCTCAGAGATTATACCACTCTCAGTTATAAACAGATTGACGATTACCAATATGGTGGCGGTGCAGGAATGGTGATGATGGTAGAGCCTATCGACAAATGCATTTCAAAATTGAAAGGTGAAAGAGATTATGATGAAGTCATTTACCTCACCCCAGATGGAGAAGTCTTAAACCAAGCCATGGCAAACACGCTCTCCCTAAAAGGTAACTTAATAATGCTTTGCGGCCATTACAAAGGAGTAGACCAACGCGTAAGGGATCTTTTTATCACAAGAGAAATTTCTATTGGTGACTATGTCCTTTCTGGAGGAGAGTTGGCAGCAGCAGTCTTGTGTGATAGCATCATAAGACTCATCCCTGGCGTACTTGGAAACGAAACCTCTGCCCTTACCGATGCTTTTCAAGATAATTTGCTATCTCCACCCATCTATACAAGACCTTCAACCTACAAAGGATTGGAAGTTCCAAAAGTCTTATTGAGCGGACACCAAAGAAAAGTCGACGAATGGAGAGATGAAAAAGCCCTAGAAAGAACCAAAGAGCTCAGACCAGACTTATTGAAGGAAGATTAAATTTAGGTTTGCATAAAACGATTTTTTATGTATTTTTGCAATCGCTAATTCAACCTCTGACGAAATGCGTGAATGTTGGTTTAGGTTATATTAAAACCCAATACAATGGATTTAGTAAAATTTGTACAAGACGAATTTGTAGAAAAGAAAGATTTTCCAGAATTTTCTGCTGGTGATACTATTACAGTATACTACGAAATTAAGGAAGGTCAAAAAACACGTACTCAGTTTTATAAAGGAGTCGTGATTCAGATTAAAGGATCTGGAGTATCAAAAACCTTCACTATTCGTAAGATGAGTGGAACTGTAGGAGTTGAGAAGATTTTTCCAATTAACATGCCTGCTATCCAAAAAGTTGAAATTAATAAAAAAGGTAGTGTTAGACGTGCTAGAATTTATTATTTCAGAAACCTTACTGGTAAAAAAGCAAGAATTAAAGAAAAAAGAACCAACTAGTTTATTTTTTCGATGTTTAAAAAAACCTTCTATTGAATTCAATAGAAGGTTTTTTTAGTTTTTAACAGCCTTATAACCGTCTCCGCAAGGTTTTTAGATTTCAAATCTTTATATTTGAGGGTTAAACAATTTTTAAAAATAAATTATAATTCATGGAAGATTATAGCACAAAAATCATTTACACAAAAACAGATGAAGCACCAGCTTTGGCCACCTACTCTTTTTTACCAATTATAAGGAGATTTACAGAAAGTTCTGGTATAAATATACTGTCCAAAGACATCTCTCTGGCAGCAAGAATTTTGACTAATTTTAGTGATTACTTAACTGAAGAGCAAAAAGTTGATGATAGCTTAACTTATCTTGGAAAGTTAGCCAAAACTCCTGAAGCAAACATCATTAAGCTTCCAAACATCAGCGCTTCTGTTCCACAACTCACTGAAGCTATAAAAGAACTACAAACCAAAGGCTACAAAATTCCTAGCTATCCTGAAGATCCACAAAACGATAAAGAAAAAGATATAAAAAATAGATTTGCAAAAGTCTTAGGAAGTGCTGTCAATCCAATCTTAAGGGAAGGTAATTCAGACAGAAGGGTTGCTGGTCCCGTAAAAGAATATGCTCAAGATCATCCTCATAAATTAAAGGAGTGGAGCAAAGAGTCCAAAACCCATGTTTCAACAATGAAAGATGGAGATTTTTATGGAAGTGAAAAGTCCGTTATTCTTACCTCAGAAGATGATGTAAAAATTGTTCATACGGATGTTAATGGCAACCAAACTGTCTTAAAAAACAGCACAAAGCTTGAGGATA
>Ga0209414_1001067_pt1 | contig 13189 bp, 17 predicted proteins | sample LakVidmifraction_4_FD_181154 | JGI IMG/M metagenome (GOLD analysis project Ga0209414, IMG submission 181154) | Hypersaline microbial communities from Lake Vida, Antarctica - Brine Hole Two &gt;0.2 micron (SPAdes) (version 2) | ecosystem: Environmental > Aquatic > Non-marine Saline and Alkaline >... | reverse complement strand
AATAGTATTGACATATTCGATGGGTCTAACCTAAGAGTGAGACTAGGAGAGCTATAACAAGAAAGCCCCCAATTAAGGGGGCTTTTTATTACTCTATAACTTTAGGCTTCTTCTAGTTCTTCTTCAGATTCTTCTATAGTACCAGGTCTAGCTCTTAAACTATTTATCTGACCTTCAGATAATCCCTGCCAATTCTCAGCGGCTTTAAAGAATTGCTGTACTTCATTAAAAGGTCTAGTACCTATAAAATTCATAAGTGTTTGGTAATCTCTTACCGGTATTAATACTGCTACTGCTTGTTCTTCCATTTTACTTCTCCTAAAAGCCTGTATCACATGTGCCACCTAAACAAGCGGAACTTGCCATTGTATCCACATCTGTATATTGTGGTTCTATATTTTCAGAAACCCAATCAATTGGTACTAGATTGGTATTTATTTTTACCCATTTATGATAATTGTATACATCCTTAAGACAATGGGTAGTCTCTCCTATATCTCCATCAAAATAATTATCTGCAAACTTATTACACCTTCTTATCCAGTCTTCTTGAGGAAAATTTCGTTTAAGTATATTATTAGTACCATCTAGTACTTTGAAACAAGCATCCCAAAGGTCATCATTAAATACGTGCAATCCATCAACGATAAGCCCAGAAGCGAAAAGAGCTGCATCCCCGTAAAAATCAAGTAACTGCTCTCTTGAAAATACTTCTGTAAAGGGAGCTTGTGCGTAAGCTTTGTCGCCTGTAATTCCTAGCAATGATACTCCAGCAAAATCGTCTTTGTACTTAAATAAGTAGTCCCTTACTTCGTCCCAATCATCAACTTGTATTGTGTTAGATACATTGTGGCGGACCAAAGGATTTACGCATAGATGTTCATTAGTTCCATACTCAACCCAGTTATTTTGAGTTAGCCTTACAAGTTCTAGTTGATTCGTACCCACTAAATGACGTTTAAACAGAGATTCTTTCGGCGCCTCTACTGGAATTGAGAAAACCCAATCCACTTTCTCACTACTCCATACACTTTCTTCTACCGCTTCCGGGTTATATTTAGCAAAGATCTTAGCAATGTCATTCTCTTTATTCATCTGCATATTACGGAAATACTTGGGTGCATGTTCTGCCCCGATACCTGATGCAGTCATAAGTAACACAGAAGCATTACCACTAGGTTTAACACAAGTAGTTCTAGCCGCTTGATTAATTCCTATCATTCTAGAGATATTCTTATTTGTGACCTTTACAATCTCGGCCCCTTCTCTCTGAATCTCCTCGTTAAACAAAATATCAGGATTGTTACACCAACCAGTTACTGATACACCAAGTAGTGCTTCACGCTCAAATATATCTTTAGATTCTTGCCCTAGATACTTAAAGTTAGTATACCCTGCCTGAAGTGTGCCCATAATAGCACCTGCCCTACACGCCTCATAAAATTTAACGGGGGTGTTGCAACGTCCTCCATTAATCTCCACTAGGTTACACCCTTGCCACCCAGAAACACCTGATTCTGTCTGAGGCCACATGCCTATCTCAACGCACGGATTTACACATACGTCTCTATCTTCTACTAATACAAATCCAGGCTCCCCAAACTCTTTGACAGACTCAAATAATTTAGCAAACTGTTCCGCAGTGGTATTTTCCCTTACTAAAATAGCTGAATTATTAGATCGCGCACGTTGTGGATTATCTTCTAACCAATTACCTGTTTTAGCCTTAAGCATTTCTTCATCATCATAGCTAAATAAACAAATAGTAGCAGACCTACGTACGCCACCACTTAATACAGCATCCGACATGTGCATTACTATGTCATATATAATGATAGGGCTGAGCTGCTTATTTTCGTGATTTAAGAAACTGCTCATAAGGGCTTCAATTTTACCTAAACTGGCTCTTAACCCGTCAGGCCCAGGAGCTTTGAATCCCCCAGTTATCTTAGATCCTTTAAGGCGTATTAAAGAATAATCAAAAGCTACATGGTATCCTTGGTACTCAGGAAATGTTGCTTCGAATCCGGAGGCAACAAAAGAACTTAGTAAAACTCCTATAGCATCAGCCCACCCTTCAATCTCATCAGGAATCACAAAAGTCTTAGCGCCTTTAGTTCTTGGCGCAAATTCTGGTAATTTTTCAACATGGTGCCATTGCACAGAAAATCCTGTGCCACAACCACAAAGTAAAAGGTACATACATTCTTGAAAGAATTTTAATCTATCTGCATAAGAACTGAGACAGTTATATATCTTAGCTTCATGCTTAAGAAGTGGTTCACCACCCCATTGGAGAGCCCTTTGCGACCCTAATATGTCTTTATCCTTGTAAGATTCTTCTGCGAATAGGAGGGCCCTTTGTAACTCAGGGCTATCTACTAATTTATCATGATACTTTTTTTCGTGCATACCCATAACACGACGAACACTATCATTCCAGTTCTCCATCCTGCCTTCTTCGTCTAAGTATCCTGCGTAATCCGTATAATATTTAATATCACTAGCTAATTGACTTCCTGTATTTACCATACTTATCCTCTTACTATTTTACGTAGTTCACGTAAATCTTGCTCAGCTTTGAGCAGTTCTTTCATTCTTACTTTAGATACTACTGGGTTACTTTGTCTGAACGGGTATTTATTCAATGTATCTTCAGCTTTTAACAATTCGTGATACCTGTAAGGGTTTAGAATAGCTGCTGAGGCTGTATAAGTTACATACCGTCTAGTGTGGTCTATATCAGGTTTAACATCCATAACACCTAAAATTCCATCTAGCATATTATGGGCTAATCCGGTATATATACAACCTTTAAAATCCTCTTCAAAAGCCTGCATCGCTATTTCTTCTTGGCTGACCCTACTTTGACTATACCACATACCACCTTTTCTATTTACCATTTTATATCTCCCATCTGTTCTCTAATATCTGAAATGTTCCCTTCACCAATAGCTTCGTCGCAATGCGACAATAGGTCCATAAGCTTATAGTTTAACATTATACGATCTGGATTTTCATTTAAATCTACCATGAATTTATACTTACTATCAATTGGAATTGCATCGTAAATATCAAAAGCTGAGTCATACTGGCTTATAAGGTCAACTGCACGTTTTTCTCCAATCTGAGCAAATCCTTGAATATTATCGCCTTTATCCCCGCATATTACTTTATAGTCTAAGTACTTCTCTATAGGGAAATCATAGTGTTCTGACCAATTAGCTAAAGTATATTCTTTCCTAGTAACATAAGAGAACTGGCTTACATCTTCACTTACCAATAAATTCCAATCTCGATCAGAGCTGATTAGCCAAATATTTTCAAGTTCATACTGCTTTCTATGAAGTACTAAGCTTGCAGCAATATCATCTGCTTCCACCCCTTTATACCTTAGAACTACATAACCTTGTTTTTGCATATTTTTAAGAGTTTGTTCATATTCTTCAAAGAATTCCTCGAAGGCTACCTTTTCTTCAGGTGTCTGGTCTTTAAAACGTTCTTTACGGTCAGCTTTATAATTTTCGTCAAGATTCTTCCTATAAGTAGAAGAGCCCCAATCTGCTGTAATTATAGTCTTTTCAGCTTTATAAGACTGTGCTAAAGATTCTACAACTTTCTGAAACTCATAACGGTAGTCAGACCTCCCCGCGTGTTTCCAACGAAAGCATAGATTAAGCGCATCTACTATCATAGCGTTGTTAGGTGGGTTTTCCACCATGTCTGTAAATTGTTTTGCCATACTATTCCTCTAGAGCGTGTGTAAGTAGGTTAAGCCCGTACTCTCCGAAAAGCATGGTAAAAACATCTCCGTTATCATCATTAAGCCATTTCATTAGTTTTAGTACTTTAACCTGGTTATCTATAACCCTACCGTGTTCTTCATTGAATCTATTAGCAAACTTACTAGTTTTGTCTATTACTAAAGTATTTATAATATCATTACAGTTGCTACAATATTTGGTATTCCCCCTAAAGATACCGTCTCTATTTACTTCTTTACATAAATCACATTGATGTACATTGGCCATTATCTATCGTCCCCACTTCCTTGAATTGTCCCAGATTCTAATCTTCTTAAAAGCTTGTCTATGTTAGTCTTAGCTATATATTCTAATGTGGTGTCTAATTCATAGGCTACTGCGTTAATATACCAAAGTACATCACCTAATTCTTTAATAATAGAGAATCTATCTTCATCTGATACGAAGCCTTCTTTATCTCTCATGATCTTTTTAAGTTTATCAGCTACTTCTCCAGCTTCCCCATTAAGACCTAGAACTGGATATACAATATTCTGTCCTCTATCTGGGTACATAGCAGTCTTATCTACTATATTCATATACTGCCAAAATGTTAAATCTGGTTCCATTAATGTTCTCCTGCTAAAAATTTTACTGTTTCGTTCTCTAGCCATTCTTCGGCTAGAGCTACATATGCGTCTAACCAAGAAATATACAAGTATTTTGTATGCTTAGGCTCTACGTCTGTTACTACATATACTTTAGACCTATTATACTTATAGAATAATAAAGGTTCTTGATCTCCACCTTTTGCTTGTATAAGTAACTTTCTCCACCATTGCATTAAGTTATTAGTCTTTACTTGTGTAAAAATCTTATCACAAAGTGGAGAGTCTTTATAACTCTTAACTTCTATACAATATATGTTTTTTTCATTAGGAACCCATAAGTCCCCTTTTAAATATGCTAATGCACCCGAAGCGGGCACTCTCTCAAATTGGTGGCCTTTCCAATCCCTGAGCATATCTCTTACTAAGTATTCTCCTCTAGCTCCTTTAGCCCTACTGTCTACCATTGTTTTTATACTCTACGAGCTTTGCTCGTCTTGGGCTAAACTAGCCTTTCCCTTTTCACTCAATTGATGATATTTCATTTATCTTTATAATCTGTAGTTTTGGTACTAACGGATGTTCCCATTGATGACTAACTACGAAGGTATTAAGACCTTCTTCCTTTAGCAGTACTTCTACCAGTTTCTCTTTACCGAATTCATCCAATACAGATATAGTTTCATCTAAGAAAAGCACATTGATCTTAGACTTAGAGATACTACTCATTAACTTACGAATAGCAAGCAATGTAGATGTATTAACTCTTGCTAGTTCTCCACTAGATAACTCAGTAATATCTACTGTTTCCCCTTCATCTGTAATTTCAACATTCAGTTTATCATTAGTAACAACAAATTCTAGAGTGAATTTACCGTCTGATAGTTCTCCTAGGTATTCATTTACTATGTCTTCAAGGTCTTTAACCATACCTTCAATTTTATATGCAAGTAGACCATTTGTGCTAAAAGCCTTTTTCAAAACTTCTAAATTAGATAATAAACTAGTTCTGCTGTCTAAGGATATCTGAGCTTGGTTTAATTGTGTCTGAAATTCCTCCGTTTGTTCAAGGATTACTTGTATTCTCGTATTTTTCTTAGTTCTTACTTGGTTTTCTGTTGATGTTTCCGATAATTTAGTTTTAGCCTCCTGTAAGGTAACCTGTAATTCATTCAAACGGCTTTTAAGCTCATTAGCGTCCAACAAAATCGCAGGTAAATCTGCCTCAACGCTTCTGTAGAGGTCCTCCCAATCTTTCTGAATTTTACATTTTCTAGCAAAGTCTGTATTGTTTATTCTAATTTCATTTATTTTTTCTGTTAATTCTGCTATTTGCAGATCAGAATGACTTATCATGTACTCCTGTTCTTTAACTAGTTTTTTAACAAAAGTTTCATCAATAGGCTGTGTACACACATGGCATACCCCCTTTAGTCCTTTAATCTTAGTCAATGTATTAGTCGCAAAAGTTTTATCAGATTGATACTTTCCCAAGTCTGACTGTAGAGTATCATAGCTCAGTTTTTCTGTAGCTTTTATACTCTTAGTTGAATTCAGGTCTATCTTATTTAGCATAGCCTTATATTCATTATTCTTAATTATTTTTGCATTGCTCTGAGAAATATTAGAAATTTTTGTGGAAAGCTCCTGAGATTCTTTCTCTTCCACTTCCGTATTAATTTCTAATTTCAACATAGGTAGTATGTTGGTATCACTTAATTTATTATCTTGCAACCATTTTGATATAGTATCTATTTTAGATTTTATACTTACTGTTTCCGTATTCAGGTCTTTAGTCGCATCTTTGAAAATATCAAATATACGAACGTATTCCTCAAGATGCAATAAATCAATAAGAAACTTCTTACGGTTAGTATCCGTAGCAGTTAAGAATTGTAAGCTAGTGTTAGTGTTTTGATTTATTAGTTGCGAACAGGTTTTAAAATCCATACCTAATAAATCTTGTATAGTTTTATAACTACCAGTAGCTGTGTGGCTGCTAATATCTTCACCATTCCTAGTTAACACCACTTTTATACTAGTTTTTCTATCTACATTGATTTTGTACTTATCACCATCTTTAGTAAATTCCAGAGAAATCCAATAGCCTTTTCCATGATGTCTATTTGGAATTGCAGACTTTTTAGTGCCTTTTGAGTTCTTATTGAACATCACTTCTTCTAAAATAAGAGGGATTGATGTTTTACCCGCCCCATTAGTACCAAGAACTTGGGTAAGTATATCTTCGTCTAGGTGAAGTATATTGTTGTCGCCATAGCTAAAGCAATAACCCCATTCAAGGGTTTGTAATGTAAGCATTATACGTTTCCTTTAATATAGTTATGGAAAGTTCCTATAATATTTTCCACTTTACTACTATCTAACATAAGTATAAATTCAAGATATTCCGCTAATTCTTCCACTATAGTCATTTCACTACTAAGAACTAAAGCCGCTTCAGTACTTCGTTTTACTACTTTCTTATCTAGAAGTTCTGAGTTTTCTACTGCTGCGAGGTCTTGTAGGTCTCCTTGCAACTCATATATAGTGTGATCATATTCTGTAGCTACCATATCTACTGGGTTTTCTACAGTTTTACGAAGCAATTGCGGTAGTTTGAACTCGTGCCAAGTCCAAGACCAATCATCCTCTATTAATATATATCCAGTCTTTACCTTAGCCCTATGAAAAGAAATAGTCATCGGGCTACCTGGGTATACTATGTTTCCTTGAGAGTTTGAATGAGAGTGTAGATCGCCAGCAAATACTACTGGAAAGTCTTTAAATATTTCTAAGTCTACCTCAGGCTTAACGTGCGGAGGTATCTCCCCTCTAACATGGGTAAACAGGGGTAAATCCTTATTAAATTGGTCACAAACGTTCTTCTTGTGTAAATCAACATATGAAAGGATGCTAAACTTTTTTTTGTACTCTATTGATTTATCTATAATTGTTACTAACGGATTTATTCTTGATGTAGCTTCTTTAAGATAAGTTAGGAAAGTCTGCCCTTTATTAGTGGCTTCATGATTGCCGTCTGTAATAATAGTTTCTACAGTAGCACTAGAGACAAAAGAAAAATATACCTCTAGTTCTTGCATAGTAGGCAGACGATCGAAAATATCTCCACTAATTATATGTAGGTTACATTCTATGTCATTAACTTGCTTAAAGAACTCTCTATATCTAGCGAGAGCCCAGTCTACAGGAACATTCTTTTGGCCTAGTTTAATATGCCAGTCTGCTGTAAGTAGTATCATAAGGTAATACCTTCATTAATTATTCTATCAACCACCATCCCATATTCTCCAACTAAGTTGTAGATCTTTTAAAAAAACAAATGCGGGCTTCCATAGTTCATCAGGGACAGGGGTTTCTCTAGTGAAAGCCCACTGCACAAGTTCGTTAGTCTTACTGTCCAACCGGAATATTACTGCTCCAGTTATATTTTCAGGCTTAACTATATGACCATCCCGCATCTGCTTTATTGCCCAAGGTAGCGTTCCTTTGGCGGCAAATAAGTTTTTAAAAAACAGTTTCATTTATTATTACGTTTCTCTAGTATTTTCCATAATTTACCAATATCTTCTCTAAGAATATCTTTATTATAACCAAAAGTACTCATTAACACCTGCCTATTATTTATTTCAGCAAGTATTTTAGATTTCTTTTCATTTTCAAACTCTTTAATTGCTTTCATATAATTCCCTAAAAGCTTTGGGGTCTTCCGACCCCTCCGCTATAATAACTTAGCCTACTTTGAACTCATCTTCAATAGCTTCTTCATCAGTATTAGCTTTTTCATTCTCTTTACCACTAAAACGATCTAAAAGCTCTTTTTGAGCATCAGGAGTAGGACGAGGCATTACTTCATCCATAGACTTCAAATCTTCAATTGCTTTAAGTTCACCTTCATTAAGCGAGCGTTTTTCACATTCAAGTGCCATTAGATTGTACTCAACATTAAAAGCTAGAGCACCAGTTTTCTTACGCTCAACTACAATGTCCCAACCTTCTGCAGGGTTTGTAGGGTCGCCAAGTTTACGAGCTGCTCCTACTACTTGCTCCCAAAGCTTTTTCTTTAGATTTACTACTTTCACTGCATAACCAGATTCAGTCGATTCATCCGCAATAACACACTGAGTAACATAGGACCAACTGCATTTAAGATCAGGATTTTGATCACGTACCCAATCTTTCTCTATATTAGTGAAAGCTTCTTTATTACGGTCAAAGGCTAGACATTCCATAGGAATATTCTTATCATTTTCTCCCTTAATCCAGTACACATAACGAGGTAAAATATCCCCCACTATACGGAAGGTATTTATTCCATTCTTAAAAGTGTATGCGTTGATTTCTGACTTGATTGCAGAGCCTTTGCTCTCGTTAAACGATAATGCCATGTTTATTCTCCATTTTCCATCCTAAAAGGTTTGGAAATATATTGTACTGCTTATTAGCAGTTATTAATGCTACCCAATTAAAAGAGGGGTTGCTACTCTTCAAACTTGAAATGTATAATACCCTTATCTACCCATAATAAGCTATCGTCTCTTAAATAGCTTGTTGGGTCTACGCGAGAATGTATTAATTCTAATGTGGTATCTTTGCTTAGTAAGTAACTAGCTAATGATCTTTGAGAAGCTATTGCCATATAAATACATATATCATATTTGGAATATCGGCTATTTAATAAGTCTATAGGGTTTGATAAATATGACTCGCCTATAAAAGCATTTAAATTGTACTTATATAATGGGTCGTATAGCCCCCAAGGGATAGTGTTAAATGTTAAAGCTCTAGCTATTCTTATACACTCAGAAGGCTTCTGTTTAGCTGCCCTAAATATCCTTTGCCAATTATAATAAAGCACTTAAGTTTTTTTTCCTTCTTTTCAAACTTGTAATATATTATATCAAAAATCATAACAAATGTCAAGAACTATTTTTTACATTGCTACTTCCCTAATATTATATCCTTCTCTCATATAAAAACCCATTCTAGCTGATGCTTGCCTGCGAGCTGTATTCCCTATTAAGTGTAGGTCTACAACTATTGGTTTTAGTTTATCTGGAAACTCTCTATTTATTCGACCCACCAATTGTTCTAATAGTGGATCATTATTTATAGGATTAGCTAAAATTAAGCAAGATAAGCTATTTATAGAAATTCCTTCAGAATATATAGCTTGAGTACCTAGAAGAATGTTTTTCTCCCCTTTAAGTATCTGATCTTGAAGCATATTTCTATCATCTTGGCTAACTTCTCCTACTACACATACAGCATTATCCCCTATCATATCGGCGCAATTTTTAAGTAGAGCTGTTCTTCCTCCCACTACCAGTACTTTATGCCCTTTAGCTGCATAAGTAGAGGCTAAAATTGCTACTAATTCTCTATACTCTGGCTTATTGGTCAAGTTTGTGACCCTATTAGCCCAAGGTGTTTTAGCCCCGTCTTGGAACCTTATATTAGTTCTAATAACATCTACTGTGGGGGTCATAGTATTTTCAGCTGGAGGCTTATAAACTGTATCCCCAAAGTAGTCTCTAAATACTACATGTTTCCCGTCTTTTCTTTGTAGGGTAGCAGAAAGACCTATTTTATATCTTGCATGATTAGAGTCTACCAGTTTGGTGAAAGTTGCAGCACTGACATGGTGACAATTACCCACTAATTTATTACCTGCAAAATAGTTATGGTTATCAGCCACTTCTATATTATATCTATATCCATATTTAGCCTTCTCAAATAATACACTTTCTACTTTCTGTACTGTGAAAAGCTCAAAAGCTTCTATAGGCTCTATACCTACAAAATCTATACTTTCAGCAAAAACACCTTTCTTATAAGATAAACAAGGATGTATAAGGTCTGCAATAGACTCAATAAATATTTTTGCACTTTTTAAATTTAGTCTAAGATACGAATATCCCTTTTTACATGTATAGTATACTGAATCTATATCAAATAAAGTATATAAAGAGTCTTGTAGATTGCCTATAGATACTTCGTCTAATTCACAGAAACTAAAAGTTATATATTTACCATCACTTATACTGCCATCGTCTTGGTACATAATAGACCAAGACTCTCTGGTTAGTTGTTTTGCTATATCTTTTGTTATAATACTTTTATGTGTTTTATCCCCATAAAGTTGATCTCTCCAGTTATCTAAGTCATAAAAAGATAACGTACTAAAGGAATATATAGAATTTTCAGGTTTGTATCCACTGCACCCTTTGACATTATCTTGTTTAGTTGCGCCTATTAATAAGGCCTTCTTGTACTCTAGATATTCTAGCTGAGCTTCTCCATGGGTTATCCCTAATCTTACTGATTTACCGTTTTGTCTTAAAGAACCATCACCTAGAATCATACCTAAAACTAGAGGTTTTACTTCCTTAGTTAGTAAATGTGAAGATTTATGAGAGTGTTGGCATATTACATAATCATCTTCCATTAAGTACTCTGCCGCTATTTTACCTTTATTGTAGGAATATACATTGTGGTTCATAGTACATTTTAATACGCTCTTATTTTCAAAAACAAACTTAATCATATCTTCATCTTGTTTATGTTTAAAATGTTTTAAAATAGGTTTATACTCCATATTTTTAGTTTTTTCATCCCAAGATAGAACATCGCAGAAAGTTTCTGAGTTAACTATAGTACCTATAGTTTTTGGGCCCTCTCTTGTAGTTACCCTGCTATTATAATCTAGGCACTCATCCATTACTACAAGACCAAATTCTTTTCTGATTAAATCAATATTTCTATAAAGAGTTTGCACATTACCCACTACAATAGAACTATCAATATTAACTTCGCCGCTACCAATTATTGCAGGTTCTATACCCATCATATGTCTAATTTCAGCAGCCCACTGGTTACGTAAATTAGTTGTGTGTGTTATGATCAGTGTCTTTTGTTTAAGCTTAGCGGCTATAGCCAAAGCTGTATATGTCTTTCCAAAACCAGGTGCAGCATTAATCATACAATTATCATCTACTGAGTTATATATAGGTATTTGCCCCCCGCGTAATTCACCTTTAAATTCTGGGAATATAATCTCATTACTGACGCGCTTATCAACAATCTCATAATCTTCTGGTATATACTTCATACACCCAACAGGCATTGATATTAAATCATCTCTAATTCTAGCCATGTTTTTAATCAGTAATGGAGGGTCATTAGGGTTATATGTGGGAATAGTGTAAGTTAGTTTCTCATTAATTTCATTACGTAATTCAGCGTCTACCGTCATGTAGATTCTATTACTTAATACTGCCTTCTTCATACTTTCTTCCTCATATCCTGTAACCTGTGGTATGCATACTCGTATAGTATCCAAGGTAATTTATCTATATATAATATACCTACAAATAACATACCATCTTTTGGCGGTCTAGGTATTGTAAAGGCTTGTTTAATATTCTTAACTCTTAATACACATTTATTTACATGATATTCTATTGATTCTATTTGGTGGTATTTGACTAGCGCCATTTTAGTTTTTTCATACTGAAATACTTTTCCTGCCGAGTCTATGTAAGAAGCTTTAGGAGATTTTATTAAAGCAGTTATATTATCATAAGCTTTAGGTAATCTATATAAATCTTTAAAATATGTCTGGAGACGCCTTATTCCTAAAGTTTTACCAGGCATATTCTTATCATCTACTATTTGATTATCTATGAATAATAGGCCGTCTTGAGAATACCAATTATCAGTAGGGACTTTATATACTGGAAATGTTATTTTATGAAAATCCTTATAAGTTATCGACATACGCTTTTAATGTTTTAATAGCTTGTTCTTCCGTATCCCCACCTCTAAGATAATTAGAGGTTTCGTCTAGGAAATACCATCCTGCACCTGTGTACCAATAAGATCCCAACCATCCCTCTTCAGAAGCTTTTCTATCACTAGGTATAAATATTAAGTCATTCATTGATTGAACCCTCCAAAACTTCATATACTTTAGCTAGTTTATCTTCAGTCAATACTAAACGTGCATATAAGTCCGCAATAACTTTAGCCACACTAACCTCCTCTAATGTGTCTCTTATGCCAGACTCTCTAGCTTCGGCGCATTGTTTAGCTATCCATTCAGAATGTTCTGAAAAATTATTCATTAAATTATCCTCGTTAATTCTCTAGTAGCACTACCCCGAACTGTTGGCGTTTTAATATCATAACTGAACTTTATGTTGTTGTTATCTATCAATTCAATTGTTGCCGTTCCAACTTTTTTTGCGCCGGATTCGTCATCGAGCCGCATCCATGAATGGTCATAGACTTCATAAATTTCAAGTTCATATGTACCATCTGTATCCTGAAATCCAAAACAGTAATACCAGCGTTGTGTCGTATTGCCCTTATATGCTCTTTGAACGATTGTGCTTCTGGTGGCCGGACCGTAGCTGTAGAAATAAGCTACACACGCTTTCTTGGTAATTTTCTCTTTGGCATCGTAATGGTCAAAGAAATGCGTATTGACGCCCTCACCATTACGCGCTTTCTGGTAGAACCGGCCATTGTTTTTATGCTTCGTAGGCGCGTATATCCTTTCCATGCGAAGCGAGCCGCGGCCACTCTCTTTTGTATTCCACTTAAAGATTGCTTCGTCGCCATCAAACGAAAGCTGACAAGTTCCGGCAATCACTGATTTAGACGTAGCGGGGTCTGACCACGTGCCCCCTTCGGTTGTGTACAGGACGGCTCCTTTGAGCATGTTTTCAACCGTATCGGTTGCATACCAAAATCTGCGTGAGTTATCTAGGTCTAAGTCTGGATTAAACCCAAACAGATGCAATGACGTCCTGCCGT
>Ga0209414_1001066_pt1 | contig 13194 bp, 9 predicted proteins | sample LakVidmifraction_4_FD_181154 | JGI IMG/M metagenome (GOLD analysis project Ga0209414, IMG submission 181154) | Hypersaline microbial communities from Lake Vida, Antarctica - Brine Hole Two &gt;0.2 micron (SPAdes) (version 2) | ecosystem: Environmental > Aquatic > Non-marine Saline and Alkaline >... | reverse complement strand
ACCAGAACCAGAACCAGAACCAGAACCAAGGCCAACCAGCGCAGGGTAGCAGTATGCCTGAGCCAGTTGACGACTTTGATGACGACATACCCTTCTAGGCTCCGATTCATGTAAATTGTATCGTTTATTTGTTACGTTTATCTCTAAGGCCCCGTTCATGCGGGGCTTTTTTGTGTCTTTTGAAAAAAATGTTGTTACGAAATTTGTTGCGCTTTTGTGAAGTTGTTACTAATATGTTTTTGTAACGTTTTAGGGGCGCATGATGGAACTCAAAGTTGAACTTTTAAAAGTTGATGACGGTCACCGAATTGCGCTTCTTTCGCAAAATGGAATGCCGCTTTATTACCCCAACCTCTACATCACCAATGAAAAACGAAGAAGTTCGTATCAGACCCACCTCAACATTTTGCATCACATCAAGATTTTCTTCTTTTGGTGCGAGATAGCAGGAATTGAAGTCGAAGGCCGATTCAAGCGCGGTGATGTGCTGAAAGCGGATGATATTCTCAACTTGGTAGATTTTTGTGCGTGGGATGCCGAGACGATTAAAAAAATTCGCTCTGGAGCCCGACTGCTTAAGTCAGCTTATAGAGAAGTGTCTCGTAGCGAAGCGTCATCAAGAATCGGCAGCATTAAAGAATACTTGGAGTTTCTATTCAAAAAATTGGCTCAGAGCAGCAAAGAAGATCCGCGTCTTGCATCAATGTCGAGCGACATAAAAGCCTACAAGCCGAGAGTTAAAAGCCACAGAAGTATCCAACGAGTCGAATTAACTCACGACCAAGAGCGGATTTTGAACGCAGTAGTTATGCCGAATCACCCGGAAAACCCGTGGTCAGTCGACCCAGGTGTGAGGTTGCGGAACCTGATAATGATCCATATCTCTTTTGAAACAGGCATCCGTCGTAGCGAGCTTGCAGCGTTGCGAATCAATGACATCGATTTTGTGAACCGCACGGTATCCGTATATCGCCGACACAACGACAAACTAGATCCTCGTATTTATCAGCCTCAGGCGAAAACCGGTGAGAGAACCCTTCCGCTCAGTCCGGAACTGATTGAGCAGGTCGATAACTACGTGATGCACTATCGATCCAAAGTTCCTGGCGCTAAAAAACACCCCTTTTTGTTCGTATCACACTCTCGTGGTAAAGGCGGCCCAATCAGTGTTGGAACGGTTAATCATTGCTTTGCGCAGTTGTCCAAGGCGTTTCCAGAATTGGGACGGTTGCATCCTCACAAGCTCCGTCATCACTGGAATTATGACTTTTCCAGGAAGGTGGATGAGCACATGAAAGACGAGCCGGAAGAGGATAAGAGGGCATTTGATGTAGCCGCCCGAGCGTACGCGATGGGCTGGAAGGAGGGAGGAACAATGTCTCAAACGTATAACCGGCGTTTCGATGAAGAGAAAGCCGACGAATTGTTAAAAAAACGAAACTCGAAATTCAAGATCGTAGTGAAGGACAGTGATGATCCAAAGTGAAAAAAAATCGCTTGGCGAAATACAAGCGCTCCTCAACACGCCTCACAAGTCCTTCGCGGGTCTGACGTTCCTCCCATCCGAAGATCGCTGGAAGCTGAGGCATAAATATGTCCGCGTCAACTTGGCTGGAAGTTGCAAGCTGATTATCCCTAATGAATCATGGTGTTACTTCAAGCTTGCTCTTGCCCGATACGCTCAAGTCAACAAGATCGGTACTGTTTGCGCGATAGCCAATACCCTCAACATGTTTGCCAACAGGTATGGGGCTGACTTTGATATTCTTAATGAGGCGGACTTTATCTCGTTAAAACAGATAGTTGGGAGTGAGCGTGAAGATATGGTGGGTAAGCTTCGTGGCTTCCTTAAGTTCTGGTTCGAGACTGGCATCGGAGGAATTTCGAGAGATTTCATTGATGCGATTTATCAAGTCAAGCTCAAGGGGAGCGCTAAGGGCGAAGCGGTCAAATCTTACGACCCGTACATTGGCCCCTACACGCCGATTGAACTACAAGCGATCATGGATGGGGTTACCAATGCCTATCTTGAAGATCGTCTGAGCACTCGCGATTACGTGATGACCATCCTGTTCGTGCAACGCGGATCTCGACTCAACCAGGTTAAGAACTTACGCGTGGGGGATTTTGTACTGGGCAGAGAGGGGGCAGAGGTCCGTATGCCGCGTGGTAAACAGCGGGGTTCTGGGTTTAGGGAAGAATTTTCGACTTTCAAAATTTCGGAGGACCTTTATAAGCTCGTCCGTGTATTGCGGAAGGAGTCGCTAGAACGTATTGGGAATAAGCTTCCTGCTTCTCAAAAGCATCTCATAGAGCGCCTGACAGACGATTTGCTGCCGCTCTTCATCGGCGACTTCAGTAGCTTTGCACAGGCTTTGCCAGCAATCCTTGAGTCACAGCAGACCAGTGAAGATCACCACATGGGGGAGGGTGGAGTTGCTACGCGACTGAGGGCAATCGCCAGTGTAATAAGTGTGCACTCAGAACGAACGGGCGAAGTTATAAACCTTACTTCACATCGTTTCCGCAGAACGATGGGTACAGATCTGGCTCGCGAGGGAGCGGGTGTGGGGCCGATTGCAATCGCTCTTGATCACACGGATTATCAAAATGCTGGGGTTTATGTGTCCACGACAGCGGACATTGCGACTCGTCTGGATCGAAAAATCGGCAAGCTATTAGCGCCTCTTGCGCAAGCGTTTGCTGGCCTGCTTGTTCGGCACGAGTCAGAAGCGGTGCGGGGTGACAATCCGGAAAGTCGTATTCGTACCATGGCAGGTTCGAACAACGTTGGCACTTGCGGAAACTTCTCGTTCTGCGGTTCCCGAGCGCCCATCGCTTGCTATACCTGCGCTAAATTTCAGCCTTGGATTGAAGCGCCCCATGAAGAAAATCTGAACAGTTTGTATCAAGAGCGACAAGAAATTCTGGATGCGACCGGTGACGAGACAATCGCGAGACAGTTGGACCGAAGCATCTTAGCTATCGAAGACGTTATCCGTAGGTGTGAACTCAAGCGCATCGAAATAGCGGAGGTTGAAACGTCTGATGGCTGATGTGATTACTTTTAAACCACGTGCCCAATTTAACGCTGAACAGCAGGCTAAGGAATACATAGCTTTCGCTCAAAATTTACGAGGGTTTGATAAAGAAAATGCCCCTTTGGATTGGGGGGCAGCGAATTGGAGCTTCTGGATTAAAAGCCTAGCGTTTTCAAAACTGGGGGCCAATGTGCGAAGCAAGAGTTTTGGTCCAGGTGATGTTTTAGAGCCCCAAATCATTGATTTTGCGAAGGCGTATTGCATTCATCAGCAAACCCTCAATCGCACCAGCGAAGTCGTTCAAGTGGTCGCTATCAGGCTGGTAGAGAAAGCGCTTCTAGACCTTGGTTACGCTGCTGATATTACGCTCGTTGACGGTGGGGTGATGGACCGTGCGGCTGAAATTTGCGACGACCGCTCGGTGCATAAATCGGAAGACAGGGCATACCGCTGCGGACAACAGCTTCAGGCCCTTTCAACGTTTCTCGATGACAATAAGCTTACTGTTCGACCACTTCATTGGACCAACCCTATTCCCCGTCCGAACGATGCAGAGGGTCATCGTAAGAGGGAAGACGACCGAAAGAAAAAAATGCCAGATCCTGCCGTTTTAAATGCCTTGGCTGAAATTTGGGTCGCAAATCCGCACGAACACCGAGACATTTTCGCTACCTCGAATAGCGTCATTTTGCTTTCAGCGCCGGGTCGCGTCGATGAGCTTAACAAGCTTGCGAAAGATTGTGTGGTTTGGAAAGAAAATACAAAGGGTGAAAAAGAGCTGTTTCTGAATTGGTACGGACAAAAAGGTTTTGGTTTCAGTGATAAGCCTGTTCCTAAAACCTTTCAGCCATTTTGTCTTGAAGCAATTGAACGAATTACGGCAATCACGGAAGGACCAAGACGGCTCGCTCGGCTTCTTGAAGAGAATCCGAGCGAGTTCCCGATTCATGATGAGTGTCCGAAAGTCAGTCAGGATGAAATTCTCACGCATGAGCAGATTCTCGCTGCAATGTGCCTTGAGGGCACGCAGGGAACCCCTCGAAACAGTGTCAAAATTTGGCTAGATCAGACACTGAAAATTCTCGACAAGCGCAACGATTGTAAAGCTTCAGCAGCCATCCTGAGAGAAGCGTTGGAAGGCATGTATGCCGGTAAAGCCTCTCCAGGAAAGCGGGATCACCTTACGCTGACACTTCGAAAGCTGAACGTTTTTATACGCGAGTATTGGTTGCCGTCCACATTCCCGTTCACCACAGAATCAAAAACAGTGAAATACCAGCACGCGCTGAATTGTTATTACTCCTATCAGTTTGAAAAGAAATTTAAAGCCAAGCTGTTTTCTATCGAAGCCCAAGACAACAATAAACTTAATTCAGCTTTAACACCGGCGGCAGGGGCGCGGAACAAAGGTCTCAATATCTTCGAGCGATGGGGGTATGAAGGAAAGGGCTTTGGCCTGACGACACACCAGTTCCGGCACTACCTCAATACGCTAGCAGCGAAGGGAAATGTAGGCGAAGTTGAGCGAGCCCGATGGTCCTCCCGGCTCGATCTGTCCCAGAACAAAGTCTATAACCACGAGACGACCCAAGAAAAGCTCGACAGAGTCGTATCGGTCGGCATGGGCTCACAGAATAAAAACCTGGCCGAGTTGTCAGCCAAGAACGAGCCGATCAGCCTGAAAGACTTGGGTGGAAGTGAAGATCGAATTTCACATACAACGCTATTTGGGAAGTGTGAGCATGATTTTGCCGTGGAATCGTGTCCAAAATTTCGGGGTTGTCTCAGTTGCTCGAAGCATAAGTGTATCAAGGGCGATGACGAAAAACTTCGTCGGATAAAGTTTGAGAAAGAGGCGCTCAGAGTCAATCTTGAGAAAGCTCAAAAGGGTGTTGATGAAGGTTCTTTCGGGGCTGACAAATGGCTTCAGGATACGATGCAGGATTACGAGAGGGCGTGCGAACTCGTCAATATCCTGGAAGATCCTGAAGTGCCAGACGGTTCTGTGATCGCTTGTCGGGACGACGGGTTTACTGAAGTAACTAAAGCGTTAGCAGCGCGGGGCAAACTCGAAATTTCGGGAGTCCAGCTCCCGGCTCCTGAGAAAGCTACACCCGGTTTCGATAAAGATAAATTACGCAAATTACTAGGTCGATAAGAATGGCTAGACATCTCACAGACAACGATGTTGAGCGCATTCTTGCGCTTATCGAAGGCTGGAAGTACGACTTGAAATGGGAAGCGCTGGTAAAAGCTTGTGAAATTAGCCTTGGTATTAAAACGACCCGACAAGCGCTAGATCGAAAGCAGAAAGTTAAAGACGCGTTTCAGATGTATCAGCGTACTCAAAAACTTGATTTGAGTGACGCTTCAGCCGCTAGGCCGAACGACATAAACACCGCGCACGCAAGGATCGACGGTCTCGTTAAGAAAGTTAAAAAACTTGAGTATGAGAATGCAGCTCTTAAAGAGAAGTTTTTGATCTGGCAGTACAACGCTGAGCAGCGCGGCATGACAGAAGAGTCACTAAATCGACCGATTACCCGACATGACCAGAAGCGATGACTGAGTTCAGAGAGCGCAAATTCAGGCCCTGTGAGGGCGTTTAAACAAGGGTTTGCCCCGACCGCCCCTAGTAGCGAATTTTGATCTGAGAGCGTCTAAGGGCCTCTGAGGAGCTGTATGAGCAAAGAGATGGGTCAGGTTTACCTTGAGCGGTTCCAGGCGTGGGCTGCATCTATGTCAGATAACGATTTCCGGCAAATTGTTTATGCCCCGAAGGGCATACTGAATCGACAGGAGATAAAGAAACTTGCTGGCATAAGCGACCAGGCAATCAAAAAGAATGCGAATGTGAAAAGTGAACTTTCTTCTCTTGAAGAAGGACTGCGTAAACGAGGTGTTCTGCCCCCGCTTACAGAGCCAGCTAAGCAGGTTGAAGGTGGCCCTAAGCTCTATGACAAAACTGCGAAAAGAACCGCAATGGATTCACAGCGTGTGGCGCAGCTTGAATCAGTGAATCACGATTTAAAAGTGCGTGTCTCCGAACTGGAAAAACAAGTAGAAGAGCTTCACTCCAAGCTTGGCTCAGCTAAAGAAACGGTCGAAGCAATTAATGATGGCCTCTCGGTGTTCACGCAATGTCCGATGAACTGATTTCCGCTGAAGAGATGTTACGGGTCACTTCAGTGCCGTTCCGTCGCAGCTGGTCGACCGTAATTCGCGGCGTCCCTATTTGCGACGATCACTCCGTCAAGTCTGCTGTGTACTTTGTTTCAGTCGTCGTGGACAGCAAATACCTGCCGGTCGAACCTGCCCCTGGTCAGCTTTGGAAAGTGCGCGGTTACAAAACGATTAAAGTCCTTGAGCACGGCGCTTTTAAGAGTAATGAGCATGCTTTCAAGAACCCGGATCAGTTCGATTTGCACATGCCTGATACCGGAGAAAGCTTTATTACGTTTGTCGCTAAGGACGCAGCCTTCACAGGTATTGGTGAATCTAAAGCTCGCCAGGTCTGGGGTCGTTTTGGATCGGATGTTCATCGCATGCTTACCGAAGGTGATGCGCAGGATCTGAAAGCTCTTCAAGAAGTTCTGTCGAACAAGTCCATCAAGGCACTATATGCGGGCTATGACAAGTATAAAAACTTACGGCATACAGTATGGATGAGCAAAGCAAAGATCCCTCAACCCGTGCAGCAGAGAATCCTTAAGCATCATCAGCTCGGGACTGTAGATGCAATAAAAAAGAATCCTTTCGAGTTACTTCATTTCGGTTTGACGTTCAAAGAAGTCGACGCAATTTTAAATGCGATCCATGGCCATTCTTGGGAGCGAAAACGCTACCCAGAGGAGCGAAAGCGAGCCGCGATGGTGCAATCTTTGAGGGACTGTATGTCAGACGGCAGCACGTGGCTCAAAGTTCGTCAGGTGAAGAATCGAGCATTTGATTATTTGAAGAACGAACAACTATGCGAAGAAGGGATTCAGTGGCTGAAAAATACGCCCGGTGTTGCGTTGTATCATGAGGCGGATGACCGCTTGCATCCAACCGCAACAGCGATACAAGAGCTTGCTGTCGCTAAGCGCATTAAGCAGCGACTGGCAACGCCAACTCCTTTCTCGGAAGCTGACGAAAGCATTCTCGAAAGTGTATTTGCGCAGATTCCTTATGAACTTACGAGCAAGCAAAAGCTGGCAGTCATGACCAGTCTCACACAAGGTCTGAGCTGCATCACGGGTGGCGCAGGTACTGGCAAGACAACCGTGCTTGCGACGTTCTTAAGAAGTGCTGAGAAGATGGGGTATGGCATCCATGCGGTTGCTCTGTCCGGTCGTGCAGCAATGCGACTGCACGAGTCCATTGGCTATGAGACGATGACAATTGCTCGATTCTTGAGAGAAGATCCCGTTGTTTGTCCGGCAGGCGCGAAAGCGCTACTGGTGATTGATGAAGCATCGATGATCGATCTGCCGACGATGTTCAGAATCATCAATCACATCGATTCCTCGGTTAAAATCGTGCTAACAGGCGATCCTAGTCAGCTCCCACCCATTGGTGTCGGGAAGATACTTCATGACCTGGTCCTCTCAGATCATGTCCCGAACACCATGTTAGATATTGTAAAGCGCCAGAAGGGGGCCACCGGCATTCCCGAGTATTCTAAACAAGTAAACGCAGGTGAAGTTCCAGCGTCACTGAGCATAGCGAACATTCATTTCCATGAAGTTACTGATCAGAATCTTGCTCTCAAAAAAGCGATAGATTTATACGTTGAAAAGCCCGGTGACTCTCGAATTCTCGCGCCTACGCGGAAGCTCGTTGGTGAAGCAAATGAGCTTATTCAGGAAGTCGTGAATGGCGACTCCCCGTTGATGAACTTTAATTTGGACGGGGAACACTATGTGCTGAACTTGCGCCTCAATGACCAGATCTTATTCACGAGGAACCATCCAAGCGTGGGTGTTCAAAACGGCTCGCTGGGTAAGCTCATCAATATAGATCAAGTGGGAGATGCCGTAGGTGTCGTGAAGCTCGACACTGGCGCTACTGTCGATATCGAAGGGGACCTGCTGGACGCGCTAGAGCTTGGTTATGCTATGACACTCCACAAAGCTCAGGGGAGTCAGTTTCCGCGTGTAATAATCTTACTGAAAGAGAGCCGGGTTCTGGATCGGAGCTGGCTCTATACGGCACTGACTCGGGCGGAAACAGAAGTTCATGTCATTGGCTCTTCGGCGGTATTTGAAAAGGTCGCGGAAGCGCCTCCGAAAGCCTTTAAGCGCAAGACTTTACTCACTAAATTGATTGATTACATCGATTGATTTGCCTGAGATGCACGCGGGTTCAAATTACTTTCGGACCAACCATGCTGTATCTCCTTATGAGTTCCCGATTAGCGAGTATATGCTTGAGGATGTAGGCGTACAACCAGAGTGGGTGCATCGGCGATACAAGCCTCGCGAAAGCTGAGAAAGGGGTCAAGGGGTTGGTGCGGCCCGCAGCCCTACGGGCGAGGACTCGGCCCCTTGACGCCGTTAAGTAAAATACCCTCTTAGCAGGGGTGCAGTCTGACTGCAACCCCTGCCACCCGGCGAGGGGCGGGGTTTGGGGCGGAGCCCCATTTCTGTTGGAGTCAGTACCATTCTTCATGTCTTTCCTGCGCTGCGCTGGTCGGGATTTTCCCTTGGCCTTAGGCGCGCTCGGAATCGGAAGGTGCTGTTTGATCTGCACGAGCGTGTGTAAAAGTTCCTGATCATCTTGGTCGCAGGGTTATGCTTTCGTGACCATTTCCTTTTGACTGCCTACCATTCCTCCCTGCTCCCCCGCCCAGCAAAGCTATCCTAAATTCATGCATAGAATTTGAACCCGCAAATCGGTATCTATCAACTTGTAGCCGGATGGCAAGCCCCCGATACTGAGGAAGCTTCTAAGAACGTCAGTTCAGTCGCGGCGACGTCTGCTACAGTAAAGTTTCGCGTCCATTTCTCTGCTGGTCGTCGTTAGGTGTTGCAACGTTTCGAATAGTCACTCATAAGGAAGCTATGTGTTAAAACAATTACCTGAAAGAGGCAGCGATATGCCTCACGAGACTTGGTTGATTGAATCAGTTCAAGATTTCGTCGAGTTACTTCAGAGAGTGATTGACACGAGGGGCAGTATTTTCCGGGGTCAATCGGATGAAAGCTATCAGCTTCGTCCTTCAATTTTGAGATTTCCCGCGAAAGATCACGAAATACTTCAAACAGAGAAAAACCTGTTTAATGCCTTCAAGAAACAAGCTCTTCCATATTTAAGCTCAAAACCTGACAGCGATTGGGATTGGCTTGCAATTGCTCAGCACCATGGCTTACCAACACGTTTACTCGATTGGACGAGTAATCCTTTGGCGGCTCTCTGGTTCGTGATTTCAAAGGCAACTGAATCAAACCAAGCGGATGGTCGGAACGGAGTCGTTTGGTGCTATCAAGTAGGACAGGATGCGGCGCTCGACGAGCGCGAGAAAGATGACCTGTCTCCATTCAATATTCCAAAAATTAGGGTGTTTAATCCTCCTCACATCAATCCAAGAATTACGTCACAACAGGGTCTTTTCACCGTGCATCCTCTCAAGGGGAGCGGGGCATTAGATTTGTTAGAAAGTCAGAGTCGCAGCCGTCTTTCGCTCATTAAGGTATTGATCCATAAAGACCACAAACCAACTTTGCGGCAGCAATTATCAGAATTAGGTGTCAATGCGGCGTCAATTTTCCCGGATTTGGATGGCTTGTCGAGCCATCTTCAATGGATCGAGTCAGTTTGGAGTTTTGGTGATGGCTATTCGGGCTATTGAGCAAAGCACCGCTGCACCATGGTTCATGGCAACCGTCCGGTGACAACCGGCTTTCATTTATCTTTACCCCACGCGTCGATGCAGGCGTCATAATCCTCGTCTTCGGACCCTGCACCCAGCTCATCAAAATTCACGTAAAAACCGGCTCGGCCATGGCCAACGTCTGTTACGACCAAAATCTGTTCGTTTTTTTCTGCAAGGCAGTTCAAGCGTCGAAACAAGAGTTCACGACCATTGACCGCGAGCCCCTCATCGAACAAGAAAATGATGTTCGGGTATGTGAGCGACGGTAAAGGTAGATTTGCTTCGTAATCGGAGGCAAGAGCAAGGAAGGCCTTCCTGCTCTTATAGTTGCTAATGTGAGTGACGTTGTCTGTCTTCCTGCTTTTCATGCTTGATTACCTGCGAGATATAGAAGCAGTGTAGCAATCGATCCATCCCTACGGCTTCTCGCACTCTTCACGCGGATTTATCGCGCAACATGCATCAATGTTCGGCGTCAACTATTCTGTCCGGTCGGTCATCCTAATTGTCGCCGAACACATCAATGTGGTCTTGGCCCACCCACATATGTTCTTGCCACCATGACGTGGCCGAAGCGGCCACGTCATGGTGGCATAAGCAGCCAGTTTTGGCCGCAGCGCTCTGCTTTTAAACAAAAGCGGACATTAGGGCTTCACGCATTTCTGGGACGTGGATACAACTTTGAGGTTCTGCGTGCTCGGCTTATCTACGAGAAGCAAATGCGTAAATTGATAACCAAATTAAGAGGGCGAAAGCCAAAAGGCAAATCCCAGCAGGGGATTATGTCGAGGTCTATTGGCCTGGAGAAAGGATCCAGAACGGTTGAATACGGTCCACATATCTCTACGCTCTGTGATCTGCTGGAAAGCCACCACTTATCCTGAGATTTCTGCACTGATACTGGAATTGAGGTGGAGAGAAAATCAGCTGTTTTCACACTCAATTCCAGATACTCACTTGTTTATCGAAAATTATGACAGCTCAATTAGGTATTCACTGGAAATTTCTAAGCTGGTCTCGAATAAACGACTTTTCTAATCGGTAATTATAGTTGCTATCGTTCAAGTAAAACGACTCATCTGATATGTGGTTTATTTTTAGTGAGTAATAGTTGGTGCCTTCTGGGCCGATAAAATCAAACAACCTGTTCCAAGTAACTCCATAATCCTTTGAGAACATTAAGCTATGGTCTTTTATTTTAAACAAATCGCCCTCGAACCAAAACGATTTATTAACTTTTAATTCGCTGATTTGTTTCCAGTTTTCACCGCCATCTGTACTCAAGTTTCCGTTCACGAAAATGTGCTCGAAGTTTATTTGACTCACCCTCATTCCATTCTTAAGGTTATCATATAATCCTATGGACATTCCGTTAACTATTGAGTTGAAGGAGCTACCGTTGTCAGTGGATTTTAACATAACCATACCTGAGTAAAGTTGGCCCGAAATATAGATAACGTTTTCATTGTCGAGCGATTTACCAAGGAATTCGATACCACCTTTTCCCTCTGCATTATAAACTTGTTTCCATGTCCCACCCAGGTCCTCAGATTTATATACTCCACCGCTACCTGAGAATGTCGCTAGATAAATGTTAGATTCTTCCGAACCAGAAAATATAGCGTCTTGGAAATAAGCGTCGCCTGAATAGGTGGAAATAGCACCAGATTTCCATGTGGCCCCACCGTCTTCCGAAAGGAAATATTTCTGACCTCCAATTGTTAAAATCTTATCAGGTTCATATTTGGAATACCTTATTGATTGAGTCAAAATGTTTTCGTTTTTTGTCCAAGTTTCACCGCCATTACTGGAGAACCAATACCCTCCCTCACCGTCACCAACTGTCACCTCAAGGGTTCTAGCCCATAACTTGCTAGCAGGCGCATTTATCGAAGGCATAAGCTCGGCATCTTGACCGGCCTTAGGAAGTGAAACCCTCGTTAGGTTAGGGGAAACATCAAAAACTGCCGTTATATCGCGAGTCGAATCAGAGTTAAATTCATACTTGGCTTCAACTGATAGTGTTTCATTTCCATCTACCCATTTTGAAAAATTGAAGCCTATAGCCGGTTCCGCTGTTAACGTTACCTTTTCACTAAATACGTAATCCCCTGCACCTGAAACATTCCCACCGTTTATTGGTGTAGCTGAAACCTCTATAGAAAATGTTCGCTTTTTAAAAGATATTAATGCGGAACAATCCGAAGCAACGTTACTTATACTGAAACTTTCTGTAGTAAGGGTCCCTTTGCAGCCCGTGGCTGACTCAATTTCGTAGCCCGTATCTGAAGTAATTACAAACTCGGCTTTGCTTCCTCCGGTGACTATGAGACTAGACGGACTAATGTCTCCCCCCTCTGTTGAAGTTGCCGACACAGTATATTTTTCTTTTTCACCACTATCGCCACCACCGCCATCGCCACACCCTGATAAAGCACCACCTACAATAATGAGTGAGAATATCATCCATTTTTTCATTGACTTACCTTATCGTTAAGTTTTTTCTAGTAAACAATGCATGCCTAAGAAAAGATAGGGGAATAACGTAAAAATCTGCAAAATGAAGGAAAATAATAACTCTGCATCAATAAGTTGCAGTGTAATCAGAATATGATGGTGCGATCGAAGGAAGAGAATTCTGGGGTGCCGGTGAATTACCTTTTCTCGGGCGAGGTCAGTTTGGTGTCATTCATCCCGACCACCCACTGAATGGGTGCCAACGTTGTAAACATCCCTTTTTAGTGGCAGCGCTAATTAGCGTTCTCCGCCCGGTTGTGTTTAGCCAGATATCCCCGTGACGTCAGGACTTCCCGTAAATTGGAGGCGGAGGTAACGGCGCGCGGTATCGAAAAAGGTCTACTTTGTTGGTAGATCTGAACGTTCGCTTTGCGACCCGAGCGGCCAATTTATGGTTACAAACACCGGCCAGTTCATGGTGTCACTACCAACACAGCCTCGAACATTCCCAATAGAGCAGAGGCATATGCGCAGTCAAAAATAAGGTAAAAATTAAAGCTAATGGCTTGTCCTCACTCTTGATTTCACTCAGACTGGTCGTAACGTTTGCGAGCTTTCAGTCGTAAAATCTAACAAATTCGTAACGGAAAACGTTACTTTGGTTTTAAAGTATTTTCCTAATTGTGGCTGTATGCGTTGTATTTTTTGGGCTCCAGCCCACCCACCCATGCGGTCGAAAAACATTTTATCGTATACTTCCCTTCGCCAAGCCTGATCTATGGCTAGCGTAATAGGCCCACAAGCCCAAATACAGGCGGTGCTCTCGGGCACCGCTTCCTA
>Ga0209414_1001062_pt1 | contig 13202 bp, 16 predicted proteins | sample LakVidmifraction_4_FD_181154 | JGI IMG/M metagenome (GOLD analysis project Ga0209414, IMG submission 181154) | Hypersaline microbial communities from Lake Vida, Antarctica - Brine Hole Two &gt;0.2 micron (SPAdes) (version 2) | ecosystem: Environmental > Aquatic > Non-marine Saline and Alkaline >... | reverse complement strand
CCCCCAATAAAAACTAGAATCAGCTGCTGCCCCAAGGCTAATAACTGCCTAAAATATGATTTAGCAGTGCCAATAGCCCGCGTTAGTAATCCCAGGATCCGTCCGGACGGTCGTGTTCCGGGATTTATGCTTTAAGTCGAGGCTTACTATTTTGACTTTGAATTTGGCCACCTCTTTTCGCCAGCTGCCACTTCGACTAAAGCCCCAAGCAATTTCGTCAGGCAGCCACAACAGACGCTCTTGGTGTGGCTGAGGGGTTCTGGTAACTCACCGTAACCCAGTGCTGAAGTGGGTTACCAGCCCTTATCTCCCTTGGCGTTTCTGCAGGCTAAGGACCACTTCCCCCAGCCGGCACCGGGAGAACTCGACATCCACGAAACCCGGGGGGATACAGAGCGTAGCGCCGTCGGTGCCCAGCGAAATCTACTCTTTTGAGCTGTCTTTTGTGCCTTTGGTCTTCTTTTCGGCCTGCTTTGCCTGCACCGTCTCCACCTCGTCTTCGACGATTGCATCAGCCTGAGCAACGTTGTCGGGCGACGCCATTTTATCGTCGTCAACGATCGCGTCTAATGTGCGCTGTGAGATTCCGTCCCCCTTCTGAACTGCCTTTTTTCGCAGGCGCTCAAGAGCTGCACGAAGCGGTTTTGCGGGCTCGCGAAGCAATGGCTCTTCAACCTCGAGCCCATAAAAGTCACCAATGTGGTCAACGAATTGGGCTCGTTGCGCCTTGTCATAGGCGCGACGCTCGCGGCTGAAGGCCGTCACCGTGGCCGCACATATCATCAGCATCACGACACTGAATGGCAGGGCGGAAAGGATCGCCGCGGTTTGCAGGGTTTGCAGCCCACCCGTGATTAGCAGCGCGATCGCCAAGAACGATGCCAGCAGCGCGAAGAAGATGCGGATGCGCTTGGGCGGTTCTGCCGAGCCACCGGTTGCGATCATTGACATAACGAGCGCTCCCGAATCGGCGGACGTGACAAAGAAGACACCGATCAGCAGTATCACGCCGAACGTGAGAGCGGTGCCCGCCGGAAGTCCAGCGAGTAGATCAAACAGAGCCGAGTCGGCATCCACCGATCCGTCGCCCTCGATCAAACCGGCCTGGCCGTAAAGCTCGCGGTAGATGGCGTTTCCGCCGAGCACGCTGAACCAGAGGAAGGTGAGCACGGTGGGAACAAGCATCACTCCCCCGACAAACTCACGCACGGTGCGGCCCTTGGAAACTCGCGCAATGAAGACACCAACGAACGGTGCCCATGACATCCACCAACCCCAGTAGAAGGTGGTCCAGCTTGCTTGCCACTGCTCGCCCGCTTCTCCCGCGTAGGCGCTCACGGTGAAGCTGAGCCCAAGAAAGTTCTGTAGGTAGTTGCCCATCGATTGCACAAACTCACGGAACAGAAACGCTGTCGGGCCAACAATCAGCAGAAATACCAACAGCACCGCGGCGAGAAGAAGGTTGGTGGTTGAGAGCCATTTCATACCGCGGCCAATGCCTGAAACCAGAGACAGGATGGTGAACGCAACGACCACGACGATGACCACAATTTGAGTGGTGAGGGTTGCCTCGGCAACACCGGCTTTTTCAAGTCCGGCGGAGATTTGTAGCACACCGAGACCGAGCGAGGTGGCAACCCCGAAAACTGTACCGACAAGAGCGATGACGTCGATGAGGTTGCCCCAGCCGCCACGGATGCGCTTGCCAAGTAGTGGCTCAAGCGTCCAGCGGATAGAGATCGGTCGACCACGACGGTGGATTGCGTACGCCAGCGCGAGACCAACAACCACGTAGATGGCCCACGCGTGCACGCCCCAGTGAAGGAAGGTTTGGCTCATCGCTTTCTGCGCGAGTTCAATATCAGTGCCAGTTACACCTGGGCGAGGGTTTGCGAAGTGGCTGAGCGGTTCGGCAACACCGTAGAACACGAGGCCGATGCCCATACCTGCCGCGAAAAGGAAGGAGATCCACGAGATTGTTGAGAACTCGGGTTTGTCATCATCCTTGCCCAGTTTGATGTCACCGAAGCGGCTAAACCCTAGCCACAGCGCAAACGCGACGAATAAAGCCGTGATTAGCACGTAGTACCAGCTGAAAGAGCTTATGGCGCTCGACTGCAGGGTGGTGAACACGGTATTAGCGATTTTTGGCGCGATCATCGAGAACGCTGTGATCGCAATAATCAGGCCAGCAGCGGGCCAAAACACCCAGGGTGCCAGCGAAGGTGTCGCCTTTGCTTGCTCCGGCTGCCTCGGCGCAGAGTCAGGTGTCGATCCTGTGCTCACTGTTATCTCCGATCGCCTGCGTCCGAGACTCATGTCTAAGCTTTGGGAACTTCAATTATACGTTCACTAGCCGGTGCTTGCCAGAAACCCCGCGATCGCTATGTTTTCGGCTCGAAACCAAAACCGAGCTGATTGAACCACCCCCGGTGCGATCGGATTGCACTGGCAACAGAAACACCTCTTCCTAACCCCGCACCTCGAGAGCGCATCGCCAACCCACAGGCGACTAATGACACCCACTGGCCGCTGAGTTACTAGAATCGCTCCAGCTCAGCGTGTCGGTATTCCAGGCTTTTCTTTCATGCATGGTTTTTTCGAATAGTTGCTAAAAGTGAACCGGTCCATCTGATCTGGGTTGGCGCTTAGGTAGAAAATAATTGAGCACCTGAACCTTTTATTTAAACTTCCCGTAAGAGCCTCAAGGCAAATTTTCCTAGCGGACGCTTCACTTTTCCCTTTGATGACAAACATCACCACTTGAAATTCTATTTTTGCAAACGCGGCCAAAATGCTCTTACGTCGAGAATCGCTTTCCAACACAAAGTGAATACTCCGCTGCCCCTTGAGCCTTAGCCGATTTACTGCCATTCGAGCAGCTGGAGCGATTTCCATGTCTATTTCGAAAGCAGAGTAGGTAATCCTTACGCCCACTTTCATCAATCAAGATCAATCTCAAAACAACCAAACCCACCTCGTCTCGCAGCGCATTCATGCACTGCGGGAACGAGAACTTTAGGCTTCGAGTCTCAAGCAAACCTTAGCCAAAACTGAATCTGTGGATAACTAAATAATGTGCTCCTGGCTATTGCGAAGATCCACTTGAGGGACTTACACTTTAGATCAGCAAAGGCAATAGCCTAAGTTAGTAAACCCAGAATCCTTTCGGACGATCGTCTTCTGGGATTTATGCTTTAACGGGGACCGTGTACCCATGCGACCATGTTCCAACTCCTCTCTGGGAGGACTGGAAAGTGTTGCTTCTAGTCAGAGCGGATCAGTCGCTCAGAATTTGTATTTTGAGATTAAATCTTTTTAATTGGGCTCCCCAGGGCCATCCGCGAGCATAAGACTAAGCAATTGCATCTGGGAGCCATATCAGGTGTTCGTGGTGAGGTTCCTCGTGACGGTACTCGACTTTCTGAATCATCCCTCTTTTCCGAAGTTCCAAACTTAATGTTTGTCGGTCGGCACTTAACCTCGAGAAATCTAGGTCAAATATCACCACATAATTCTCATCACTGCAAAGAGACGCCACTAGCGCTCCGATACACAGACCACGAGCAACGTTGTCGGGCCGACCGCGAGCGATGAAGCATGTTGCTTTGAAATCGATTTCAGCGAATGTCGAGAGGATCAACTTTTTCCGAGAATCGCTTTCGGTCAGAAAATGAATACTCCGCTGCCCCTTCAGCCTTAGCCGGTTCACTGCTATTCGAGCAGCCGGAGCGATGTCCATGTCTATTTCGACAGCGCAAAGTATGTAATCTTTGCGCTTACTTTCATCAATCAAGATCAATCTCAAAACAATCAAACCCACCTGTTCCCGCAGCGCATTTCATGCGCAGTGGGAATAGGAACTTTAGGCTTCGAGCCTCAAGCGGGTCTTGGCCAAAACAGAATCTGTGGATAACTCAGCAATGCGCTATTTGCCATTGATTGAGTTATCCACTGCTTATGCTTTTGGTTAGCAACGGCGATAGCCTGCAGCACTTGAATGCCATGGCACTTGGCGGGATGCCACTGGTTCTTTTTGACCGGAAGCTGCATGACACGAAGTTTGCTTCGGTCACCACGAGAGACCATGAGGGTGCCAGAGCTGCGGTTGAGTACGCTCATAAGAAAGGCCACCGCTCTATGGCTTTTTTGGTTGCAGTGTCGGGAATCAAAAACAGTACTGATAAAAGACCACAGATTCCCATCTCCACGGTTGAAGATCGCACCGACGGTTTTATTAAGGGCGCTGCCATGAAAGGCGTCAAGTCACAGATGCTTTTTTGTGAGGACAGTCAATCAGGAGCTGAAGCTGCAGTCGAGGGTCTTCTTTCAGGCTCGAAGAAGCTCACAATCATCTTCACCTCAAACAATGACATGCTCCTGGCAATGTTGCGGGTAGCTGGCAAACTTCAGGTGGTTATCGGCAAGGACCTGAGTGTGATCAGCTTCGATGATTCACCTTGGGCTGCCGCCATGTCGCCAGCAATAACCGTTATCTCGCACCCGGTCGACCAAATGGGCCAAGAGGCTGTTGATTTATTGGTAGGGCAAATGTCTGGTAAAAAAATCTCTGAAGACGCGGTGGTGGAAACTCACCTAAGAGAGCGGGATTCGGTAGCAACAATCAATCAGCCAGGGCCCTAAATCACGCTAGTTTAAAAACCCGGCCCCAGAAAACCCAGGGCCGGGTTGATTCAGCTTTGTGCATGTTCTTCTGGATATTGCTACTTCACTTCTTCTAGAAGGCCAGTGGCAACATCAAAGATAAAACCTCTGACAGCATCGGTGTGAGGGATGAAAGGCGAAGCCTTTATCCTCGCGACGCTCTGTCTGACATCACTTGCGATGTCAATAAAAGACTCCGCCGCCCACTCGGCCTTCGAGCCAGTCTCGTTGGTGCCGGCAAGTGGTTGGTGTTGGACCACTACTGAAGTGCAAGAGCTAAGGTCACTCAAGGCGGGTCAGGTTCACAGGTGCTGGTTACGAGATTTTTGTTGGTGCTTACCTGAACGGCAGCCTCCTAAGTAGGCGGCTGTGGATTTTCTTCGCAATGGCAGCAACGAAGCTACTTGATATCTCTACTGGGCATGCCGCTCGAACTTACTGCCTGAAAACAGAGTGGATGCGACGCTAGTGAACACCGAAACAGCCTCTTCGAAAGACGGCGGCTTTGAAGCTATCGCCGCAAGCTGGCGATTGAATGCGGTTTTGACTTTTGGAGAGGATTTCAATTCGTGGAGTGCTAATTGGAGCACTTGAAACTCAGTGGCCGGGTCACTGAAACTTTTGGATCTCTGGGAAAGCTCGATTATAGAGAAATCGAATATTGTCTGCATTAGATCTTGGTTCTTGCCCAGCTCTCTAATTCTCCAGAGGTCATAAATGTGTCGAACGAGTTTTGGCTGGTTCTCGATAGTCCTCACTCTCGACAATAGGGCAATAATTTTTTGCGCCGCTGTCTCCTCAAGTGCGACGATTTCTAGGGTTTGAGTGGGCTCTGGCGCTCCAGCAAGAGTGTAGACAAGAGACCTGACTGGCATGGGTGAGGTGGGGGCCAAGTAGTCCTGGGCAAAGAATTCCAATGTGATTGAACCTTCAAACGCCAAGCCGGATTCAAATCTAGACCGGTAAGGAATCAAAAAACGGCTAAATCCGCCGTCATACTTTGCCCCAACCTTGATTCCCACAAAGCCGCACGCCTCCAAAGCGGTTTTGAAGTCGGCTCGTATTTGGCTCATTTTTGACCGACGTCTGCTACGCGAAAGCCCTGCGGGTGTTGTCATTTTCAGGTCAATATCCTCGGATAGGCGATCCATTAATCCACGAGCCTTAACCAGGCTGGTGCCGCCTCCGAACGAAAGTCGAATTGGATCGGTATCCAGGGTTGAAGCTAACTCAAGAACCTTGAGATAACTAAGTCCTTTTCGAGTGTTTCTTCTCGAAAAGGGGAGAGTTTTTGACTGACGACGTCTGCAACTAAATCGGAGTGCTCATCAGAAATTTGATACATATTCTATTTTTATTTGACCCACCGACATTTTGCGGGACACTCGCTTGTCCGTCTTTACAATGAGCCTCATAGGTATCTGGTCTGTCTGACTGGCTTCCCATTCCAAGATCAATGGGTGCACTTCGTATTCGACTCCCAATTTTGAAAGGGCTTCCCTAGACAGGGTCCAGAGGCTGGCCCGGGGCACAATGTTACCCGAGGCTGTTTTCCTGGTTTTCGCGTAGACACCCAATCCGATGCGATAAAGCGATCCTGCATCGACCATTTGAGAAAGGGCTAAGTCAACCCTGGCGCTAGAGCCAAAGCGCAACATTTCTTTGCGCAGGACGACATTGGAGGATTGCCTGGCGACAGAACGCTTGATTTGTTGCGCAATCGAATTCATAGTTGCAATTATCCCTCGTAATGAAAATTCTGACAAGGCCTCACTCCACAGTTGGCGCAAGGAAGCAAGTTGCATTTTTCTATTGTTTTGACCCTAGAACCTGGGACAAAAAACTACTGCCCAAGCATCAAATAGTGTCAAGCCAGTGCCGATTGGCACTGGCTTGACTGGAAAAACCCGGCCCCAGAAAACCAGGACCAGGTTGATTCAGCTATCTGTGTGTTCTTGTGACTATTGCTACTTCACTTCTTCCAGAATGCCGGTGGCAACATCAAAGATAAAACCCCTGACAGCATCGGTGTGAGGGATGAAGGGCGAAGCCTTTATCCTCGAGATGCTCTGTCTGACGTCGCTTGCGATGTCATTAAAAGACTCCGCTGCCCACTCGGGCTTCAAGCCAGTTTCCTTGCGGATGCCTTCTTTGAACTCATCGTCGGTGAAGGTGAGCATGCCGCAGTCGGTGTGGTGGATAAGAATTATTTCTTTGGTGCCAAGTAGTCGCTGGCTAATAGCCAAGGACCTGATCTCATCGGCTGTCACAACGCCTCCGGCGTTCCGAATAACGTGAGATTGACCCTCTTCAAGGCCCAGCACGCCATAAACATTGATTCGTGCATCCATGCAGGCCAAGACGGCAATGTTCTTTGCAGGTGGCAGGGGAAGGGGTCCAGAGAACGAAGCAGCATATGCCCTGTTGTTCTCCAGAAGCTCATCGGTGAATGACATCGGTTCCTTAGGTAGTTTTTAGCACCGGCGCTCGCCGATGGTTATTGCTTGGTTTCATAATTCACAACAGCACCCGCGGAACATAATTTCTTTGTTACGAACGGTTACTTTTTGTCCAGGCCTGGCAGCTGGAGAGCTCAGGTTCTCTAGGTTCGGTCAGTCCTTTTGCGCCTAGGCATCTGAGATTTCGACTGGTTGTCGGGGTGTATCACGACCAAGGTCATGGACCAGTCAAAGTTTTGGGCATTGAGGCCGGCACGAACATCATTGTCGGCCTACCAGTCATAAGGACATCCGTGGACCGCGGAACCGCCTTTGACATTGCTGGTTCAGGAAAAGCGGACTCTCGAAGCATGGTTGCGGCAATCCACCAGGCAGCCCAGATGGCGACAAGGGCCAATTGGCCAAAAGCCCAGCGACTAGTAAATGAAGGGTTTTTGAAACGAGGCCCATTAAAAAACCTGTGCCTTGGCAATGACCTCATCCACCCAGTTCGCGGCATGGGCTATGGCCTGGGTTAGTAGCTCAGTGTGAATCCGGACGAAGTAATCAAGAGGAAGTACAAAAACTCAATTTACGCAGGCTGACTGTGGTTCTGCCGGTGCTGCTAATGCGAAAAGCCACTCCACAAATTCGAACTCTGGAAGGCGCTGGAATAGCCCATCGAAGAGAGCTTTATATATTCAGATTTAGGCAAAGTTCGGAGCAAGTCAAATAGACGTGTCCTTAGGTTCAAGCCAAACCTATTCTCCCTGTCAAGCCATAAAAGTAGCGAAAGCCTGGTGAAGAGCTTGTGTTGCTCATGGTCTTCGAGGCGGTGCAGATGTAGTAACTCGCCAGGCAACTTCGACGGACTTGCCGGCGGGTTGCGAAGATAGTGGAAATTCCAAAGCCTTGACTGATGCGCAACATGATTCCTGAGATCGTTCAGGGATTGAACCGCACCTTTCATGAATTTCACCCCTCCTCCAAATTCGGCGGCAATTGCTGTTGCAATGGGTTCATTCAGACCGCCAAATAGCCTGGAGATTTTGCCAAAGTCCAGTAACTCCACCGCTGCCCAAATTGGGAACTTGCCATCGTGAAAAGTATTGTGTTTGACCACGATGTCGTTGTCTTTGTGCCGCCTCAGAGATTCCCTGTAACCAATCAGCCATTTTTCGTGGTCGGATTCGGTGGCTTTTTTTCTGACAGTTTTAAAACCTGCTGTCAATCCAATGCCGTTGACGTGCGCGTGAGGACTGGCTTCGCCGGCGTGATACGCCAAGACAGAGCGGAATTGGGTTTCAAACACGGCTAGAGCTTCGAAAAGTAGGTTTCGAAGCATTCGATCAAACTCAACCAGTTCGATGATTGTCTGGTCAGTCGATTGTGGCTTAAATTGATTGGTGACTTTGCCGTCGGCCTCGGCTAGAAATGGGTGGAAGTAGCCTCTAAGCCGGTAGTAGTTCTGCTGCTTTAGAAAGTTTAGAAATAGGTCGGGGTCAGACACCTCCAACCCGTTGGTAACCAGCAAAGCCAGCTGGCCTTCTAGGGTTAAGTGCGGCTTCATGGCACAAGGCTAGTGCCAGCCACGGACGCAGTTAAAAAGAGTTTATAAAGAAGTTTTAAGGTCTACTTAAAGACAACTGGCCCGCCTTTTTGGAATCAAAAAGATGGGCCAGCTTTAATACTTTAAGTATAGGTTGTGCCGCCGACAAAGTGCAAGCCAAACTTCCGTGGGTCTTGCAGTGACCTGATCCACGCGGTTCGCGGCATGGGCTATCGCTTGGGTTAGTAACAGGCGATACTACCGCCAGCTACTACCAACCGGTATTGCCAGCCACGGACACAGTCAAAAGACGCTTATAAAGAGGGCCTAAGATCCACTTAAAGACAACTGGCCCACCTTTTTTGGATCAAAAAGAGGGACCAGTGTTAATGCCTCAATTATAGGTCGTGCCGCCGACAAACTGCAAGCCAACGACGTGCCTCAGGTTCTTTGAGCGCGAGGATTAGGTCGGTGCCTCACGACAGCGCTTGTAAGAGCCGATTTCAGCTCGGGACGGATGCCCGCAGAGGATCGGCTTGCGCGACAGTGCTCGCCCAGCAGTCGAGACAGCCGCCGAGGGAGGTAGCACCGTGGTAGTATTTCGGTATGAAGATAAGTGTTAGTCTCCCCGAAGAGGATGTGGCTGTCCTCGATGAATTTGCGCGCACTGCCGGCCTCCCCTCGCGGTCTGCCGCTTTGCACCATGCCGTGCGCATGCTGCGCCTTCCCGAACTGGAGCAGGATTACGAAGCGGCTTGGACCCAGTGGGAGGCATCAGGTGACCAGGCGGCGTGGAGTGTGACCGTGGCTGACGGGATCGCCGATGCTGCGCGGTGAGATCCGGCTTGTAGATCTTGATCCGGTGCGCGGAAGCGAGGCCAATAAACGCCGTCCGGCAGTGATTGTCAGCAACGATCGCGCGAACTCCATGGCTGCGCGACTTGGCCGCGGGGTGATTGCCGTCGTACCGGTCACCAGCAACACCGACCGGATCTTCCCTTTTCAGGCTTTGTTGCCAGCAGCTGCGACCGGGTTACCCAAGGACTCTAAGGCCCAGGCCGAGCAGGTCCGCTCGATTGCGGTCGACCGGATGGGCGCGATCCTCGGGCGGGCTCCTGCGGAGGTCATGGCACAGCTTGATGACGCATTGCGTCTTCACCTGCACCTCTAGCGACACAGGGTGTCGCGGCGGGGGTCCTGGGGTTGTTCGAGCGCCTGGCTCACTGCGCACACATCGACCTAGATAAAACTAATGTTCTTTATTCTTTACAAAACACCTATATATGTATAGAGTAGAGAACATTATGGGTCGATTACTTGGGAACGAGCAGCTCCACGAGAGCGAACTTCTTATCACGATAGGACAGCGAGTGCGCTCTAGGCGCCGCGAACTAGGGCTTTCCATGGTGGAGGTAGCCAGAGCAAGCGGCATCTCCCGAGTCACTCTCCAGAGAGTGGAGGAAGGAAAGGCCTCCGTCAGCGCAGGGGCGCTTGCCAGCGTTTCCCAAGCCGTGGGCTTACCCCTGGGTCTTGGACAGCAGCACCTCGAGCAGCTTCCCAACAAGATATGCGTTGGCGACTTTCCCGGTTTAGTATCTCTGGGCTGGCAGATAGCCCCAAGCACAGTTCTTGCCCCCTACGAGGCGTGGTCGGTGTATGCCAGAAACTGGCGCCACCTCGATAGGGCGACCCTCAGCGACGATGAGACACAATTGCTGCGTCTCTTAGAGAGACAGTTCGGGGGAACGAGCACTGTTTAGGAGAGAACAATCACCTGATGTGTTGCACTTCGAACTTGAATTCGGGTTGCTAGACGTCGAGCTGTACAAGATGTACTATTGATTTATGACTTCAACGACTCCCAGCGATTTTCGCGCGAACCAGAGCAAGGTGCTTGACGACGCGCAGCGCGCACCGGTTGAGATCCTCAGCCGTGGAAGTCGTCGACGTGCAGTCGTCGTCTCTCCGGAGTTCTTCGACCGGGCCGTGGAGGCCTTGGAAGACTTGGAGGATATCCGTGCCGCCGCCGCAGCTCGAGGCGAGCAAGGTAGCGTTTCCCATGAAGAGCTTATGGCTGAGCTGGGCCTCTGAGTCGTCGCATCCGGCTCGCCCATGACCAGCTATGTGATCACCTACAAACCCTCCGCAGCGAAAGCATTCCGCAAAATTCATCCCGACGAGCAGAAACGAATCAAAGACGCCATCGAGGCTTTGGCTACTGATCCGCTCCCGCAAGGCTATATTCGGCTCTCTGGCGGTGCCGGAGAGTGCCGTATTCGCGTTGGTCCTTTCCGCATCGTTTATGACATTGAGGATGAGGAACTCGTCATCTTCGTGCTGCGCATCGGCCACCGGCGCGAGATCTATCGATAATCAAACAATCAACACTCAACCTAGCCAGGTAGAGGACCGGCTACCGGCGAACTTTCCGTCGCATTCGTCGATAAACTCGCGCATCTGACCTGTCATTTGTTTGACTGAAGCACGCTTGTCTGGGTGGTTCGGCGAATTGATCTGGGCCCCAGTTTGTAAGGAAACTGTAGCGTCAACTCCGAGCTGATTCCGCGCAGCAACTACGAGGATTCCAAAATGGATGAATCGTATTGCATTCAAGTAGTTGGTTTGGAGTCGGCCGAATCCCGGATCGCAGGGCGGCCGGGACCTAAGTCGGTATTCTCGTTTCGCGATTGCGAATCAAAAAGTGAACGGTCACCAAAGTGTTTACGATCACGCTCAGGATCAATGTCAAAAACCCAGCGAAGACCGCAACATAGTAGCTAGCTGGATCTGCCAACGACCCCATAGCTGGCTCCATGTAGTACCAGATCTCGAATTCTAAACGGAAGCGCAACAACTTCTAAGGTGATTGTTATCAACACATCCACCTGAAGAAGGGTTGCGCTTACTTGATAACAAACAACCGGCATTTGATTCTGTCCAACCGAATCGAGATTGAGAAACTTCTCGATTCGGGTTAGTCCCAAACGATGATCGCAGCCCAGCTGGGCTGTCACCGTTCCACGATTTCACGGGAGGTTAGGTGCAGGTCCTGGTCCTGGTCACCCGAGCGAGTCCATGCGAACTTGAGACCGTATTTTCGCAACAAACTCGACACCAGGATGCGGCGAGAGCGCATCTATCTTGCCGAGCAAGCATGCCAAAAACACCCTTGAGCATGTAGGGCGACTCAGATTCAAAAAAGCCTGCACAAAAAGCGATCGAGGGTCAATAGGTGCCACGCTCCGACCTGCTGGCTGGCCGTTTTTGTTGTGTTTTTCAGCTTTGCATCGAAGGACTGCTTGAGGGCGGCTGGAGTTGAGTAGCTGGATGCCATTACTAGGTCCTTTTCCAATCATGAACTTGGAAATTTAGTTCTGAATTGAAAATCCTGTTTTGTTTATCCACAGCTGCTCGTGTTTCGCTAAGAAGCTCTTAGGGGTTAATCCGAATTTGTAAGACCGAGGCTCTGCAGTCTCACTATTTTGGCTCTTGTTTCAAAGTCATTAATTTGAGCTATGAATTGCTTTTTATTTAGACCGTAGGCTGTTTTCAGATTTTGAGCGCTAGCCCTCACCCGGTCGAAGTCAATATTTTCAAAGCCAAATTCGTTGATTACTTGGCCCACTCCACCAAGGTCAAAACCTTCGCGCATTATGTCGATCACGGTGCGGGTCTGTGTTGTGACCGGTATGCCTTCAATAATTCTGACATCTTCGGTTTCAAGCGTGATTGTGACTGTTTTGACGGCCTTATTTTCACGCTTGATCCGGCTCGCTGAATAAAAAGTGTAGGGAATTTCGTCAAAATCTCCGACCCCCCAAACCCAACAGGCGGTTTTCGACCCAACAACTACTTCCGTGTCAATGGCTTCTAGCCTCTGGAATGCCAGGATGCTCGGCTTGAAGCTGAGCCACTGAGCCCTGAGGGGAGTTAGCCAAGAATCCGGAACTGAACTATCAAGATATACGCCTTGCCGGATTCTTTTTAGAAGCCCAGCCGACGTCAGCCTGGAAAGGGTTAGTCGAGACACTCCAACACTTTGAGCCTGCGAAGCTGTCACTAGACCCCATTGCCACGCGGTGATTTCCGACAGGGCTTTGATGGCAAGAACTGCTTTCATGGAATAAATGTATCACTCAGCTGATACAAATAGTCCTGAGTGTCGACTTAAGGCACACTTGTCAATCCAGCGTTTTGATCAGATCGACCGACTAGTTACCCGGTACAACGAGACAAAGAACATGAGACTGGTTGCCAGAGAATCGCTTGCCCATTCTTTAGTCCGCTTCGCATTGCCGTGCGGCTTGCAGAGGAACCATCCGGTTCGTCGGCCGCATCACGAATGAGGAGGTGGCTCACCCGATCCTGACACGCAGGGCCGGGGCAAGTTTGATTCGCTATCGATTGATGACTAAGCATGGCCACTTGATGTTCGTGCCCTTGGCCGTGACATCTACAACCGCCTTGAACGGAACTCAGCAATCAGCTCATCGATGCGACTCACGCCTGCTTCCCTTCGATCTGCCGTTGAGTACGCTTCACCGCGTCGA
>Ga0209414_1001060_pt1 | contig 13206 bp, 12 predicted proteins | sample LakVidmifraction_4_FD_181154 | JGI IMG/M metagenome (GOLD analysis project Ga0209414, IMG submission 181154) | Hypersaline microbial communities from Lake Vida, Antarctica - Brine Hole Two &gt;0.2 micron (SPAdes) (version 2) | ecosystem: Environmental > Aquatic > Non-marine Saline and Alkaline >... | reverse complement strand
TTAGATTATAAAAGTGACTATCCCTGTTGGTTTTGGTTAGATGTCGTTTTGATTATAACTATCCTATTTGCATTGATATTTTTATATAGAACACTTCGTAATTGTTGGAGGGAAGAAAATGAATTGGATGAATGAACCTCCAGATTCAATACATCTGTGTTTGTTCATTATATATGAGTGTTCATTGTCACTGAACAGCATAAGAAACCCGAAACAAAGCTTCCTATATATGTGTAACTCAGTTCTTCGGAATTTTTCCCATTTCAAAATAATACCAACTGGGGCTTTTGCTGATTCACTATCCTCCTATAGGATCTTCCTTCGGATTAGAATTATCGTTTTCCCCATCGCTGGCATAATAGTCTTGAGGATCATTATCTGCAGCAGCTAAACTCTCTTCGGTACAGGAAATAATGGAGCAATTTAAAATAAGTAGTAATAGTAAAAGACTGATTCTTTTCATAATTTTGATTTAAAATTTGACAATAGAATGCCAGCCCGCATTTTGCAGGTTTTCTGGCCGATTATTTAAACCCATAAGAATATGGACGGGAAGAGGTGATTGGATAAAGAAGAAAACTGCTACTTCCCTTTTACAGGTATTCAACTCTACTAATCACCTTGTGAAAAAGAAAAAACCTAATTATTTCTAATGTTATTTCTTTTCATAGTTCAAAGGAAAGGGAAGAAGCGCGGCTAAGGAGAGACAAAGCCTGGACAATAGCTGGACAAGTTTGTCAACCTTTTTGTCTAAATATTTTTATACATTTATAGCTCAAATTTTACCTGAAAATGACCAGAAAATTAGTTGATAAAGCTTTTGAAAAAGCCGGGAAGGAATCTGGAAAAGATTCGGTTCATGGAAGAGCTGAATATCTAGCTGAGCATTTTTTTGAGATATATAAATTTCAGGTTTCTTCAAAAACACTTACCAGATATCATAAAAAAGAATACTCCCCTTCTCATCCACTTACCGATTATCTTTCTCAGTTTTTAGGCTATAAAAATTACGGGGAATTTGTAAATAACGAAACAGAGCCTACTTCTAAACCGAAAGAGAAAAGCCTGAAAAAAAATAAACCCTGGATTGTCGCTTTGTTTTTATTGCCACTATTAGGGGCTTCTGCTTATGTAGGTTATCAAAGCGGGAAAGAAGAATGTATGGTTTGGAAAAATGGCCACTTTGAAAGAACCACCTGTACTGGGGCAGACAATGAAGAATTATTACGGCCATCCCGACTCGAAAATTTTGAAAAAATAAATCCTTCAGATACTACCACCTTTTTTAGAAATGGTAGGGTGCAAGTTTGGTATGATAAAAATGATAAGAAATTAGAGTTTTTTACTGCTCCCGGTGTTCACCCTACGAATGGTAAAACTCTTAAGCCTATATCTAAATATATTATTGAGAAGTACATTCAAGACTAACATTCGGGGATATTTTTTAGAAAGATGCTGCTTTTACGGAAAACCGTAAGGAATCTTGCTTTTAACCTTTTAATTTTACCGTCCAAACACCTGGGTTATTCAAAATGTTTAAAGGAAGTTTAAAATTTACTTTCTGTTATCAGAAAGAGAATGCGAGAAGAGGTGTTATTATAGTTATTTCCCTTCTTCTGAAAAAAAGGAAGTATTGGAATTTTCACCTGAATGGAACCTTATAAAAATTCAAGAGATTAACATTTTGCGAAAACAAATCATTGCAAAGCCAGATGATGCCGGGGAAACCTGTTCATTATCAATTAGATGGCAATGTTTTGAATATTATATAATTGCATTTTGCACAGCATTAATAATTTAAATAAAATAATGTTAACATAAAATTTGGAAAAATCTTAAAATTTTATTAATTATACCGTCGCTAAGAAGGACCCGAACTAACCTACATTTCTTATGAAGCAATCTTTTGCTGTAATAAATCTTTTTATATCTCTAATAATTCTTATTTCCTCTTGTGGAAGGGGAGGTGAAAATACTGAAAATCAAAAACCTGCCATCCCAGGTGTGATAATCCCTAAAACTCCTCTTGACGCCACAGTAAAGGTTTACTTTGAAAACACCTTGAGTATGGACGGGTATATAAATGGAAATACGGAATTTAAAAACGTATTTCGGGAACTTTTGGTAGCTGTAGAAAATGAGAACGAAATTGATTTTACTACTCAATTTTATCTCATAAATGATAAATTAACTCCAACAGATTTTGGGGTACAGACCACAAAAATTTCCGAGAAACTTACTCCAAAGAACACCGCAGGGAAAGGAAATAAAGGAAGTAGTGACTTTGAAGAGATATTAGATAAGATTTTGGAAAACCAAACCGGAGATGCTATTTCGGTAATCATGGCAGATTTTATTTACTCTCCAGAAGGAGAAAAGGATACTCCTTCAGCGCTTAATAAATTAAAAACCTACACACAAAATGCATTTAGAAAAGCGGGAAAAGATGCAGATGATCTTGAAACCAGGATTTATAGATTTACCAGCGATTTTAATGGGGTTTACTACGATATTAACAATAAGCATATAACTGGGATTGAAAACAGGCCTTATTATTATTTTGTGATAGCACCCTCTAATTTAATGCCCATATTCTCCAATAAAATAGCTCCTCAACTTAAGAACAATTCCGGGTATAAAAATGAAGCTTTGTTTACTGCCAAGGAATTTAATTCTATTCCCACACAAGTACTTACTTCTACGGCCAATAATGGCCGAATTAGATCGAGAAACGATGACCTAGAAATAATCAAAAATCCCAAAAAGGGGAATCTCGAATTTACTGTTTTAGCTAATCTTACTGAGCTCCCGGTTGATGATAAATATTTGCTGGATAAAAAAAATTATAAACTGGCCAATCCTGAGTTTTCAATAAAGGATATCGGCCTTGTGAAAGGTAAAAATATTGATTTTAGTGAACAGGGTGCCATAAAAATTGATCCATCAACATTGGTTAAGATAAAAGATAAAAACTTCACTCACGCTATTTTATTTTCCACAGAAGAATTTGTTTCTGAAGATTTAGAATTTGCGCTAAGGAAAAGAATTCCTTCCTGGGTGGAAGAGGTTAATAGTAATGATGATCAGCGAATTAAATCTGATTCTCTTGAACAAACAAGAACCTTCAGCTTTGCTCATCTTGTGAATGGAATTTCTAAGGCTTATGAGCTGCAAAGCGGAAATGATGAATATTTTAAAATAATTATTCCTATCAAATAACTAACAAATTAACTAGAAAATGGGATTAAAAGATTTGATTGCTAATTTTTATGAACTTTGGGGAGCTGCCTATTTAGGTAGTTTTTCAGACCAGATGTATAACAATGATTTTTATTTTTCAGTAGCTCTTTATTCAATAATAATAGCACTAATTCTTACAATAGTCTACTATTATGTTATTGACAGGCCAAGCACAGCTAAGTTAAGTATATGGTCCATTAACCTTTTAGTGGGAGCTATATTGACCTTTATTACAGCTTATGTTTCTTCTAATAACGATCTCACTGAGTTATTTGCTTCTGTTGGGGAACAAGTTCCAGCTTCGTTTTCCTCAGATATGCTTATGTTTTCTCTAATAAATGCAATGTGGACGGTCTTGTTAATGGTCTTGCTTTCCCTGGTATTTAAATGGAAAAGTCCAAACTCATCTTTTGTCCCATTCTAAAAAATAATCTATGTCTAAATTATATGTTTTTGGTATTGGCGGAACCGGAGCCAGGGTTTTAAAATCTTTAAGTTTTTTGTTGGCAGCAGGGGTGAAGTGCAACAGCACATCTATTGTTCCTATACTTATTGATCCCGATGTGGCAAACGGCGATGTAAATAAAACCGTAGATATACTACAGCGTTACGAGAGTATAAGGGAAAAGCTTTCATTTGATGGCGAAACCTCGAACGAATTTTTCAAAACCGAAATCTCACCTTTAAACCCCAATTATAGAATTAATATACAGGATTCAAAAAAGAAGTTCAGGGAATTTATTGATTTCCAGGATTTAGACAAAAAGAATAAAGCCTTGGTCTCTTTATTATTTAGTAAGAATAATTTGGATGCTGACCTGGAGAAAGGATTCAAAGGAAATCCCAATATGGGAAGCGTAGTCTTGAATCAGTTCAATACTTCAGAGGATTTTGAAAAATTTGCCAGCAGTTTCGCCCAAGATGATAGGATTTTTATTATTTCTTCGATTTTTGGGGGGACTGGAGCCGCAGGTTTTCCATTGCTTTTAAAAAACATTAGATCTGCCAGCCCAAAACTTGCTGCCGCTCAGCTATTGAAGACAGCTCCCATAGGAGCGGTTTCTGTATTACCTTATTTTGGCGTTAAAAAGAATGAGGAAAGCGATATCGAAAAATCAACCTTTATCTCTAAAACCAAAGCTGCTTTAAGGTATTATGAATATGGAGTGAATGACTCGGTTAACTCCATGTATTATCTCGGGGATAACCTGGTAAAGGATTATGAGAATAATGAAGGGAGCGTAGCACAGGAAAATGATGCTCATTTTGTAGAGCTGGCATCGGCTTTAGCCGTATTAGATTTTGCAAACGATCCTAATGTAAATACAAATAAAGTCAAAGAATTTGGAGTAGAAAATCAAACTCCCAATTTGACATTTAATGATCTTGGTGATGAAACCAAGGTGGATTTGGTAAAGCCTTTGAGCAAATATTACTTTTTTCATTTATATCTAAAAAATCAATTAAGAAATAATCTGGGAGCCGACTTTGCGAAAACATTAAAGATTAAAGAACCATTTCTAAACGAAGATTTTTATCGAAAACTTTCTAAGTTCAATAACTATTTTTGGGAATGGCTACAAGAAATGAGTACTAACCAAAGAGGCTTTTCACCATTTACACTAAATCCGAATGACGATCTTTTCAATAATATTAAAGGTCTAAAATCTCATAAAAGTCTTTTTGGAATTAATAGCCTTAAAAATTACGAACGTGTAACGGCCTCCTTAAATAAAAAAGCTAAGAAAATGAATACTTCTGAAAGTACTGAAGATAGGTTTATGGAGGTTTTTTATGAGACTACCGAAGAATTAATGGCAGATAAATATAAATTATAGTTATGGCATATGTTTTTAGATTTCACAGCGGAAAGAATTTAAAAGGATGGGAAAATTCCAATCCTTTAAATGCAGTAGCTATTAATGCCATAGAAGACCCAAATGGAGCGCATTCAAGCCGGGAGATAACATCAATTCCCAGCCCTTATGCAAGAATTGACCTGGTGAAAACGGCATTTAAAGAGGTAGCAAATCTAAAGATGGTAGGCAATACCACTTTCCATAAAATGGTTTCTGATGCTTTGGATATTGGGCAAATATTTTTTAATGCAGATAAATATAAAGATAAGATTGAAATTATTAGCTGGGATCGCAAGGGGGACCTGGGGAGATTAATTAATTCAGCCAATCCTCAACATAGGTTATTAGGAGAAAGCTTAAGACTGTATTTAGAGCAGGATGCCAAAACATACAATTTTGATGAGCTATCTAAGCTTTATCTAATCAATTATAAATATGGGCCAGATCAATTAAATATTATAGGAGGTACATCTCCTTCCACTTTGTTTTTTACATCTGCAAATAAATTTCAACTGGAAGGTTTTCGAGAAGCAAGTGATAAACTTCTAGATGATGAATACAAACCTTTGCATGAAAGGGATGCTGAATACATCAAGTACTTATTTGCTCTTCGAAATAGTATACCGGGGTTTTCGTCTAAAATGACAGAACTGGATAATTACCTCAGTGAAACTTTTATCAATTTATCTCAAGATCTTAAATTAGAGATAAATCAGATAAACGGGTATTACAGCAATCTACCAAATCTCAATATTGATGGTGGAGGTGAGATGGTTGAGGTTCTGGGAGTTAATCTAAAAAAGGCGAAAGGAAAAGAAGATACTATTAAGAATAGTGATTTTGTGATTAAATCTGAAAGAAATAGTTCCGAAGATTATCCTCCTCTGGTTTTACCAAACGACATATTTAATACACCTTTAAAATATGTAAGTGCTCCATGGGAAGCCAAAGAAAAGGCCCCTCACTTAGATTCAAGAGAATTAAGCGAAAGGACTCTTCCTGTTGATGGTAATAAGTATCCATATCTAACAATTAGTGATTTTCTTGAGCCGGTTATTATCCGGACGGAATTTCCGGTGGATAAAAATTACTTTTTAAATGGAGGCTTCAAATCTATTGATGAAGAAGAAAAAGGCTTTCTCCTACCTATAAAACCAGCGTACTTTAAATACTTTAATATAGATAGTTTAACTCAGACTATTAATGGTGAAAAAAGGTTTGAGTTGAAGGCCTTAGCGGGAGGCTATGTCGAAACTATTCTTAGAATACCGGTGCAAAAAGATCATCATATTACTTTTAGAAGAACTTATAGTAACCCGGTGAATCAGGCCCATAAACCTGAATTTGATGAAAAAGCTAATAAAGGTACTATCATCGAAAACCGAATTAACCTGGGTATTACCCCTTTCTATAAATTTCCTGAGACCATCCACCAGGAATATAATGTAGCATTGTACGACGCCGATTTTGTTTTTGATAATAATCACTTTAAACTAACCTATTTTGATTCGGAAAATGATTCTATACCAGATAACCAGATCCATAGTGTGCAACGTAGATTTAAGGAGGAAGAGACCTACAACATGTTCGGTGATGTGGTTAAATCAAATTTTGATTATATCCAGTTAAAGCATGATTTCGCTAAAGGAATTATGGTGCCTCAATTTTTTGAACGGGTTGGTGGTACTTCTGAATTTGCTTTCTCCATAGATTTTGGAACTACAAACACCCATATTGAATATGCTATTGAAAAAGGGTATCCTCAACCCTTAGAAATTGAAAAATCAGAAAAGTATCATATTGGAAGTCTTATCGCCTTTAAAGATTTTAGTGAAGGATACCTAAAAGCACTTCGTGATGATCTTATTCCTGAGGAAATTCATGCCGATGGTAATTATCAATTTCCTCAACGAACTGCTATCAACTATCATAAAAAAACGAATTTTAACCAACCAGTATTTTCTCTTGGAAATATTAGCATTCCTTTTAAATATGAAAAAGAATCTTTTGATCTTTCCTCTAAAATTCGCACAAACCTAAAATGGAATAGTAATACCAGCGAAAACCAAATGATACTGGTAAGTTTCTTCGAGGAATTAATCAAAATTATTCGAAATAAGGTTTTACTTAATGGTGGTGATCTGGAAACCACACAAATAACCTGGTCCTATCCCGCCAGTATGTTGAAATATCAACTAAGCCTTATGGAAAATGATTGGCAGGATATTATACACACATATTTAGGTGAAAAGGTAAATATTAGAAAGGTGTGTGAAAGCTTAACGCCATATTATTACTATTACAAATTTGAAGGGATTCCAGCTATGGAGAAACCATTAGTATCAATAGATATTGGAGGAGGAACTTCTGATGTGGCAGTTTATCGGGAAGAAGCACCAATTCTATTTAGCTCTTATAGGTTCGCCGGAGACGCTATTTTTGGTGATAATTTTAATCGTAATATAACTATAAATGGCTTTGTCGATAAATACTATTCAAAAGTTATTCAAAAGCTAGAAGAGAATGATCAAAGACCTCTAATAGAAGCGGTAAATAAAATTAAGTCTGGAGATTCTTCACATGATCTTATTAGTGCATTCTTTAGCCTTAAAGATAACAAATCACTAAATGATCGAAATATTGATGTCGATTTTCTTCGGCTTCTTAGGACTGATGCTGATTTTAAAGTGATCTTTTTATTATTCTATGTAGCTCAATTATATCATATCGCACAATTGTTAAAATCAAAGAAAGTTTCGGTGCCGGGCGTTATAAGTTTTTCTGGTACTGCTTCTAAACTCCTAACTATTATTGATTCTAGTCCCAATCATGATAATCTAAGGAAATTGGCAAGTGAATCTTTTAAATATGTATTTGATCTTAATGATAGTCCAGAAATTGACATCAAATTACCATCCAATCCCAAGGAAATTTCAAGTAAAGGAGGGCTTTCTATTTCAGAGAATCATCAATTAAATCTTGATGAAATAAAAGAGACCTTGATCACAAATGCGCAGTTGCAGTCACAAAATGGAAGTAAGATTAGTTATGAAAGGATAAAAGAGTTTGAGGATCAAGCAATCAACAGCTTTGATGGATTTTTAGAATTCTTCTTTGGCTTAAATAAAACCTATTCTTTCCGGGACAACTTTGGTGTGGAAAAATCCTCACTCGATTTTACTGAAAAGTTTTTGGATAAGAAGAAAGTTAACGCCCTTAAAACCGGTATTAAAAACAAGCTGAATGAAATAAGTAATGAAAGTGATGAGGAGATTAATGAAACCCTTTTCTTCTATCCCTTGGTAGGTACTCTGGGGGAATTGGCTTATGAATTAGAGAAAAAGAAAGTGAATTAGTATGAAGTTATTTAAAACTACATTACTCGTTCTAGTGTTTGTTTTTGGTGCGTCTTGCGATAGAAATGCTGGAGATAAACCACAAAACTCGATCCCTCCACCGGTTGTTGAGGGAACTGAAGCTCAAGCCGAAGCTGAACTAAATACTGAGGATGAAGAGGCGCAGGATACCCTGGAAGTAAAGGACACCATTGTCACCGATGAAAATCAGGTCCAAAACGAACCTCTAAAATCGGAACCTCAGGTTGAGGAACCTACTACAGATACTGGAAATACAGACCAAAATTCCGGATGGAATTGGTGGATGATCGGAGCAATTGTTTCTATTGTAATTAATTTCGTTTTAGGTTACTTTTTATACCAAACGATAGATGATAATTGCCAACTAGAAAAAGGAAAAGAGCATTATAAGAGAGAAAATAAACGTTTTGCAACTCAGCTAAGAGAAATAAGAGAGAATAATACAACCATTAAGCACGAAAACCAAAAATTAAAGAATAGAAATACCTCTAAGCGGAAATATCAGCCTGATGAAAAAAGAGTTCAAAAATCAACTTATGATGACCAAAAATCTCCTGAAATTTTATGGTCGATGAACAATGCAGCTGCTAATCCTCCTCAGCAGGAGGTAAAACAACCAATACACCTTTTTGCTGAAAAAGCTACAGAAGATAGTACTTTCTCAAGTGTTTCAGATCAAAAAAATGAGCATAGGACAATCTTTAAATTATCCCTGGAGAATGAAAAAGCTGAGACTGCCAAATTCGAAGTAATAGATTCAGATTTTATTCTGAAAATGGCCGCGAATTCTCCAGATACTTATTTGTATTCTGTTTGTAAGCCAGAAAACAGCAATCAAAACTTTAGCGGAGAGATCATTACAACAAAAAAAGGAATTGCACATAAAGTAGATGGAAAATGGAAGGTGAACGATGAAAATAAAGCAACTATAAAATTTAAATAGATAGATGAGTCACGATTATATAATAATTCTAATTATCGCTGGAATCATTGTGTTTCAAATTTTAATTTTCGCAAATAATATGGCTAAAATTAAAAGATACAAGAAAACGATAAAAGAAATTGACAATTTTGAAATTGTAGAAGTTTCTGTACCTGAAGAATGGATAAAGGAAATAGACATTGAAGAAATTCTACAAAACCCAGAGAAATTTCAGAAATCACCTACGGGCTTTTCTTCAACTATGGTTGATACTGATGAAGATCCGGAAGATTTCTATGATTCAGATGAAATTACAGAGGATACAAACGAACCTGAAGAAGTAACTACAGAGAGAAAGTCCGAAAAGAAAGGGAAATCCACCCAGGAATTAGATTTTCCAGAAGATGAAGAAACTTCTGAGATAGAGGAGTTTGAAGAGGGTGATTTTGAAGATTCTAAAACTAACCGTTAGACTAAGAAGATATTTTTATGGATAATAAAATAGACATTTCTTTAATTGATTATAAGAAATTTCAAAATGAAACTTTAAGGGATATTTTATCTTCGGTTAATGGCTACCTATTGCGAAACAAAGGAGCCGTTAGCGACTTTAACCTGGTAAAGGATATTGTAGATAGAAATATTGATAAAGTAGATGATGAAATTAGTAATAACCTGCCTACTCCATTGTATTTAGGGTTAATGGGGACAATGTTGGGAATCGTTGGGGGACTATTTTTTATGCCTGACGTTTCGGGACAAAATACTGAAAGCGCCATTGGAGGAATTGATGTTTTACTGGGAGGAGTAAAGATTGCGATGATCGCCAGTGTTTCAGGATTGCTATTAACGATAATTAGCAACTATTTTTTCTTTAGGGCTCGGAAACAAGTTGAGCATCAAAAACACGGTTTTTTCACGTTTATTCAAACCCGGTTATTACCTATTCTTTCTAAAAATACCTCTTCAAGTATTTATTCCCTTCAAGCTAACCTATTGAAATTCAATCAGGATTTTTCATCCAATATGACTAATTTCAGCAGTACGGTTAACGAAGTGAAACAAACCTTTGACAGTCAGCTCGAAGTTGTGCAGGAATTAAAGCGAATAGATGTTGCCAACATCGCCAAATATAATATAGATGTGATGCAGCAATTGCAGAATTCCTTTACTAAACTTCAGGATCTGGCTTCCTATCTTGATAACATAAATGGCTTTATTGGTAATACCAGAGAATTAAATTTAGCTGTAAACCAACAGTTGCAAAAAATAGGTGAGATTTCGGAAATCGTAAAGCATTTTGATTCTAATGCAGGAGTGATTTCAGATAACTCTGCTTATTTAAAAAGTCATTTTAAAAATGTTGATGGTCGTGAACAAGCGATCAATGATCGTCTTGCGGAATTCGACAAAAATACTGGGCAGATGATGGATAAATTGAAGACCTCTTTTGATAAACGTTTACAAAACTTTAACGACAAAGATGTTGAAATTAGTTCCGGTTTTGAAAAGTTATTCGGGGATCTGCGAAAAATGACTAAGGAAGTTTTTGATGATGAAGGAGGCAATATACAGTCAATCAAAAAGGATGTAGATAATTTAAAAGATGTTACTTCTGAATTGTCTGGGTTGAATGCTAAAGTAGAAAATCAAGACAAGGCTATTAGAGAACTACTGGAAATTTTAAAAGATAAACCTGTCCAGATGCAGCAGTCATTGACTACAAGGATTGGAACTATTGTTTTGGCGAGTGTAGGAACTATTACCTGTGCCGGAATCCTTTATAAATTATTCATTGTTTAATGGCTGGAGGTAAAAAAAAGAACGATTATTTCTGGGTCGGTTTTTCTGATCTAATGACCACTTTGTTTTTTGTGATGCTGGTTTTATTTGTTCTTACCGTAGTTTATTTAAAGGTTGAGCAGGCTAAAACATCTGCACGGGTGGAGGAGCTTGAGAAAATAGTTCAATTAGAAGAGCAATTTAAACCTTTAAGGGATGATGGTGATTTTTATTATCTCCCAACCTGTAAGAAGTTTGTGGCAAAAGATCTTATGGGAATAGAGATATTTAAAAAGAATGAAGGTAAAATAAAACAGAAGTATGTATCTACAACTATTAGGGTGGGTAAAAAGATCGAAAGCTTTTTAGAAAATATTCAGGTTAAACAATCTGAGTTTTCCTACCTGTTGGTCATCGAAGGCAATGTTGCAAATACTTATGATAAAAAGTGGTCTAAAGACAGGTTAGGATCTTATGATTTAAGCTATGACAGAGCTTTGGCTGTATATAATTTATGGTTGAAAAATAATATAGATTTTCGAAAATCGAATGTAGAGGTTCTAATTGCGGGTAGTGGTTTAAATGGTCTTTGTAGGGAAGAGAAGGAAGAGAATAATAAACGATTTTCGATTCAAATAATTCCTAAAGTAAGTAACAATATATGAGAATTCTATTAAGCATATTTTCAATCTTAATTCTTTTCGCCGTTGGTTGTAAAAGGCCAGATAGAACTTTAAAGGGTCAACCTGAAGTGGGAAACAGATATTCCGACAGAAACACCGCAGCACCCAGCATTTCACGCCCTACTTCTGAAATCGAGCCAGAAAGAAAAAATCAGAATTTGGAAGAAAAACCTTTATCCAGAAATACTAAAAATTTATCTGACCTCTTCCAGGAACTCCAGCAAGAAGTTTTCATGATTTATACAATTAATGGCTTCGAAGAAGTTTCACAGGGTAGCGGATTTTTTATTGCACCAGGTGTGGGAGTTACAAATTATCACGTTTTGGAAGACAGTGAAAATGCAATTATCACCATTAATGATGAATCATTTGAGATTACAGATATATTGGCAAGTAGCTTTTCCAACAATATGGACTACATAATCTTTAAAACAACCTATCGAACAACAACTCCTTTAAAAATAGCAAGTAAAAAATCTCGAATCGGAGAAGATATTTTTACAATAGGAAGTCCTAAAGGTTTATCCAATTCTTTAACAAGAGGAACGATTTCTGGGTTTAGAGAAAATAACAGAATTCAAATTGATGCAACTATAGATCACGGCAGTTCAGGCGGTCCATTGTTTAATCTTAAAGGTGAAGTTATTGGAATAACCACCTCTGGTATGGGAACCGGTTCAGAGCTTAATTTTGCAGTAAATATCCAGGCCCTACCCTACGAAAAATTTGTTTACGATTAAATTACTATATGCTGAAGTTAACTTATTCTATTTTATCGGTATTAATTTTTCTTGCTTCCTGCAAACGTACGGTTCAAAATAGCGAGTCTACACCGGCTCGTGCGACAAGTAGTGTTGAATTAAAAACGGAGCCCAATAATGAGGCGCAGAAAGAAAAAAGGTCGGATGGAAAACTCGCTTTAAAAGCAAAAATAATAAGAATTGTAGATGGCGACACGGCTGAACTTCTTTACAATGGAGAACTACCCTTGATGCTACGTCTTCAACATATTGATGCACCAGAAAAAAGAGGTAGCCAGCCCTATGGGAATAAAGCCAAATTAATACTCTCCGATCTTTGTTTTGGTCAGGAAGTAACAATAATTACAGGTGGAGATTTTGATATGGGTGGAAGAATGATAGGCGAGATAATCAATGAAGACGGTATAAATGCCAATAAAGAAATGGTACGATTAGGATATGCCTGGCATTTTAAGAAATATTCCGAGGATATGAGTTATGATGTACTGGAGAAAGAAGCCAGAGGAGCAAAAAGGGGACTTTGGCAGGAGGCTAACCCGGTAGCCCCCTGGGATTTTAGATAATGGGATGTAGCTTATTTGG
>Ga0209414_1001058_pt1 | contig 13209 bp, 12 predicted proteins | sample LakVidmifraction_4_FD_181154 | JGI IMG/M metagenome (GOLD analysis project Ga0209414, IMG submission 181154) | Hypersaline microbial communities from Lake Vida, Antarctica - Brine Hole Two &gt;0.2 micron (SPAdes) (version 2) | ecosystem: Environmental > Aquatic > Non-marine Saline and Alkaline >... | reverse complement strand
CCAAATCCTGGAGCTACTAAAATTCCATTTAATTTTTTTAATTTTTTTGGAACATTTTTTACGGTTAATTCTTCAGAATGAATCCAGTGAATATTTACTTTAACTTCATTTTGAGCACCGGCATGAATAAACGCTTCTGAAATAGATTTGTAAGCATCGTGTAATTCTACATATTTACCAATTAAACCAATTTCAACTGTGTTTTTTGGATTTTTAAATTTCATTAAAAATTCATTCCATACTTTTAGTTCAGGTTGTCTGTCATGAGGCAATTGCAATTTTTTTAAGACTACTGTATCTAAACCTTCTTTAAGCATTAGGTTTGGAACATCATAAATAGTCTCAGCATCTATAGATTCTATAACATCCTCTTTTTTAACATTGCAGAATAGCGCCAGTTTATTTTTTATGGAATCGGAAATTTCATATTCTGTTCTGCAAACTAAAATATCCGGACTTACACCGCTTTGCATCAACATTTTTACGGAGTGCTGGGTTGGTTTTGTTTTTAATTCTCCGGCAGCAGCTAAATATGGAATTAAGGTTAAGTGAATTACAATGGCATTTTCGTGACCCAATTCCCAAAGTAACTGACGAACAGATTCAACGTAAGGCAAAGATTCGATATCACCAACAGTTCCGCCAATTTCAGTAATTACAATATCAAAATCACCTGTGTTTCCTAAAATTTTAATTCTGTCTTTAATTTCATCTGTAATATGAGGAATGACCTGTACCGTTTTGCCTAAAAATTCACCCCTGCGTTCTTTTTCAATGACAGATTGATATATCCTGCCTGTAGTCACATTATTTGACTGAGAGGTTGCAATATTCAAAAACCGTTCATAATGACCTAAATCCAAGTCTGTTTCGGCACCATCTTCCGTTACATAACATTCGCCATGTTCATATGGATTTAAAGTTCCCGGGTCGATATTAATATATGGATCTAGTTTTTGTATGGTTACAGAGTAGCCTCTTTCTTGTAATAATTTTGCTAAAGAAGCTGCGATAATTCCTTTTCCAAGTGAAGAAGTAACGCCTCCGGTTACAAAAACATATTTGGTGTTTTTCATTATTCGTAGGTTTTGGCAAAATTACATTTAATGTTTTAGTTGAAAAAGGGAAAAGTTAAAAAGTTTGAATTTTAAAAGTATTAAGTATTTAGTACCATGCATCAAGTAATTTGTATCCAAGTAGCAGGTGTTTTTTTTTCGCGAATGGTATTTATTCTATGGAAATATTTTAATAATTTTATTTTAAAATCCAATTTAAACTTATTTATTTCCTGCCAAAATCCTGATACCTGGGGCTTTATACCAGCTACAATAAATGAGCTATTTACCTTTTTTACTTCTTATCATAGCTTCAAGCATATCCCACATTTCTTTGGGAACATCTTCAAGCATATTGAATTCTCCTGCTCCTTTTAACCATTCTCCTCCATCAATAGTGATTACTTCTCCGTTTATATATGCTGAAAAATCACTCATTAAATAAGCAGCCAAATTTGCCAATTCCTGATGTTCGCCAACCCTGCCAACCGGAACTTTCTTTTTCATGTCAAACTTATCCTTCAAATTTCCAGGTAACAATCTATCCCAGGCACCTTCGGTAGGAAAGGGTCCGGGAGCGATGGCGTTGGAACGAATTCCATATTTGGCCCATTCAACGGCTAAAGAACGAGTCATAGCCAAAACACCCGCTTTTGCAGTTGCTGATGGAACAACATAAGCCGATCCGGTCCAGGCGTAAGTAGTTACAATATTTAAAATGGTTGATTTTGGTTGTTTTATTTTTATCCAATGCTTTCCAAATGCCAGTGTACAATTTTTACTTCCTTTTAAAACAATATCAATTACGGTATCAAAAGCATTGGCCGATAATCGTTCGGTAGGACTGATGAAATTTCCCGCGGCGTTGTTCAAAAGTCCATCAACTTTCCCAAATTTATCAATAGTTGCCTGTAAAACAGCTTCAACTTCGGTATAATTTCTCACATCACATTGAACTGCCAAAACGGTTCCGCCGGTTTTTTCTTCTAACTCCTGTTTTGCTTTTTCTAATTTCTCAATATTTCTCGAAGTTATGACAACATGAGCGCCAAGTTCTAAAAAATAAGTGGACATTGCCTTTCCTAAACCGCTGCCGCCACCAGTTACAACAATGACTTGATCTTTTAAACTTCCTTCTTTAAGCATTGGTTTTTGATACATATTTTTGTTATTTTTAATTTATATAAATGTAGGATTTTTTTCAATTTAAGGCTTTAAAATAAAAATATTATTTTTTTTTAAAATCTATTTGCCAAAAACAAAAGTAATTGTATATTTGCCCACGCTTTTAAGGAGAGAAATTCTAAAGAAAGTAACAACAGAAGAACCACTATTTTAAAGATATTTGTAATGAGTAAAGGTACCAAAAGAACATATCAGCCATCAAAAAGAAAAAGAAGAAATAAGCACGGTTTTAGAGAACGTATGGCTAGTGCAACGGGAAGAAAAGTGTTGGCAAGAAGAAGAGCTAAAGGTAGAAAGAAATTAAGTGTATCTACTGATCCAAGACCAAAAAAATAATGAGACAATTAGTTTTGTATAATAGGGTGTTACTTTTTAGTAACACCTTTTTTTTGAACTTTTAATAAGTTTTGAAAACTATTTTACAGCGCAATACGAATTTTATAGATATTTACACCTTACTATTTTATATTTAAGAAATGCCAAAAAACAACAACATTAAATCGATTTTAATTATTGGATCAGGTCCAATTATTATTGGCCAGGCCTGTGAATTTGATTATGCCGGCTCTCAGGCAATCAGATCTTTAAAAGAAGAAGGAATTGAAGTGACGCTTATTAATTCCAATCCGGCTACAATTATGACGGATCCGTCTTTGGCTGACAATGTTTATTTGTTGCCTTTAACTACAAAATCAATCATTCAAATTTTAAAAATGCATCCAGATATTGATGCTGTTTTGCCAACTATGGGCGGACAAACAGCGTTAAATTTATGTATTGAAGCAGATGATAAAGGCATTTGGGAAGATTTCAATGTCAGTCTTATTGGCGTTGACATCGCCGCCATTAACATTACAGAAGACCGAGAACAATTTAGAAAGTTAATGCTTAAAATTGGCATTGGGCAAGCGCCTTCAACAACTGCCAATTCATTTTTAAAAGGGAAAGAAATTGCACAGGAATATGGTTTTCCATTGGTTATTCGCCCATCATTTACTTTAGGTGGTTTTGGAGCTTCCATTGTTTATAAAAAGGAAGATTTTGATGAATTGCTAAGTCGCGGTTTAGAGGCTTCACCAATTCATGAAGTTTTAATTGACAAAGCATTATTAGGTTGGAAAGAATTTGAACTGGAGTTGTTACGTGATAAAAATGACAATGTGGTTATTATTTGCACCATTGAAAATATGGATCCGATGGGAATTCATACCGGAGATTCTATCACAGTTGCTCCGGCAATGACTTTAAGCGACACCACTTTTCAAAAAATGCGTGATATGGCCATTCTTATGATGCGTTCCATTGGTGATTTTGCCGGCGGCTGTAATGTGCAGTTCGCGGTAAGCCCAGACGAAAAGGAAGATATTATCGCCATAGAAATTAATCCGCGAGTTTCTCGATCATCAGCTTTGGCCTCAAAAGCAACTGGATATCCAATTGCAAAAATTGCAGCAAAATTAGCTATTGGTTATCATTTGGATGAATTAAATAATCAAATTACAAAAACAACATCTGCTTTATTTGAGCCTACTTTAGATTATGTGATTGTTAAAATACCGCGTTGGAATTTTGATAAATTTGAAGGTGCTGACAGAACTTTAGGATTGCAAATGAAATCGGTTGGCGAAGTGATGGGGATTGGTCGTTCTTTTCAGGAAGCGCTTCATAAAGCAACCCAATCACTGGAAATAAAACGTAATGGATTGGGGGCAGACGGAAAAGGAGAGCGAGATTATGATACCATTATTGAAAAATTGACGTATCCGAGTTGGGACAGGGTTTTTATCATTTATGACGCCATTCAAATAGGAATTCCATTAAGCAGAATTCATGAAATTACTAAAATTGATATTTGGTTTTTGAAGCAATACGAGCAATTATTGACATTGGATAAGGAAATTTCTACCCATAAACTTGAGACTTTAACCTATGAATTGTTGTTGGAAGCAAAACAAAAAGGATTTGCAGACCGACAAATAGCGCATATGTTAGGTTGTTGGGAAAGTGAAGTATATGCCAAAAGACAGGAATTAAATATCAAAAGAGTTTATAAACTTGTAGATACTTGTGCAGCTGAATTTAATGCGCAAACACCTTATTATTATTCCACTTTCGAAAATAAAATGATTACAGCAAATGGAAGTTATGCGGATAATGAGAGTGTAGTAACTGATAAGAAAAAAATCGTTGTTTTAGGTTCTGGACCCAATAGAATAGGCCAGGGAATTGAGTTCGATTATTGTTGTGTGCATGGTGTTTTAGCCGCAAAAGAATTGGGTTATGAAACCATAATGATTAACTGTAACCCGGAAACGGTTTCGACCGATTTTGATACGGCTGATAAATTGTATTTTGAGCCTGTGTTTTGGGAACATATTTACGACATTATTCAGCATGAAAAACCGGAAGGCGTTATTGTGCAGTTGGGTGGACAAACGGCTTTGAAGTTGGCTGAAAAATTAGAAAAATGGGGCGTTAAAATAATAGGAACCAGTTTTGATGCCCTTGATTTGGCGGAAGACAGAAAACGTTTTTCTGAGTTATTGGTTGATTTAGATATTCCTTTCCCGCAATATGGAACTGCGACCACCGCTGATGAAGCAGCTGCAATTGCAGACAGTTTGGATTTCCCAATATTGGTTCGTCCTTCTTATGTTTTGGGAGGACAAGGAATGAAAATTGTGATTAACAAGGAAGAATTGGAAAAACACGTGGTTGATTTGTTACGTAAAATTCCTAATAATGTTTTGTTGTTGGATCACTATTTAGATGGTGCAATTGAAGCTGAGGCTGATGCAATTTGCGATGGGGAAGATATTTATATTATTGGTATTATGGAACATATTGAACCTTGCGGAGTGCACTCGGGAGATTCAAACGCAACATTGCCGCCATTTAATTTGGGTGAATTTGTGATGCAACAAATAAAAGACCATACCAAAAAAATTGCCTTGGCTTTAAGAACTGTAGGGCTGATAAATATTCAGTTTGCCATTAAAGATGATATTGTTCATATCATTGAGGCCAATCCGAGAGCGTCACGTACGGTGCCGTTTATTTCCAAAGCATACAAAGAACCTTATGTAAATTACGCCACAAAAGTAATGTTGGGCGCAAATAAGGTGAAAGATTTTAATTTTAATCCGCAATTAGAAGGATTTGCCATTAAACAACCGGTATTTTCATTTAATAAATTTCCTAATGTGGATAAAAAATTAGGTCCGGAAATGAAGTCCACCGGTGAAAGTATTTTGTTTATAGACAGTTTAAAAGACGACCAGTTTTACGAATTGTATTCCCGAAGAAGGATGTATTTGAATAAATAATTCATTTCAAAAAATAAAAAAAGAGCTCTCAGAGCTCTTTTTTTATGTAAAAATTGTGGCATATTAATTTATTATTTATCTTTGTTCAACTAAATTTAATTTACTTTGAACAATATTAAAACCGAGTTCACTATAAAGGACCTCGAAAATTTTTCAGGAATAAAAGCGCACACCATTCGGATTTGGGAAAAAAGATACAATTTATTTCAACCCAAAAGAACGGATTCAAATATTAGATATTATGATATGGACAGCATGTTAAAGCTGTTAAACGTATCATTGCTTTATAATAACGGATTAAAAATATCCAAAATAGCAACCTTGTCTAAGGCTAAGATGGAGTTAAGCGTTAAAGAACTTGTGTTTAAAGAAGGTTTTGAAAGCAAGGCTTTGACTTCATTTAAATTGGCCATGCTGAATTTTGATGAAGGATTATTTAATCAAACTTACAACAGCCTCATATCGCAATCATCTTTCAGAGCTGTTTTTACTGAAATATTTATTCCCTTTTTAAACGAAATTGGCATTTTGTGGCAAGTTCAATCCATTACACCTGCACATGAACATTTTATTACCAATTTAATCAAGCAAAAAATTCTTATAAATACAGAGAAACTTCAATTTCTTCAGCCAAATAAAACTATCAAAACGTTTGTGTTGTTTTTACCAATGAATGAAATTCATGAACTTGGCTTGCTCTATTTGCATTTTGAGTTACTGTTTCATGGATATCATTCCATTTATTTGGGGCAAAGTGTTCCGGTTGGGAACTTAAACGATCTTCAAAATGTTTTTGATGATGTTTGTTTTGTAACTTATTTGACCGTTGAACCTTCAAAAGAAACTGTGGAAGAATATTTACAGGAAGTTTATGCAGAAGTGTTGCAGAATACCAATGATACGTTGTGGGTTTTAGGCTCAAAAATTTCTGAAATTGATGTGGATTCTTTTAAAAATGATCAAATTAAAATCTTCAAGTCTCCGGTCGACTTGTTAAATATTTTGTAATTTTTTTTAATTAATTTGTTATTGTTTAACTAATTAGTATATTTGCTAAACAAAATGAAGAAAAAAATTATCATTATAGGCTCAGGTTTTTCATCGCTATCGGCTTCTTGCTATTTGGCAAAAGCGGGTTATCAGGTGACTGTACTGGAGAAAAATAGCAGTGTGGGCGGAAGGGCCAGACTGTTAATTAAAGACGGTTTTAAATTCGATATTGGTCCTACATGGTATTGGATGCCCGATGTTTTTGAAAAATTCTTTATAGATTTTAATAAAAAACCGTCCGATTTTTACGATTTGGAAAAATTGGCACCAGCTTACCAGGTCTATTTTGATCGATTGGATTCATTGCTTATTTCCGATAAAATTGAAGAAATCTATCAGGTTTTTGAAAATGAGGAAAAGGGAAGTTCCGTTTATCTGAAGAAATTTTTAAAAGCTGCAAAATTCAATTATGAAGTGGCCGTAAATAACTTGGTTTACAAACCAGGTAATTCTATTACCGAGTTGGTTACTTTTCAAACCATAGCCAATGTAAATCAGTTTTTTAAAAGTATAAGTACGGAAATTAGACGAAATATCAAAAGTGAAAAATTAATTCAAATTTTAGAGTTTCCTGTATTGTTTTTGGGTGCAAAACCTTCAAATACACCGAGTTTTTACAGTTTCATGAATTATGCCGATTTTGGCATGGGAACATGGCATCCAAAAGGCGGAATGTATGAAGTTGTAAAGGGTTTCGTGACCTTGGCTGAGCAATTGGGCGTAAAAATTTTAACAAATCAAAATGTTGAAAAAATTGTTGTCGAAAATACCTTAGTTAAAGGAGTTTATGTGAATCAGCAATTTATGGAAGCCGATGTTGTTGTTAGTGGGGCAGATTATCACCATTCTGAAACTTTATTGGACGAAAAATACCGAATGTATTCCGAAAAATATTGGAATAATAGAACTTTTGCGCCTTCGGCCTTATTGTTCTATGTTGGGTTCAGCAAAAAGTTAAAAAACGTTTCTCATCACACTTTATTTTTCGACTCAAATTTCGACAAACACGCAGTGGAAATTTATGATCATCCGCAATGGCCAAAAAATCCACTTTTTTATGCAAGTTTCCCGAGCATAACCGATGACAGTTTTGCGCCAATTGGCAAAGAAGCGGCCACTTTTTTAATTCCGATTGCGCCTGGTATAACGGACATTCCAGAGATACGTGAAGAATATTTTCAAAAGATAATTGAGAGACTTGAAAAATTGACCGATCAAAATGTAAAAGATTTTATTATATTTAAGGAGTCGTATTGTGTTAACGATTTTAAGAAAGACTATAATTCGTTTAAAGGAAATGCTTACGGATTGGCAAATACATTAACGCAAACTGCTTTTTTAAGACCGAAAATACAAAGTAAAAAGGTGAAAAATTTATTTTTTACCGGGCAATTGACAGTTCCCGGTCCTGGAGTTCCACCGGCAATAATTTCAGGAAAAATTGTATCAGAATTAATCAAGAAATATAGCATTTAAACTTTTGTTAAAAACAACTACTAACTAAAAAATATTTTTAATGAAACAACTTTTTGATGATACCTCATTTTTGTGCAGCAAAATAGTAACCAAGAAATACAGTACATCCTTTTCATTGGCGGTAAATTTGTTGGCTCCAAAAATTAGAGAAGCGATATTTGGTATTTATGGTTTTGTTAGGTTTGCCGATGAAATTGTAGATTCATTTCACGATTTTGATAAAAATGAATTGATAAATGAATTTGAAAAGGATTATTACAAGGCATACCATTCCGGAATAAGTTTAAATCCTATTTTAAACAGTTTTCAATTGACAGTAAAAAAATATAATATTGATGATGATTTAATTCAGGCTTTTTTAAAAAGCATGAAACAGGATTTAAATAAAGTTCAATACAATACGAAAGATGAATTCAACGAATACATTTATGGATCGGCGGATGTTGTAGGTTTGATGTGTTTAAAAGTTTTTGTTGAGGGCGATTATGAAAAATATGAAAATCTTAAAAGTTATGCCATGAGTTTGGGATCGGCTTTTCAAAAAGTGAATTTCTTAAGAGATTTAAAAGATGATTATGAAGTGTTAAATCGTTCTTATTTTCCGGGAATAAATTTGAAATCATTAGATTTTACTTCAAAAAATAAAATCATTGAAGAGATTGAAAATGATTTTGAAGAAGCTTATAAAGGCATAAAATTATTACCCCTTGAAGCTAAGTTTGGTGTTTATACGGCTTATATTTATTACAAAGGTTTGCTTCAGAAATTAAAAAGCACGCCTTCCGAAAAAATAATGAATACCCGAATCCGAATTTCCAATCCGGTTAAAATTAGTTTACTTGCAAGATCGTTTGTGGTATTTAAGCTAAATTTAATGTAAATTAAGGCAATGAAGTTATTTATTTTATTTTTCATGTTCAATTCATTGTCTGCACAAGTTTTAGACGATGTAAGAAATCAGTTTCCCGGAATTAATTCGCTGGAAGAAGCGGAGTTACATATGGAATTGCTTGAAAATGAAAATGGTACTGCATGCAAAGCCTATTATGCGGCAATGCTTTTTATAAAATCTAAATATGTGAAATTTCCCCTTACAAAATACAGCTATTTTAAAAAGGGAAAAATCGCTTTAGATGTTTTAGTGAAAGAAAACAAAACAAATATTGAAATGAGGTATATCCGTTTTTTATTTCAAAACCAAATGCCGGCTTTTTTGAATTATGACAAGAATCTTGAAGAAGATTATATAGTAATTACTGAAGGAATTGAAAAGAGTGACTTAAGTATTCAATTTAAGCATAAAATATTGAACAATATGTTATTAGTCAAAAATATAAGTATAGATCAAACAACTCAAATTAATTTGTTATTAAACAAAATATAATGTTTTTACTCATTACAATGGTTACTTTTTTTCTGATGGAATGTGTGACGTGGTTAACGCATAAATTTGTGATGCACGGTTTTATGTGGTATTTTCATGAAGACCATCATCAACCCCGATATCAAAATTGGTTTGAAAGAAATGATGTTTTTTTTATCATTTTTGCGATACCCAGCATTGTGTTATTTTATCTTGGTTTGGAAGGCGGACTAAACTATCTCTTTTTTATTGGCTTGGGAATTTTGTTTTATGGAATTGCTTATTTTTTGGTGCATGATGTTCTAATTCACAAGCGTTTTAAATGGTTTAACAAAACAAATAGCAGGTATTTAATTGGTTTGCGAAAAGCACATAAAGTTCACCATAAACATTTAGGAAAAGGGGAAGGCGAGTGTTTTGGGATGTTATTTGTTCCGTTTAAGTATTATAAAATATAATGAGTCTTTATTTAATTTTAAACATAGCCTCCTTTTTAATTCCTTTCGCGTATAGTTTTGAAAAAAAAATGCGTTTCATACGTTGGTGGAAATCTGTTTTTTTGTCTATTTTTATAGTAGGTTTTATTTTTATTATTTGGGATATAATTTTTACCCACCAAGGCGTTTGGGGATTTAATCCCGAATATCATTTAGGCCTTAATTTGGCTGGATTGCCAATAGAAGAAATCCTGTTTTTCATCTGCATTCCTTATGCTAGTATTTTCACCCATTATGCATTTATTTATTTTTTTGAAAACACCAGATTGTCCAATAAATTAACCAGATATATTAGTTTTGGATTATTGTTTATAGCAATAATTGTTTTGTTTTATGCGTATCCAAAAAAATATACAAGCATTAATTTCGGCATTTTTATTTTATTGATGGTTTATTCATTAGTGAAAAATACAGCAATTTTATCACAGTTTTTTATTACTTTTTTGATCATACTAATTCCGTTTTTTATAGTAAATGGCATTTTAACAGGTAGTTTTATTGAAAATGAAGTTGTTTGGTATAATAATAATGAAAATTTAAATATTCGGTTGTTTACCATTCCTATTGAAGATCTTGTTTATGCATTTAATATGTTGTATCCAAGTTTGCTTTTAATAGAATTTTTTAAAAAGAAATTCAACAAAGAACAGTTATACTAATATGGTTAAAGAAGAAATTTCTGTTTTTTGGTTTCGACGTGATTTAAGATTGGCAGATAATTGCGCTTTATTCCACGCGTTAAATTCAAAATATCGGGTATTGCCTTTGTTCATTTTTGATGAAGCTATTTTAAATGAATTACCAAAAGATGACGCTCGGATATCATTTATTTATGAAACTTTAAAAAATTTAAATGACGAATTGAAGAATATCAATTCATCATTGTACATTAAAAAAGGAAATTCAGAAAAAATTTGGGACACTGTTTTTGAAGAATTTAAGGTGAAAAATGTATTTTTTAACAAAGACTACGAGCCTTACGCAAAATATAGGGATGAGAAAATAAAGTCGATTTGTAAGCAAAAAAACATAAACTGTATTTCATTTAAAGATCAGGTAATTTTTGAAGAAGCTGAAATCGTAAAAGCGGACGGATTGCCTTATAGTGTTTATACGCCCTATAAAAATAAATGGCTTGAAAAATACAAATTGATGAATTTGAATGAATACAAATCAGAAAATTATCTTGATAATTTCTTCAAATTGAGTTTTACATTTCCATCTTTAGAATCAATAGGTTTTATAGAAAGTGACGATAAAGTATTGCCATTTAATTTCAAATGCATAAAAAAATACCAAGATATTAGAGATTTTCCTACTCAAGAAACTTCTAACGCTTCTGTGTATTTGCGTTTTGGGACTATAAGTGTGCGTAAATTGGTTGATTACGCCAGCAACACAAATGAAATTTACTTAAGCGAATTAATTTGGCGTGAATTTTTTATGCAAATCCTTTTTCATTATCCAAAAGTGGTAAATGAAAATTTTAAATCGAAATACAATTTTATTCCTTGGAGAAATAATGAAAAAGAGTTTAAGAAGTGGTGTGAAGGAAAAACGGGTTATGCGATAGTTGATGCAGGAATGCGCCAATTAAATAAAACCGGTTATATGCACAATCGTGTCAGAATGATTACGGCAAGTTTTTTATGCAAACATTTATTAATAGACTGGCGTTGGGGAGAGGCTTATTTTGCTGAAAAATTACTCGATTTTGAATTATCTTCAAACAACGGAAATTGGCAATGGGTTGCTGGGACAGGTTGTGATTCCGCACCATATTTCAGAGTTTTTAATCCGGAAACACAACAGCAAAGATTTGACCCAAATTTTGAGTATATAAAAAAATGGAATCCTAATTATAAAGAAATTCCAGAGGTTGTTGAGCATAAATTTGCACGTTTGCGGTATTTAGATACTTTAAAGGAATCTTTACTGTAATTCTTATGTAGCCAATTTTGAAATCATACCGTTAATACAAACCTATGAAAAGGTTTTACAGTATACCAATACAATCTTCCTAGGGCTTGAGGCCTAAATGTAGTCGTAATACCAGCTTGAAAAGTTGTTAATGCATAATTATAGGGTTTTTAAGATGGTTTAATTTTCATATATTCTAAAATATTTTTGGACGTTGGTAATCTAAACGTTCCTTAAAAGTAGGAATTGAATAGCCATCTAAACCATTAATTGCAGCTATATTTCCGTCCGCTAAATTAATAAATCCATCTTTTTGCAAAAGATTATCTTTTATGTACAAGCCTTGTATTTCTCCAATAATGAGTTTTGTATTATTTGCCTTAATTTCATATTCTTCAACATATTTCATAGCTAGTTGAATTGGACAATCTTTTACAAATGGTGCGTAAAAATTATCTTTATAATCGGTTTCTAAATTTGTTGGATATATCGGATCAAATTGTGCCAGTGATATCGGTTTGTTAGTGCCAGTGATATCGGTTTGAATTGTGCCACTTTTGAAAGATTAAGTATAAACTACCTTGTCGCTAAAAATAAGCGATATGGCTAACACACTTGATCCGATGGATTTAAAACAAATTATCACTTTACAATTAGATGGTTTTAGTAACCGTAAAATAGGGTTTACTTTGGGAATTTCCCGCAATACCGTCAATACCTATATGACGCTTTTTAGAGCCAGTGAATATTCTTTTAAAGAATTATTGGCTTTTGACAACGCCACTATAGTTGCGCTGTTTCCCTCATATTCTACTATTGACAACCAACGTTACCAAGAGCTGATGCTTTACTTTGAGGGGGTCAATAAAGCCCGGAATCATCCCGGTTTTACTTTTTTATACCACTATCAGGAATATATCCAAACAACAAAAAAACCCTATAGTTATACATAGTTTATGGAACATTATCGGCGTAAATACGCCAAGGTAAAGGGATCTATGAAACTGGAGCATGAAGCCGGAAGAGAGCTGTTCATCGATTTTGCCGGCAAGAAACTTCACATTGTCGACAAACATACCGGTGAGCTTATACCTGTTGAAGTATTTGTGGCCATCCTGCCCAACAGCCACTACACTTATGCCGAAGCCTGTTTGAGCCAGAAACGGGAAGATTTAATCTCTTGCTGCGTTGGTGCCTTAAACTTTTATGGAGGTGTTCCCAAGGCGATTGTGTCGGACAACTTAAAATCAGCGGTTACCAGAGCCAGTAAGTACGAGCCCGAGATTAACAGATCCTTTAAAGACTTTGCAAGGCATTACAACTGTGTAATCAACCCC
>Ga0209414_1001057_pt1 | contig 13214 bp, 12 predicted proteins | sample LakVidmifraction_4_FD_181154 | JGI IMG/M metagenome (GOLD analysis project Ga0209414, IMG submission 181154) | Hypersaline microbial communities from Lake Vida, Antarctica - Brine Hole Two &gt;0.2 micron (SPAdes) (version 2) | ecosystem: Environmental > Aquatic > Non-marine Saline and Alkaline >... | reverse complement strand
GACACAAGTGACGCGCCCTCTCCTGCAACTTCAGAGATAAGCTGCTCACGGATCGAGTCATCCCCGGTAATCACTAGCAGCTCATTACCGTTGATCATTGGGAAGTCTCCATCCCCGGACGCTACCACCAGGTACACCGAAGCCAGACTATCACCAATTTCCAGCGCCCCGGAGGTTTGGATTATATTACCGATGTCATAATCTGTGCTCTCAGCAGACAGCCTAGTGGTCTCAGCCGCCACGCCGTTAATTATTGGCGTAATGTATTCAACAATGTCTGCACCAAGAACGAGCGATGATGTACCGGTAGATGGGTCAAGTACGAAGAATTTTTGTGACTCGCTAAATGATCTTGTAGGGTATCCGCCGACGTTTGACATTATTGGCCCTTAAAATACGTTGTAGCTGATTGAGACAGGGAGGCCAGAGCTTGACTGAGCCGACAATGCCCCGGTAGAGGTGTTGCTATACTCTAATTTTAGCTTGCCATCTGTAGTAATCTCGACATACCTAGAAATGGATGATGATAAATTATAAACGTTGCGTATGTCGGTTGCCGGTCTTGCCCACACAGGAATAGGGCTTTCAGATGTAGAGGGTTGTGATAATGACGAATGCAATAATACGCCTTGAGAGGTTATAGTTACTTGGCTTCCTATTCTTGCAGCTTTAACAGATGGGGTTCCTGTAAAATTTCCATCAAGCGTTGCGGATTCTTCTTTATAGTAAGGATAAATTTGATAGCTTTTACCCTGCAAGCCATTATCAAAGTCAATAAGAGAAACGTCATCCCCAGGCGACCCCGTGGCAGACACTGCTAGCCAGTCTTTTCCTAGCCCGTCCGTGGCCGTAAATTGGCCAACATTCCTCACAGGGTCGCCTACAGATACATTAAATGACTTGACGTTAGGCAAGGTAAGGCCAACACGAATAATTTCAGAGAAGCCAGCAAGCGAACCGTTTAATTCAGGCTCAATAAGCCTAGAGTAATCAACTTGCTGGCCGGAAGAGTCAAAGATTAGCATTGAATAACTGCCATTAACCAGTGACACAATGGGTTTTCCGTTGTACACAATGCGACCCAGCAAGACCTTTAAGCCGCCGTTCTGTGAGGCTGTAAACTCTACGCCGCCTGAATCTCTGAATGTAACCGTTTTGGCGTTTGTGCGCGGATCTTGCCCAGGCTGACCGATGTATATTGATCCGTTAAGCGCCAAGCCTTCTCTGTCAAAGAATACGGTTTTATTGGTCTGGATTGGTGTCATCTTGTCTCGCCTGGTTAGATTCTACGGAAAGCGCCGATATTCCTAGCGCAGCGGCAATGCCGGGGAACTCTCTGTCAAGACGATAGGCAACTTGCCGAGATTGAGGGCTTGCGTTTATTGCCTCGGTTACGGCACGTCTGTTTGCGCCGCCTTCGGCTAGCCGCTGGATCTGCTCAACAAACAAGCCAGCTCCTGGCACCTTAGAAGTTATAGCCGTAATGCCTACCCGATTCATAAGGTCAAGAATAACACTTGCAGAGCCCTTTGGAACTGCGCCTGCAGGCGAGACAAGATCCCCGGCAATGCGGTCAATATTTTTAAGCCTAGCAAGCGTTGTGGGGCTTGTTTGGAATATTGCCGCTAGCTTCCCGTCGCCAATATCCTGTAAGCGCTTTTTAAATTTTATTGGGTTAAACACCTGAATGCCGTCAACTTGCCGCGACTGCGTGCTAAACCCTGAGTTTATCAAGTCAAGCATTGTTGTGGCTTGCATATCCGCTATAGCTTGGCTGCCCTGCTCACCAGACTGCCTTAAGCTGTCCATAACGCGACGCACATTCTCAACCGGTTGAGCCTTGCTGGTTAGCTTGTCGTAAACCTTACTTCCGAATATGACAGGCTCAGAGCTGTTGCGTTTAACGTCAATAAGCTGGCCGGCCAATGCCTTTGGGTTAAATTCTGTTTTCATTTCTCGCACAACGGCGCGGGCATTCTTGAGAGGTGTAATCACCCGTTCAGATAAGCCGAGGCCGGTAGCTGTTTCGGCAAGATTCATTACTTCGTCATCAAGCGCTTCAATTAGCGGACGAATAGCTACACTAGCCGCGCCAGTCTGGTCCCCGCGCTCAATGGCATTTAACGATTTGCGCACTCGCTCAAAGTTTTCAAGGGTGATGGGGGTTTGTTTAAAGCCAGCCTCAAGCATTGCATCAGTTGGATCAATTAGCCCGTATTTAGTACTAAGCTTTGTTAAAGAATCAATGGCAGCGGGCGCAGTAATCGCCAAATCTTCTAATGTGTCTGCGTCAGGCATTGCTTCACGAATGCTGCCGGGGAATATAGGGATTCCTCCCGATTCTTTAGCTGCCTCAAGCGCTTCAGAGTAAAGCTGATTTTTCTGTGTGCGTAGAAGCTTTTTCCTGCCAGCCAATGACTCTTTGATCAAATTGCCAGTATCCTCTGAAAGCTGTCGTGTGTTAACTGAGGTTTCAAGCGCGTTTCGAATAGACTGACTTTGCTGCAACTTAAACTGCCTAAACCTTTCTGCCTGCGGGTCAGCGGTAGATTCTAGGAGCCGGTTTTCTAAAGCTCGCTGCTCAAATCCGCCTTCCTGCATTAGTTCGCCGCGGCTAATTGGCACGCCTTCGCTGTTAAACCTCGCCGCCCTAGCAAGTTGATTCGGATCAGTGCCTGGCCGCGCATCACGAAGTAGTGTTTGGGCGTCTGCCGTCAAATCGTCAAAGGTCATGCCGGCTTCATCTAACGCGGATTGTAAGGCGGGCATTGGCCGCCCAACATCGTCAATTAGCGCGCCAGCTGGTAAAGAGCCGGTTACTTTGCGATATAGCGAACGGCCAAGGCGACCAATGACAGGGAAAAGAGCCTCAGCAGCACCGCCGATAGCAGTACCCACCCCCGAACCTTCCAATACGTCTTGACCCGTTCCAGAAGCGAGTACAGCGCCCTCAGCACCGCCGAGTCCAGCGCCAGCAAGAATACGACCACCAATAGCAGGTATTGCCCCGGCAGCGAGTCCAGCAGGGACGAAGGGTGCGGCTTGCCCGAGTATTTCTCCGCCTCCGGTTGTGAATGGTCTTTGCTCACGTAATGCCCCCATCGCTTGCGCGTCAGATTCGGATTCTTCATCTACCAAGCCAAGGCCGCGACCAACATCCGTGAAGCCTTTGCCGGCGCCAATCAAGAATGCTTCAAGTCCGCCAACCTCCCCGGCAACCTCGTCCATGGCTTGCTTTCTGGCAGCGGCCATATCAGCCCTTGGCGCCTGCGCTTGTGCCGGTTGTTGTCGCTTCTGCATTTCGGATGCAAAAGGATTTGCACTGCTTCTTTTTTGAGCTTCTTGCTCAAACGGGTTTGCCATTACTGACCCCCTAGCTGGTTAAACCTGTCAGCAGCTTGCTGTAATTCTTCGTCTGAAAGATCGGCAGGGTTTAGAGACTGAAGCTGATTGTTAGACATATTCATTATGCCGGCACTTTGCTGGCTAGATCCGCCTGTCATTTTTTCTAACTTGGCTCTTGCGTCTGCAGACTTGCCCGACAACACGCCCCGAATAGTTTTAAGGCGTGAGTCCATGGCCGTTCTTGACATGCCGCGCTCTAAACCACTGGCAGCGCTGCTTAACAGCTGTATATCCCTGTCAGTCAGTATGCCGGTCATTTTGCTTAGGTTTTCAAGTGTCAGGCTGTCTTTAAACTGATTGAACGCAACATCTGCGTCAAAGCCTGGCGTGCCCGGTATAGGAATAAGCTTCCCACGAACGCCCGTTAAAGAATTAAGGAAGTCATCGTTCCCAATTAAATTATCTACTTGCGAGATTGTATCGTCTGCGTTTGCAATTTTTACCCTCTCTGCTTGCTGTGCTTCCGGGCTTGCTGCGGCTGCTTGATTTTGAGCGGTAGCTCTTGCAGTTGTTACAGCAGCCTCTACGGCGGGTTTTATCTGTAACTGAGCGCCAAGTCTTGCGCCCTCTGTAGCGCCTGCAATTGTCGCCTCGCTGCCTGCAACCGTTTGTGCTGTAACAGGCGACGACATGCCCCCGCCCGATACTGACGCAGGCACAAACTGACCGCGAGAAGGATCAAATACGTGTGGCACCCCGCCAATGTTTACGGATTTAGATGACTCGTATCGCACAAGGTCGTTAAAGTCACCGCTTTGCCCGTAAGTCTGCAAAGATGCCGGCGTAAAGTCACCGGGTTGCACCTTGCCAAAGTCAGGGCCCCCAGGGCCTCCTCTTGCTTCTCTAAATGCGGTAAAGCCTTCAGGGTCCATAAGCGCGTAGGAATTCTCGACCTGCCGAATGTAACCTTCAGGATCTGCTCGCAAAACCTCAATCTCTTGACGCGTCTGTGTAGCGTCACCACCTTGCGACTCAACAAATTGCGCACGCTGATTGAGTATTTGCTCAGGATTGCCGCCCGCGATTATTTGCTGCATACCCTGCATCATGTTTTGCCTAGTAGCGTCGTTCTTGAACTGAACTGACCCTTGTATTTGCCGCCCAATGTCAGGGTTTTGCAAAGAAAACTGTGCAATCTCTTGTGGATCGCCACGGCTTAACACATCTTGCGCTTGGCTCATTACTGCTCGTCGCTGCTCTTCTGCTTGATTGGCCTGCGAGGTGTTGGAAATATTCTGCATGCCTTGGTTGATCTGGTTAATGCCCTGTATTCCGCCAAGGGGCTGAACTGTAAAAGGGTTAGCCATTACGACGCTCCTAGTGCTTTGTAGTTGACAGTAAGGTAGCCGTCACGCTCGCCAATAAGGTCGGGGCGCATAGTTTTAACCAGGTCGGCAATAACGCCTTCAGAGCTTCCAGATAGGCCCAGAACGCGGGCTGTGTCGTTCCAATCCCATGTAAACCAGCTTTGACCATAGCGCTCGCCTACGTGTGAAATGTTGTCTTTTAAGCGAATGTCTGAGAATCCGGCTAATGAAAGCGCATTCAGGCCAAGGCCAATTGTATTGCCGATTCCTTGCTGTCTTGCGTTAGCGCCTGCAACTTGCCCTTGCGCCAGAGTTTGACCAATGCCAGCCATACCGCCTGCAACCTGATTGGTGTTGGATGGGATGCTCGCCAAGCCTTGTAAGCCGCCCAGTGTGTTTTGATAGGCGCTTAATTCATTTGTTCGCTGGTTATCGGCAAGCATCATTTCAGTTCCGCCCGTGCGTAGTGCGCCGGTAGCGGATTGATTACGAAGAATGGCTTCTTCCTGTTGAGGGATCTGTCCAAGTGTTGCTTGAAAAATCGGGCTATTCTGCACGTTTTGTTGAGCGTTAGGGTCGCCACCTTGCAAGCCGAACAAGCCGCCCAGCTGACTAATTGCATTCTGCCTAAACTGTTGCGGAAGCTGTTCAGTTTCGCGAATATAGTTTAAGGCGTTTTGTTGCGCCTGAGCTTGAGTGCCTGCAGCTTGCTGTGATGCTTTTTGAGCGCCACGCCCTGTTATTGCATTAAACGTATCTTTAACAAAGCTCATGATTTTGCCTCATGTATAGTGTGCCTTCCTCGCAATCTGCAAATGCCTCAAACCCTAGCTTTTCAATTAATCTACCTACGCTTGGGGTGTTAACTTGCGCTATAACCATTATACACCAATCAAATATCCAGAACACAAATTGAACAAATGCGGCGATGGCTTGTTTGATATAACGCAGGCCAGGTTTATTACTTGCGAAGTGGCAAGATGCAGCACTGCCCCGTCGTGATACTGAAAACAGGATTTTGCAATTAGGTTTATTCCATCGGAATACCAGATGATTCTTGTTAACGGGCAAGCCAATAAGGTCGCCAGAGTATGGCGTAAAGGCTAAAGTACTATCCATCCTGTAAACTCCCCAGGCGCAGGGTTGAACCACAATGCCGGCGTTGCTGTGTCAACGTACATGCCATTCACGTTTGCCGAGTAAATGCCATTAGGGTCAGTGTCAGCGCCTCTCTGTGGCGTTAACTCGCGCACCCTGCCTAGATAGTCCTCTATCAGGAAGTTTGGCCAACCAATGCGCTCTAAATCGCCGTAGCTTACTAAATTGTCAGATCTCATTAATTTCTAGCCCCGTTACGCTGTAGACGCCTTTAGAGTACCCGCGCAACCTAACCCCCATCCAGCAAGGGTAATCCCCTAGGCGCCTTTCAATGGTTCTGTGCTGGTAATCGCCTATGTTGCCACGTGCTAGCAGAACTTCAGGGCCATATAGCGCGCCGTCTTTGGTTGTGGACAGATAGACCACATCATCGTTTATAGAAGAGTGGCCTGGCGCAGCAACAACCTCCACCACTTTCACGATTCCGCCAACTCGAACTAAGGGAGTCTCGCATTCCCATTCAATCTCTTCACCGTACTGTGTCGAAACAGATTGATCTAATCGACCTATCGTTGCGTCTTGCCTGTCGCCGTATATCCAGCCTGAGGCAGAGGCGCTTATGTTGCGCGGGTCATATACTCCGTGAATTGCGCGATACGCTACAGAGTTGCTGTCCCATGTGTACCAAATGTTTTCTTGTAGCTGACGGCTTAACGTTACGTCAAAAACAAGCACATCTCTGGGTAAATAGCAGATAACCAGCCCTTGGTCCCGTGTGTCACGATATTCAATTTCTATTTTAGCAAGGTCAAAATCTGAGTAAGTATCAATTATTGAATCAATTTCTTTTGTGCTAATTCCTTGGTAAGAATTGGTCATTAAGTAGAAAGATGGACTGTATTCTTTTGAGCCGCCAAACACTATCCATTGCCCGTCGCCTATGGCCGCTTTAGCGGTCGTTCCAACAATGCCAATAGGAATGGCGGCGTTAGGTATACGGGCAAAAGGAAACAATGCCCCGGCGTTGTTATAGAACCGCTCTGTGGTATACCGGTTAAACACCATAAGCTTATTGTCTGACGACTTGCCTACGCCTACGATGTCATCTGGCGCAAAGTCTGAACCGGCACGTTCATTGGCGTTAAAAACTGCTTCGTTAGCTAGCGTAGTGTTCCAAAGGTTTTCGCTGTCAGCAAAGATGTAATAGCCATCGATGTAGCACATATCAATAAAAGGTTCAGCGCCTTCAGGTCTAGCGATTAATGTCAGGGTGTCGGACGCATAGCGGTAGTATTCGCCATTAGCCACAAAGGCAACTGAGTTAAAGCTGTTGCTCATGCGGGCAGGGTTAGAGCCTGGCACAGTTGTCCCGCCGCTAACATCGGTTGCAACGCCAAACTCGTCAAGCGTCATAAAGACAGATCCGGACAACCGGTAGTGCTCTTTAAAGCGATCTGACCAGATGCCACCTCGATCTTTACCAAAGCCTGTGGCAAACGTTTTTAGCCCGTCAGTGGTGCGCAGGTAGCCCGTCCATGATCCAACAGCCTGATAAAAACCTGTCATATTACGCGGCAAAGAATCACGCCATTCTGCGTTAGAATCAATGCGCGTGCCTTTAATCAGCGGCAGCTTCATTGTGCGCCCCTATGAATCATAGGAATCACCCGAACTTGTGGTTACAGGGCTGTCACCCTCATCGGTTAGGAAGTCTTGATGCGTGACAACGCGGTTGGCAGGATGGTAGAACTTTGGCCCGTAGGTTGTGTTATTTCCAGCGCCGCGCGGGAACCTGCTTGGATACTGAACACTCTGGATCTCTACAGTTCGGTTTGTAATGGTCTGCATGCCGGCCATAGCCAGGCGAGCCATGCTTGCCGTGTAATCTGTCTGAAAGTAAGTGCAGGCCATTTCAGCAACGGAGTATGTGATGCCCAAGATTGACCAGTCAGGCAGGCCAGTCTCTTCGGCGGGGTCTGGATCTCCGTCCGACACGATGTAGCCCAAGCGACGGCCAACGGCGTTGTTAGATAGCAGCCAGTCTTCTGCCATCTTTAAGGTGTCTTGTATCTCAGCGGGATTTGCAGAGCTGGTGCGGGTGTTAACGCCGATAGCTCTTAAAATACGATCGGCCAATTCTGCTTTAGTCATGATTCCTCGACCTCACGCCGGATGGTATCAACTTTCATGCGGTGATGCGGCCTGCGGCCAAACTTCTGGTTATAAGCCGCAGACCATACTGCCAAGTCTGTTACTTCATCATGGGCTTCTTCTTGCCCTTTTTCGCTGGCTTCTTCGCTGGTTTTCCTTTCATTCCGTACATGGCTTTCTACCTTTAAGGTTGCGGGATCGGAAACCCATCCTAGCTTACGCAGGCCAGGTTGGGCAGAGGTGTTCACAGGGCGCCCATAGATTCCTTCACTCACCTTGTGGCAAAGTTCGTCTGGTTCGGTGGTGTATAGGTAGATCATGGGATTCCCTTGGATTGAAGGAGGCTAAAATATAACCGGTGCAATGGTTATAACAAAATTAACTGCGCGGGACTTAAGATAAGGTGTTGCATACCGCAAATCTAGCGCAGAAATTCACGGGGAGTATGGATTTACAGGATAAAGAAAGCCCCTCTATGTGAGGGGCCAGTTATTCCGTTAACTTACCGCCGCTTAGGGCGCGAAAACAGCATTTCCATTGCGTGAAGGATCTTTGTTGACCAAGCCTCCCCAGGTGAACAACCTAACTCTACAATTCAACGTATCCAGCCGAGCATCATACGCAATGTACAGCTTGATACCGTTGTCCAGGGTCTGACTATCGACTTTCATGCCGTCAAAGTCATTCAGCGCATTCAGGTTACCGTCAGCGTTTACGAAGCACATGGAGTCATTAGCCCAAAAGCTGTTTGACTGGCCGCCTGCCACGTTCACCTTGCTGACTACCATGGTATTCATGATAGCCGTTGAAATGTTGGCATACGCTGCCTGTGAGGTTGTGATGCCAGCCTGGTTGGCTGCAATGGGCTTCGGGTACACAACGATGTCGTTAGTGTTGACCTCAATGATCTTAAAGGTCATCAGCTGGCCGGTGTCAGTCTTGTCAGCTAAGCCAACAGAGTTAACACCTGCAAAAGTAACGACATCCCCTACCCGGAAGTTTGCTGCTGAGGTTAGCGATACTGTGCCAGGGCGATAGTCAACGTTCTGAATTGAACCAGACACGGTAACAAACGATTCAGGAACTTCGGTTACGTTGCCATTAACTGTGGTAGTGGTTGCGTTAACCGCAGCTGCCTGAATGCCGTATGTGGGCGCCTCAAACAGACCGAAGCCGGCTACCTGCTCGCCAATCATGCCTGTGCTGTAAACCTTGTCAGAACGGTTGTTGGGGAAAAGTGAGCGTGAAGCAAGGTCGCTGCCCATAATCTGGTTGTTACGCGGTGTCAGGAAAAAGCTTGAACCGGTGTCTGCGTTTAACTGGCGCTCAGTCATCATGGTGCGGGCTTCGGCTACAAAGTCGTAACCGGTGGAGGCAGACTCGTAATACATTGAGCCGGTGGTTGATGCCAGTTCAGCGGCGCGCTTATTCCAATCTGAACTAAGGCGGTTTGCACCTGCCTTGGCGCGATCTTTCATGAAGCGAGTATCGCGCAGCTCTTCAGTGCGCAGAGTGAAGTAATCGTTACGCGGCACACCTACGTTCAGCGGGTAGGTTTGCGCGATGATATTGCCAGGCGTTACGCCGGACAAATCAAAGCCGCCAATCACAGGCGCCTGTTGCTCTACAGTCTTCCAATAGACGTTGTTGGAGTTCTGCATGTCCACGCCTGAGATAGATGATAGGTCCATCTTGTCAGCAAAGGTGTTGTTGGTGCTTAGCTGCTTACTTGCTTCGTCGTAAAACGCCAGGATATTCTTAGCCGTTTGGTTAGCCATTACAGTATTCCCTTCACTTTAGCTTAACCCCAAGCTGCTCAGCCTTTCTTTTGAGTTCCCGCATACGCTCCATGTTGCTTGTCTCAGAAGCCTTATCATAAGCTTCCTGTAATTTGCGACTGGAAGGCGTGCTGCCGTCACCCTTTAAAGGCTGGTCAGGATCTGGAGCCTTGCTGATCTGTTTCGAGTATTTCGGCGTGAGTCGGCTGACCATGCGCGCCATGTAAGTGGCTGCGCTCATGCCTGTTTTGTCTTTCGACAGCAAGCCTTTGATCCGGTCGAGCTCATCTTTGCCTTTATCAGTACCGATGTGGTAGCCCACGCGCTCGCTACCTTCTCCGACAGATTCCAATAAGAACGCCAAAGAACCTTCAATGCCGGTTGCTTCGTCAATCTCAGTGGTTGCCAAGTCCAAGGCGTCAGCTACGCGATCAACGCTGACCTTGTGATCCTTGCTAAACTTGGCTGCCCGTTCCGCAAGAGCTTTGGTGCGCGCTCTGGTTTGTGCGGTGTAATCGTCTTGCTGCTTGGCTGCTTGCGATCCACGGCTTTCATAAGCGCTAAAGTCTCGATACCAGCGTTTCATTGCCTGGTCAAACTTAGCCCTATCGCCATCAATGCCAGTATCGTACAAGTCTGGAATTGATGGTTCGGCCACGTTACTCTGCGGTTGTGGTGCCAGTTGCTGCTTCTGGCCTCCTGATAGCGATTGCTTGAGCTGTTCAATTTCTGCTCGCAGCTCTTCGGTCTCAGTCTTAGCCGCTTGCCGCTTCTTTCGCTCGCGTCCTAGCCTGTGCTCAAGGACTTCTACTGGGTCATATTTCTGCCGGTTGGGCTCTGGTTTGCCCTCAAGCTCAAGCTCAAAGTTTTCATCATCAGCTTCCGGTGCCTCGCCTTCTTCGCCTTCTTCGCCTTCTGCTACTTCAGGGTCATCCAGTTCAAAGGTTTCCTCTTCGACTTCCGGTTGCTTGATTTCTTCCTCTTCTGCTTGCGCTGCTAAATCGACCAGTGACATAAGTTTGCCGCCTTAAGTGCGTGCCGCGGTAGACTGCCGCGCTCAGATCAGGGGATGCGCCCTGCTCGCTAATGTAAATAGTATAACCGATGATATGCTTATAACAAAATAAACCTTGCAATGCCGAGGCTTAACTCTCCCGCATTCCCCTAGGCATAAACGCTTGCTGCAACTTCTGCAAGTTGTCCAGCTCAGTGCCGCGTATCTCCATGCCAATCTTGTTAGCCTCTACGCCCGCCTTACGTGCCTTTGCTACCGCTTCCAGTCTCTGTGTCTCGGCTTTGTATGCGTCAATCTGCCCACGCGCCTGATCATCCTGTGCGTCTATCTGAACCTTGGCCATGCTTGCATCAGCCTTTGCCTGCTCTGCCATTGCTAGCATCATGTTAGCGTCTGGCTGTTGTTCGCCTTGCTGCTGTTGTGCCTCGGCAACCATCTGCTCTTCTTCGTCAGTCTCCGGGTCCATAATCCCTTGCAGGACAAGCTTGTTACGTGCGTACTTGCGCAGGTGATCCATGCCTGGGCCCTCGATAACTGACATGTAAGTTAGCAATGCAAGCTCACCAATGTCCGTGCCGGCAGTCTCTTTGTACAACACCTCAAGCCTTGCGCGGGCCTCGTCTTTCTGAGACTGGAACGATGGGCCTACGTCTGCGTAGACTTCAAACTTTCCTTTGCTAATGTCGTTCAATACAACTTCTTCGCCAGTCTCTTCGTCAAATATTGCTTCCATCATCATAACAGTGGCTTCAGTGCCGTCTTGTTGCGTGGTGGTGACCTCACGCGGCATGTCGTATAGCTCGGCAGCCATGCTTGCGTAAACGCGTGCTGATTGCTTCTTAGCCAGCGCGTAGCTGTTCTGGTAAATGTACGCCTCGTTTTCAAGGCTCTTCATTGACTGTTGGATCTGGCCTTCAGTCACGCCCGCATTCATCATGTCAGGCTGGCCCATCTGGCCACCGGTTACGTCGTCCAGTGACTGGCGCATAGCCTGCAGCAAGCCGATGACGTTAGTAGGTACATCGGGTGGCTTAATGTACTGTATCGGTGGATAAGGCTCGCCCGTTGGGGACTTGGTATTCATCAGCCGGTACGGGTAGTTATCCTCGGCGCCTGATTGCGTCCACATGTACTCAAAGCCTTGGATCTGGCCCGGGTCCATGACGGGCTTTTCTCTGGCGCCTTGAGCTACCGTGTCAGCAAAGTAAGACAGAGTGAAGTTAATCAGACGCTGCTGGTCCTGGGCGTCGTGATAGATGCCGCGCCAAATCTCTCGGCCCTCAACCAGTGACCAGTCGCCATAAGCAGAGATAACTGGGATGTGCTCGCCTGGGATGCGGGTCCATTCTTTGCCATCTACCTTAATGATGCGGTCGCCGGTAACCAATCCTTTCTTAACTACCCACCGTTCCTTCATTTTCTGGCCAATCTTTATAAAGCCGGAGGCTTCCATGTCGTCAATTACATCTTTCACGTCTTTCTGATACACAGCCTTAACTTGGCCAAGCGGGTCTTCATACATCAGCACGCGCTCGCGTTTTGCTTCCTTATAATAGAACTCGCCAATCTTTATCTCATTCTGACTACCGCGCCAGAAGTATGCCTGTGATTCATTGGCCTGTTTAAATGGCATCGGGTCTTTAGCGGCATCATCCGTGATGCCCATTTCATCTACAAAACGCTCCCAGCCGTCCTCAGTGTAGGTGTGGATAATGCAGCACCAGCGAGCGTCTGACTTGTCTTGCGTCTTGCAGTTAGGATCCCAATAAACAACGTTGTTTGATTCATTGATTGGCGACGCCCTAATAACTTGACGGTTGTTCATGTCGTCAAAATTAGATTCATACTCGGTAATAAAGCGAAACGATCCCATGCCGCAATCGACTTGGTCTTTCTGCATGGTCTGATTAGACTCTTGCGCCCGCTGCATATCACGACGGAACATGCCCGTGAGAGTTTCTGCAGACTCAGTGCTGGCACCATCAGTTGCTTTGAACGTGATATCAATAGGGTTTGCGTACAAGTCTTTCAGGATGCGGTTACGCTTTGGCTTGATGTAGTCGAACTGGCCTCGAAACTCTACCTGTACGCTGTTGGCTAGCTCATCGCCCCACTGTGTGATGCGGCCAAAGACCAGCATGTCACTGGCTTCTTCCCTTGTTGCGCTGGTGCTGTAATCAGCGGTATCAACGAGATCTTTGACTTCTTGTAATTCCATTTCGCTGACCCATTGGCTTGATTACGGGTGGAATAAATGTAGGCATGCTCACTATTTTATCAGAAACTGCGAAAGACATCATCACAGCGTCTGCCATGTTTGGGCTGTCTATCTCAAGCAGCCTCTTCATATCAATCTTACTCATGATCTGAAACTTGCCATTACCGTTGCCGTTTACTTTCTTAGGTATCCGGCATATTTCGGCTCTCAATGCTTGCAAGTTCTTTACCTCTTTGCTGAAG
>Ga0209414_1001052_pt1 | contig 13241 bp, 9 predicted proteins | sample LakVidmifraction_4_FD_181154 | JGI IMG/M metagenome (GOLD analysis project Ga0209414, IMG submission 181154) | Hypersaline microbial communities from Lake Vida, Antarctica - Brine Hole Two &gt;0.2 micron (SPAdes) (version 2) | ecosystem: Environmental > Aquatic > Non-marine Saline and Alkaline >... | reverse complement strand
GATTATACAATCTATGTAGATGATATTACTAAAAACTAATAAAATATAATCATGAAAAATATAAAATATATAATTGGTCTTTTTCTTACACTAGCATTTTTTGCTAGTTGTGAGGAAGAAACCTATGAGTTTGGAGATTTAGTTGCTCCATCGAATCTTGTGATAAACGCCGATATAGTTGGTTTATCTGATGAAAACCCTAACGGTGACGGTAGTGGAACAGTTCACATTAATGTAACATCAAATAATACAATCACATACCGATTTGTATCTAATGGTGCTGAGTCAACATCGGCTTCAGGAGCGAAAACATACAATTTCGGCACAACAGGAATTAATAAATATGCAATAACTGTTGTAGCTTATGGAGCTGGTGGCATTTCAAGCAGTAAAACAATTGAAGTGGAAGTTTTGGTGGTGTACGCACCTCCGGCAGATTTATTAACGATGTTAACATCTGACAGCTCTAGAACTTGGAGAATAAAAAATGAAGGTGTTGGGCATTTTGGTGTTGGGCCAGCAGATTCTCTTACACCAGACTGGTGGGCAGCCGTTCCTGATGATAAAGAAGATTGGGGTGCTTATGATGATCGTTTTACTTTCAATGTAGATGGTACTTTTTCACATATAACCAATGGCGATACTTTTGGAAAGTTAACTGCTATGGCTGCTGATTTAGGTGGTGATCAAGGTTTAGAACCAGATGGTAATGGTGAAGCTGTCTTTGCATTAGATAACTATGAGGAAAGTTGGAGTTTATCAGCACCTGACGGACAGGAAACAATAGCATTTTCAAACATAGGCTACCACGGATTTTATGTTGGTGGTGATCATAAATATGTGATCTTATCAAGATCTGAAAATGAAATGAATCTTCGAACTGTTGGAGCTGGTGGTCTTGGTTGGTTTGTGATATTAATTGCAGATGAATAAAAATTAATTTATAAAATAAAGGGGTGAAATCACCCCTTTATTTTCATTCTTTTTAACATATCAGATTTCAAAAAAAAATCAAATTATGCTTAATCCTTTCAAATTGCATAAGATTATTCTTAATATTATATTATTTTCAACTCTTTTAATTTCTTGTGGAGGTGGAAGTGATAATAGCGATCCAATAGATACAAGTACCCCTACTAACCTCACGCTCACAGCAAATATTGTTGGGGCAACTACAACCAATCCGGAAGGAGATGGCAGTGGCGTAGTTATCTTTAACTTTTCGGCCGACAATACTACTTCTTATAAAATTAATTTAGGAAATGGAGAAATTATAGAAACTTCTTCAAACTCAATTTCTTACACCTATTCTGGTGGAGGGATAACCAATTACAACGTATTCATTTCAGCATATAAGGCTGATAAATTTATTACAAAAAATATAACTATTACTATAAAGGTAAATACTGGTTTGATATTTTCAGATGAATTTGATTCTCCAGGCAGTCCAAATACAAGTAAATGGACGTATGACTTAGGTGCAGGAGGCTGGGGAAATGGAGAGTCTCAATATTATACAAAAAGAACAGATAATGTGAAAGTTGAAAATGGCTTTTTAAAAATTACAGCAAAAAAAGAAAGTTATGAAGGTGCTGAATACACTTCAACACGAATGTTGACACAAGGGAAATTTGATTTTAAATATGGTAAAGTTGAAGTAAGAGCAAAACTACCTATTGGAGTAGGAACTTGGCCTGCAATTTGGATGCTGGGATCTAATATTTCAACAGTTGGTTGGCCAGCCTGTGGAGAAGTTGATATTATGGAGCATTGGGGGAACAACCAAGGTTGGGTACAAAGTGCTATGCATACGCCTTCTAGTTATGGAAATACTTCAAATCATGGAGGTCAGTCTTTAGCAGATGTTTCAACAGCATTTCATGTGTATGCAGTTGAATGGACGAGTGAAAAAATGATATTCTCAGTTGATGGCAAAGTGCATTATACTTATAATCCTGCAGTAAAAAACAGCAGTACCTGGCCTTATGATGCAAAACAGTTTCTTATTTTAAATGTTGCATTGGGATCAAGTCATCAAAGTATAGATCCAAATTTCGTTTCTTCAACAATGGAAATAGATTACGTTAGAGTTTATCAATAAAACCTTTTTAAAAGGGTCACCTATATCGTTTTATTACTTTATTCCAAAAGAAATTGGTTTAAATACCAATTAAATACCTATTCAAAATGAGGAAAAAATATTTAATAATTATTTTTCTGTTGAGCTCAATATTTTCCTGGAGTCAAAACTTACGAACTGAAGGAAAAAATATAGTTGATGGAAGCGGAAATGAAGTTATTCTAAAAGGAATGGGACTTGGGGGATGGATGCTTCAAGAAGGATATATGATGCAATCGAGTGATGTTGCAGATACCCAACATGAATTCAAAAACAGGCTAATAGATTTAATTGGTGTTGATAAGACAAATGAGTTTTACGATGCCTGGTTGGCAAATCATGTTACAAAAAAAGATATAGATTCTTTAGCTAAATGGGGCTTTAACAGCGTTAGACTTCCAATGCATTACAACTTATTTACCTTGCCAATTGAAGATGAACCGGTAACAGGAAGTAATACATGGCTTCCCAAAGGATTTACAATGGTAGATAATTTATTGGACTGGTGCGAATCAAACAATATGTACCTAATTTTAGATTTACATGCTGCACCAGGAGGACAAGGAGCTAATGCTGCAATTTCAGATTACGACTCTTCTAAACCATCCCTATGGGAAAGTCAGGATAACAAAGATAAAACAATTGCTTTATGGCGAAAATTAGCCGAAAGATATAAGGATGAACCCTGGATTGGTGGTTATGATTTATTAAATGAAGTTAACTGGAACTTACCGGGTAATACTGCATTAAAGGCTTTATATATAGCCATAACAAATAGTATTAGAGAAGTCGACACAAAGCATATCATTTTTATTGAAGGGAATGATTTTGCAAATAATTTTACTGGCCTTACTCCTGCTTGGGATGACAATATGGTTTATAGTTTTCATAAATACTGGAGTTTTAATGATACAAGCTCAATTCAATGGGTTTTAGATTTACGTAATCAGCAAAATGTTCCGTTATGGATGGGAGAAGCGGGTGAAAACTCGAATGTATGGTTTACAGAAGCCATAAAACTTTTTGAAGAAAATAATATAGGATGGTCTTGGTGGCCAATGAAAAGAGTTGAAACCATTGTAGGCCCTTATTCCATTAAATTTACTGATGGCTATAAAAATATTTTAGAATACTGGAAAGGTAATGTTTCAAAACCTTCTGTTGAAACTGCCTATACAGCTATCATGGAATTAGCAAACAATACAAATAGTTCCAATTCTATTTATCAAAAAGATGTTCCGGATGCAATGCTAAGACAAACTCAAACGGATGCAACTATTCCATATAGAAATCAAACTGTACCTGGAATTGTTTATATGAGCGATTTTGATTTAGGTAAAATTGGCTTAGCATATTTTGATCAAAATTATGCAAATTATGGTCAATCTACAGGTTCATTTCAGGCTTGGAATGATGGATGGGTATATAGAAATGATGGCGTTGATATTCAAAAAAGCAAAGATGCTGTAAACAGTAACGGCTATTATGTTGGATTTGTGAAAAAAGGTGAATGGATGAATTATACTGTTAATATTAATGAAACAGCAGTATACAAAGCTGAAGTTAGACTTGCAGCACAAAATAATGGAGGTCAATATCACTTAGAAATAGACGAAGAAGAAATTACATCAATTAAATCTGTGACACCTACTGGAGGCTGGGAATCATTTCAAACCATTGAGGTTCCAAATATTCTTTTAAATGCAGGCAAACATGTATTAAAATTTCAATTTGATTCTGAAGGAGAATTTAATATAAGCAGCATCAAATTTTCAAAAACAGGTGAAACAGCAACAAGTGATTTTACTGTTTTAAATGGACATACAAATACAACAAATAAAGTTGATGTTGTTGTAAACCAATCAATTGATTTAGCAACTGTTGCAGCTTCAAAAGGTAATCTAACCTTATTAATTAATGATGTTGAAACACCAATAACTTCAGTTATTACTAATGCTGCAAAAAACCGAACTATTGAAATTACTACGAGTAAAACGCTTATTTATACTGACGATATTAAGGTTACCTATAACGGGACAGCTATAAAATCTGAAACTGGGAAGACATTGAATACATTTTCAAATTCGGTCGTACGAAACACACTAACACCACTTTTTATTTTGCCAAGAAAAATAGAAGTAGAATCTTTTGTTAAAATGGTTGGCCTTGCAATTGAAAACACTACCGATGAAGGTGGTGGGAAAAATTTAGGATATACAGATGCAAATGATTATGCAGATTATTTAATTTATTCAGAAACAACAGCACCTTATCAAGTGGACTTTAGGGTAGCAGCACAAAATAATGCTGGAGAAATAGGATTGTATTTGGTTGATTCAAATGAGAATGAAACAGCGCTTACTACAGTTACTACTCCAGTTACTGGTGGTTGGCAAACTTGGACTACAGTTTCAGGAAATTTAAATATGCCTGCCGGAATTAATACATTAAGAATGCGAGTTTTAAAAGGTGGCTTCAATTTTAATTGGATGGATTTTATGCTATTAGAAAGTAATGGAGACGGAGATGGAGATGAAATTCTTGATGAAGATGATGACTGCCCAAACACAGTAGCAGGAGCTACAGTGGATATTCATGGTTGTGCAGTATTTACCTTACCAACTGACAATTTCAAAATTGAAGCAAAAGGAGAAACTTGTCCAGACAGAAAGAATGGAAAAATAATAATTACACCAACCGAACAACATAAGTATCAATTAACAATTAACAGTGGTGTGGTTAGAAGTTTTACAACTGGCATTACTTTAGGAAGTTTAGCTCCTAATACCTATAATTTATGTCTATCAGTTGAAGGAGAAGAATTTAAACAGTGTTTTGAACTTGTAATACCTCAGGGAACAACTGTTTCTGGTAAATCAAGTGTAATTAATAATAAAGCTACTGTCCAAATTGAAAAAGGTACAGCGCCTTACAAAGTTTTTGTAAATGGTGAAGTATTATTTGAAACAATGTCTAAAAGTATTGATGTTAACGTGAAGAATGGAGATTTATTAGAGGTAAAAACTGCTGTAGCGTGTGAAGGGGTTATTGCAAAAAAAATTGAGTTATTTGAATCAGTTGTAGCTTATCCAAATCCAGGTAATGGGCATTTTGATATTGCGCTCCCAGTATCTGACAGTGAGGTAAAAATTGAAGTATATAATACATTAGGACAATTAATAGAAGCAAATAATTATCACATTCTTTTCGGAAAGGTTCAAGTAAATCTATCTAACAAACCTAATGGATTATATATAGCAAAAGTTTATTTGGAGAAACCTATTACCTTAAAATTAATAAAAGAATAAATTTAAATTATATGAAATCAACATTTAAAATTTGTACTTTAATAACCGCAAGCTTATTTCTTTTTTCTTGTGGAGGTGGAGGAAGTGATGATGATCAGCCCGATCCACAACCAATAAATAATGCTCCAAATAACCCCGTAATTTCTGCACCTGTAAACAATTTGTTATGCATAAATAATGTTGTGCAATTTCAGTGGGAAGCAGCGACAGACCCAGACGGAGATACTGTAGGTTATCAATTACAGTTAGCAACAAATAATCAATTTACTGAAAATGTTCAGAATAGCTCAAATATTGTAGGAACTTCTTATCAGCTTTCATTGAATAAAGGAGTCGCTTATTATTGGAGGGTTAAAACTGTTGATAGTAAAGGTTTATCAAGTGAGTATTCCAATATGTTTCAATTTTATACAGAAGGAGATGGAGGGTCTAATCACGTTCCATTTGCTCCAAATATTGTTTCTCCAAAATTGAATCAATTAATTCAAACCAATACAACTAAATTAGAATGGACTGCCAGTGATGTAGATAATGATCCGTTAACCTATGATGTTTATTTTGGAACTGTAAACCCACCTACAACCAAAGTTGCAGAAAACCAATCTGCTAAAACTTTTGATGTTACTTTAAATTCATCAACGGAGTATTATTGGAAAATTGTAGTTAATGATGGAAAAGGTGGTATAAGTATTGGACAAATATGGAATTTTAAAACAGATTAATATTTTTTTTATAAAAACCTTAAGTATGACAAAAGCACATTATTATTTGTTAAGTTTTATGGTAATAGGATTGAGTCTGTTATCATTCAAAATAAAAGCTCAAGAAGATTCAAATAAAACTGCAGTAGACGATGTTTGGGAAATAGATTTTTTAGACAATTTCGATACTTTTAATCAAGATAATTGGCAGGACCAACTGGTTTGGGTGAATAATGAAAAGCAATGCTATGTTCCTGAAAACGAATTTGGAACACGTGGGGTAAGTAGCGGTTCTTTAAAATTAAAAGTTATTAATATTGGAGAGGTACGTAGTTGTGATAACGTAGATAAGTTTGGTATGCAACAACCAGAAACGCAGTATGTTGCTGGTCGTATTGCATCAAAAAATCGAAAAGAATTTATCAAGGGTAAATGGACCGCAAAATTAAAATTGTCTGGCAGTGGTGAGGCAAGTATGTTTCCAGCTTGGTGGCTTTTAGGTGCTCAAAATAATGAGTCTCCTGTGCAAGAAGCTGATGAAAATGTTTGTTGGCCTCTACCAGGATCTGGGGAAATTGATATTTTTGAACATCATGGAGATGGAGATAAAGATCATTTTACAACAGGAGCCATTAAAAACTTAGGAGAGTGTGACAAAGGAGATTGGTGGAGTATGCGAACAAATATAGCGGTAACCTTAAATGAATATCACGAATACTCTGTAGAATGGGAAGGTAGCGACCTCGTTTATTGTCTTGATGGTAAAGAAGTATATCGCAATGTTGGAGAGGGCGATACACATGCAGAGCCAATGTTCGCTATTTTAAACTTCGCCAAAATTACGGATTCACCAATGGAAGGTGAATGGGTTATGGAAGTAGATTGGGTAAAACACGAATTTCGAAAATAGACGGGTTTAATTCTATAGAAATTTCTATTTAAAAACCTATTCATTATATAATTTCTATTTGATTAGAAAATATGAATAAGAACAATTGAATTTATAGGTTAGGTTATTGACAAAAAAGTATAAAAACTTTATAAAGCCTATAGTTACTTTTGAAAGAAATTAATAAATATCAATAAAATGAAACCAAAAAAAACGGTTATTATATTTATTTTTATGGCTTTAGGTATATTTTCGTATGCCCAAACTTTAAAGGTAATAACATATAATATTCGTTTAAATATTGAATCTGATGGAGAAAACGCCTGGCCACTTCGTCAAGATTATTTAACATCCCAAATACAATTTTACGAACCCGATATTTTGGGGATTCAGGAAGCAACACCAAATCAAGTAGCTGACATCTCAATATTGCTCCCTAAATACAATCAGGTTGGGATTGGAAGAGAAGGTGAAGGAAAAGGAGAATCTTCGAATATTTTTTTCAAAAGAGACCAATTTCTGCTTAAAGAAACGAATACTTTTTGGCTTTCTGAAACACCAGATATCATTTCAAAAGGTTGGGATGCTGCGTTTAACAGAGTTTGCACCTATGCCCTATTTAAGGATAAAAAAACAAAAAAAAATATTTGGGTTTTCAATACGCACTTAGATCATATTGGAGAAGTTGCAAGAACAAAAGGAATTGAATTAATTCTTTCAAAAATTGCTGAATTAAATACTCAAAACTATCCGGTTATTTTTATGGGCGATTTTAATTCTGAACCAACTTCAGAAAGAATAATAGCACTAAATAAAGCGATGAATGACACCAGAGACATTTCTGAAGAAAAACCTTTTGGGCCATCAGGAACTTTTAATGGTTTTAAACACAACGAACCGATAACGCGAATGATAGACTATGTTTTTGTAGCCAAAAACAACAAATTAAAAGTCGAGAAATTTGCAGTTTTAAGTGACTCCAAGGATTTAAAATATCCTTCCGATCATTTGCCTGTTTTCGTAAAACTCAGTTTTAACTAATGAAGCATAAAATATTTTCTAAAATGAAGTTTATAGTTATCATACCTTTAATCCTTTCCTTATCCAATTGCAGCAACTCAAACAATGGTGGAAGTGAAGAACCTATAGTAAATCCGCCTCAGGTTGAAAATGAAGTTGATTTTTGGCTTACGAAAGCTGACCAATCTGTGAAACTTCAAAAACAAACCGATTTTTTGGCATTTGGAACTACTGTCAATATTTATCCAACTATAGAAGTAAATGATGCTCAAACTTTTCAAACTGTTGACGGCTTTGGATTTTCACTTACAGGCGGAAGCGCACAAGTTATCAATTCCTTAAATGTAGAAAAAAAACAAGCCTTATTACAAGAACTATTTGGCTCCAATGAAAATTCAATCTCTATAAGTTATTTAAGAATTAGTATAGGAGCTTCAGATTTAGACGAATCAACGTTTTCTTATAATGATTTACCTGAAGGACAAACGGATGTTAACTTAACTCAGTTTAGCTTAGCTCCTGATATGACCGATTTAATTCCGCTTTTAAAAGAAATTTTAACCATCAATCCAAGCATAAAAATAATGGGGAGTCCGTGGTCTCCTCCTGTTTGGATGAAAGACAACAACAGTACAATTGGCGGCAGTTTACAACCAAAATACTACAGCGTTTATGCGCAGTATTTTGTGAAATATATTCAAAAAATGAAGGAACAGGGTATCTCCGTTGATGCCATTACCGTTCAAAATGAGCCTTTGCATCCCGGAAATAATCCTAGTTTGTTAATGACAGCCCCTCAACAAGCGGATTTTATCAAAAATCACCTTGGACCTGCATTTCAAGCAGCAAACATAACCACAAAGATTATTATTTACGACCACAATTGTGACAAACCTGAATATCCTATTTCTGTTTTAAATGATCCTGCTGCCAAATCATTTATTTCGGGTTCGGCTTTTCATTTATATGCTGGAGATATTAGCGCATTATCAACGGTTCACAACGCACATCCCAACAAAGATTTATATTTTACCGAGCAATATACTCCAAGTTCCGGTGATTTTTCAGGCGATTTAAAATGGCATATGAAAAATGTTGTTATAGGCTCTATGAGAAATTGGAGTAAAACAGCCCTTGAATGGAATTTAGCCAACGACCCATCTTTTGGCCCTCATACGGATGGAGGCTGCACAACCTGCAAAGGTGCCATCACCATTAACAATAACACAAGCTATACGCGCAATGTTGGCTATTATATTATTGGTCATGCTGCCAAGTTTGTTCCAACTGGTTCTGTAAGAATTGCAAGTAACTTAAGCGGAGATTTAAGCAATGTAGCTTTCAAAACGCCTGCAGGAAAAAAGGTTTTAGTTGTTGTAAATGATGGCAATACATCAGCAATGTTTAATATAAAACACAACGAAAAATGGATTACAACATCGTTGGAAAGCGGTTCAGTTGGAACCTATATTTGGTAAAAAATATCACAATAAATTATATAAATAATGAAAAATATAACAACCATATTCCTTTTGCTTATTGCATTTACAGGATGTACACCAAAAGAAAAAACCATTATAAAGACTGACGAACCAATAGTGACAAAAAATAGAAACCCAATAGTTTATACTTCTGCACACAGCACAAATCTAAAGCTTAGCCTAACAGATTCTTTGGTATTCAATGATTTTAGACAACCTTTGGAAACAGAATCCGCTATTTTGGTTGATCCGAGCAAGAAATTTCAAACTTTTTTAGGTATTGGGGCTGCATTAACGGATGCTTCCGCAGAAACATTCTATAAATTATCTGAAGAAAACCAAAAAATATTTATGGAAGCTTATTACAGCGTTGATAAAGGAATTGGTTATACATTAGGAAGAACAATTATTCACAGTTGCGATTTTTCCAGCGAAAGTTACACCTATATTGAAGAAGGAGATGCTGAGTTAAATACATTCAATATTGAACACGACAGAAAATACCGGTTGCCATTTACAAAACTGGCTATTGCTGCTGCCGGCGGAAAATTAACGATGTATGCAAGTCCTTGGAGTCCGCCAGCATTTATGAAAACCAACAACAATATGTTGCAGGGCGGAAAATTAAAAGCCGAATTCTATCAGCCTTGGGCAAATTATTATGCAAAATTTATAAAAGCCTATGAAAAGGAAGGAATTCCAATTTGGGGATTGACCGTTCAAAACGAACCTATGGCTACCCAAACTTGGGAATCTTGTATTTATACTGCTGAAGAGGAAAGAGATTTCTTAAAAAATTACTTAGGTCCTACTTTGGAAAAAGAAGGCTTGGGTGATAAAAAAATTATTGTTTGGGACCACAACCGCGATTTAATGTTTCAAAGGGCTAGTGTTATCTTAAATGACCCTGAAGCATCAAAATACGTTTGGGGAATTGGTTTCCATTGGTATGAAGATTGGAAAGACGGAATTCCTATGTACAATAATGTAAAAGCTGTAAATGAGGCGTATCCTGATAAAAACTTAATTTTTACGGAAGGCACCAATGAAAAATATGATGTAACAAGAATTGTATCTGAAGATCCAAAATTGGCGGAACGCTATGGGAAATCCATGATTAACGATTTCAATAACGGAACGGTAGCCTGGACAGACTGGAATATTTTGTTAGATGAAACGGGAGGACCAAACCACGTAGGCAATTTATGCTTCTCCCCTGTTCATGGAGACACAAAAACAGGCGAGCTAACCTTTACAAATTCCTATTATTATATCGGGCATTTTTCAAAATTCATTCGTCCTGGCGCAAAAAGAATTTCCAGCGTTTCAAGTGCCAATAACGTAATGACTACTGCTTTTATAAATGAAGACGGTAGCATAGTAGTGGTAGTTTTGAATCAAGGTGATACAGAAATATCCTATAGTTTAACCATGAATTTAAAAACGGCTGAATTACATGCTCCTTCCCATTCAATTCAAACTATTGTGCTATAATTTAAACTAAAATAACCAACTAATAATTTATAAAATGAAAAAATCATATACCATTTCCATCAGCCTCATTGTAGCAATGGGCGGATTTCTTCTGGGATTCGACAGTGCTGTAATATCAGGGGCCGTAAACGGAATCAGAACCTATTTTGAAATGTCTGATTGGGAACTTGGATTCTCAGTGGGCTGTGTAATTTTTGGAGCTATGGCAGGAAACATCTCTGCAGGCCCATTAAGTGATAAATTCGGAAGAAAAAAATTATTGATTATAACCGCAATGCTCTTTACCGTTTCTGCGATTTGGTCAGCAACAGCAACAGATTATATCTCATTTGTCATCGCCAGAATTATTGGTGGCGTTGGTATTGGTGGCGCTATATTGATTGCTCCTATTTACATTGCAGAAATTGCACCACCTAAATTGAGAGGAAGCTTGGTTTCTCTAAATCAGTTAAATATTGTTTTGGGTATTTCTATAGCTTATTTTTCCAATTATTTTTTAAAAGATTTGGAAGGTGAAAGCTGGAGATGGATGTTGGGGGTAGAAGCTATTCCTGCAGCTATTTACTTTTTTGCGCTTTTCTTGGTTCCTAGAAGTCCAAGATGGCTCATCAAAAACCTAAATGAAGTTACCCTTGCTAAAAAAATATTGATAAAAATTGGAGGTGAAGAATTTGCAGATACTACCATTGGAGAAATTAAAAGAGGAATTGCAAAAAAAGAAGCCAAAGGAACTTATGCAGATTTCTTCAGCAAAAGAATGAGCGTTATTGTAATTATCGCTTTTGGATTGGCCTTTTTTCAACAAATAACAGGAATCAATGCTATTTTTTATTATGCGCCAACCATTTTTGAACAAGCAGGCGGAAGCACGGACGCTTCATTTTTACAGGCGATTGTTGTTGGACTTACCAATTTGGTATTCACTTTTGTGGCTATTTGGTTTATAGATAAATTGGGTAGAAAACCTTTGCTACTTATAGGAACTTCAGCCATGGCAATTGCTTTAACTATGGCTACTTTAGCCTTTAACAGTGCCACTTACAGCTTTAATGACGCCGCCATTGCAAAGATCGAAAATGCGGACATTAAATCATCTCTAACACCATTAAACGGATTAACACTTTCTTCACAAGGTGAATTATTTGCAAGTGTCGCTCCGCTTTTAAGTGAAGCGCAATTTCTTGAATTTAAACAAAATGAAGCTAAAAATTTCATTAGCATCAACGCTAATTTGGTATTGATTGCCATTTTACTATATGTTGCTGCGTTTGCAATTTCTTTAGGACCTGTAATGTGGACGATGTTGTCTGAAATTTTCCCCGGAAACGTAAAAGGAATTGCCATTTCCATAGTTGGCTTTTTCAACTCTCTGGTAAGTTACACAGTTACACAGTTTTTTCCATGGGAACTTACAAATTTAGGACCTACTGTCACTTTTGCAATTTATGCCGGAATGGCTGTATTGTCGGTGCTGTTTGTTTATAAATATGTGATAGAAACAAAAGGAAAAACTTTAGAAGAAGTTGAAGAATTATTAATAAAATCATAAACCTAAAATGAAAATTATTTCTACCCTAATAGTATGTTTATTTTGTTTGTTTGCTTGTGCCGAGGCACCGGAAAAAACATCAGCAGAATTACCTTTGGAAAAACCGGCGAAAGTAACCTTGACGAATACTGACGGAAAATACCAACTTCTTGTGAATGGCGAGCCATTTTACATTAAAGGCGCCGGATTGGAATTCGGAAATATGGCTGCTGTAGCTAGGCATAATGGAAATTCCTTTAGAACTTGGAGAACGGAAAATGGAAAGCAAACAGGAAAAGAAGTCCTGGATGAAGCCAACAAAAATGGACTGATGGTAATGATGGGAATTGAAGTGGAAAGAGAACGCCATGGATTTGACTATAATGACACCATTGCAGTAAAAAAACAATTGGAACGCATTAAAAAAGAGGTTATGGAGTTAAAAGACCATCCTGCTTTAATGATTTGGGGTATTGGTAATGAGTTAAATTTACGTTATACAAATCCGAAAGTTTGGGATGCCGTTAATGATATTTCTAAAATGATTCATGAAGTAGACCCAAATCATTTAACAACCACAAGTTTGGCAGGTATTTCAGAAAACGAGGTAACTCTCATCAAAGAAAGATGCCCTGATTTAGATATTTTATCTGTTCAAATGTATGGTGACTTACCGAATTTACCGAAATTAATAAGACAAT
>Ga0209414_1001050_pt1 | contig 13244 bp, 13 predicted proteins | sample LakVidmifraction_4_FD_181154 | JGI IMG/M metagenome (GOLD analysis project Ga0209414, IMG submission 181154) | Hypersaline microbial communities from Lake Vida, Antarctica - Brine Hole Two &gt;0.2 micron (SPAdes) (version 2) | ecosystem: Environmental > Aquatic > Non-marine Saline and Alkaline >... | reverse complement strand
TGAATTCATTGTAAACTCTAATGATACGGTTAGAAATGACCCTTTTTTCTATACGGACACTACAGGAAACCTTTGTGAAGATTATTTGAAAGGCTTAGAAGAAGCATCAAAGTGAGGTTATAAATACAATTTGTTCATTTTTAGTATTCTCATTAATCAACACTTATTTAAGTCAGAACAAAAGATAAAAAATCACGATTTTATTTATCGTGATTTTTTTATGATCATTTCTGACTTTATTATCAGGTTGATTTATTAATAACAACACTAATATCTAACAGAGCCTAAAATTTAAATGATACTGGGTGAAGAAGATACATTTATTGCTAGAGACTATTTTTAAATACTATAATTAAAAATAGTCTCTAGTTTTTTTTCTTAGATGATTTCTTGTATCGAAAAATTCTAGAATATAAAGGAAAACTGCTGATATTAATGCAGTGAGACCGACGAGTTTCCAAGTGGTGGCAATCGAAATATAATTTAACAAATTACCCACAACAATTGGGCCCCCCATATAGCCAATACCCATGATTACATTCAAAATAGAATTGATTCGTCCTCTATGAGATACAGGTGTATGATTAGATAGAAATGGCATAATTGAAATAACTAGCATGATTTCTCCTAAAGTAAAAATAACAACACTTATAAAAAAGGCAAGTTTTATTTCAATAAAACCTAGTAGTCCAAAGCCCAAGGTATAAAATCCTCCGGCGATAACGGTTTTTCTTAGATTTGATATCTTAGAAAATGCATTTGTTATAATTGGTGTGAATATTATTACAACAATTCCATTTAAACTGGCAAAACTACCAAACAATTTTGCCCCTTCGTCAACGAATAGCCGTTCTAAGTGAATTGGCATCAAAAAACTCCACTGAGCATATACAAATTGATACCCTAATAATAAAAATGAAAACATTAAAATAATCGGTCTTTTAAGTATGACACTAAAAGCACTTCCAGTAACAGGTTTTTCTAAGTTACGATTAGCCTTTTCTTCAGCAACAAAAAAAGTTTCCTTAATAAAATAAGTTATTAGTAAAGTTGATAAAAGTGTTGTCCCAGCATCAAGTAGGAAAAAAAGTTTTAAGTGGTTCTTAAACAATAAACCACCAATAAAAGGACCAAAAGCAAAGCCAAGATTATTACCTAAATAAGATAATGAAAAGCTCGCGTTTCTATTATCTGGTGTGGTTATATCGGCAATTAAAGAGTTCATAGCTGGCCTACTAGAATGTAGTATAGAACCAGCAGCAATAATAAGATAAACCATTAACATACTGGGTTCAGTAAAGGCACACGCACCAAATAAAAATGATGCAATAATACTTGGATAAACTATTAATTTTTTTCGTCCAATAATATCAGTTAATTTCCCACCAATAATACTCATTGGAATAGATGAAAATCCTGAAATAGCAATCCAAAAGCCTGTTTCTGCTTCACTAATACCAATTTTTTTAGTTAATAGCAAAGTTAAAAGGGGAAAAATAAAAAGTCCAACAGCATTGACAAATCGTGCAATAGCAATGATATAAATTTCTTTTGGTAAACCCTCATAAGTATTCAGTAGTTTTTTTATATAGTTCATAGTTCCTTCCTTTTCTTAAATAAACTTTAAGATATACGTTATCAGAATAATTTTATTTAAAGATCAATAGCCTTAGGAAAAGCCTCTTTTTTCATTATCCCCCAAACATTATTTATATATTCTAAAACGATTTGGTTTTGAATTAAATGAATCCAAAAGGCACCTCTAGTTGTTAAATATATTTTTCTGTTTTTAATTTTAAAAAAGCCTAAAAGACGGAAAGTTTTTAGAATTAAATTCATTTTAAAATCTGATTTTTCTTTAAAAACATCTAAGGAAAAATTTGTTTCATAAAGTTTCCAGTAAAACCAATAATAATTCGATAATTTTTCTGTAATGTCTAAACTGATACTAACAGGACGCTTGTCCTCAATTAATAAAGTCTCTTCATATGCGTCAATAGAAAAAGTATTGAAATAAAAAATATTTTCAAGTCTTGAACCAGCCCCAGCGCCTAGACCAATATAATTATTTCTCGTAACAGATGAATAGTTTAATTGGTTTTCAGATTTTTTCTTAAAGCCTCAAACAGAGACCATTTCATAATTCTTGTTTTTAAAAAAATTATGAATTAATTTATAGTGTTTCTTTCGTATAAAAAACTTAGGCATTTCTATTTTATTAATATTTAAATAATTTCCCACAGTTGAATATGGAAAGGTAAATAAGGGGTAAGTGGTTATTTGGTCTACTGGTAACTTATGTGCCTTTTTCAAATCATTTATCAACTCACGTTCATTTTGATTGGGAAGTGCAAACATTAAATCAATATTAACCGTATTAAAATTAAACGTTTCAATATCTTTCAAGGCATTTTCTATTACTTCTGATTGATAGTTTCTACCAAGAAGTTCTAGGTATTTGTCGTTAAAACTTTGAACGCCTACACTTAACAGGTTGACCCCCATATCTTTAAGTTTTCTTAAAGTGTCTTTGTTGATGTCTGAAACTGTGGTTTCAATAGCTAGATCTCCAGAAAATTCGAATTTTTCTTTAATATGATCAATGACGTCTTTTAATTCGTCAATAGCATTTGTAGGGGTACCACCACCAATATAAATAGAAGAAATTTTAGCAACGCCTATTACTTTTGAATACAAATCTATTTCTTTATGAAGTGCAAGAAAATATCTTTCTAAGCGTTTTTCTTCAAATAGTACTCTATTATAAGGACAATATGGACACAGGCTTTTGCAAAAAGGAATATGAATATATAAGTTAGTTTCTTCAATATTTTTTAATGCGTCAAAATCAATTGCTTTATTTTTAGTAGAAGTAAAGGTAAAACTTTGTTTTTTACCTATTAGGAATTGACGTACTTTACTTTTAATCAATTGCTTCATATTTTTTCCTTTCAAAATTACTGAAGTTTTAAGATCTTTCCAATTGATCTCTAATTCAACTATACTATAACAAATTTAAATTAACAAAAATGAATAAAGAATTTATTATCAGGTGAAATGGTAGTAGCCTAAAATGTTAACCAAAAAAATTAGAAGAGATTCATTAAGAAATTTTGCTATTCTATCAATCTCATTTTTGTTTTGGCTATTAATAGTGCAATTAATAATAATATTCTTATGATGAGAAGCTTCTATGTTTGAAATGACCTTATTGTAAACGGGACTTCTTAATTTTTGACTGCTGTCTTTTAAACCATCAATGCTCACAAAAATGTCATCCGAACTACTTTTAAGTTGAAAGGTACCATTGGTATATACACTAATAATTAAAAAACCTATTGACCTGGCCAATGCAATGACATCTTCCAATAAAATGGTTCACCTCCTGTGATGGCTAGTAATTTTATGCCTTCATTATAGAGAGCCTTTAGTCCTTTTTCAACTGAGTTGAATGACAAATCAGATACTCTTGATACATTAGAAACTTTGCAATGTCTACAATGAAGATTACAACTTTCGCCTAAAACGAGGCCTGCAATAAAAGCTTTGTCTTTACGAAAGATTCTTTTAAAGATAACAAATTTAATCCCATATGTTAAGCACTTTATTATTTTAATCAATTTAATCACCTTTTTTTATTTATTATATTGCACTTCAAACAGTATATAAGATTTATATAAGTTTTACAAAAGAATGTTAATGAAATAATTTTAGGGCCTATAAAACAATGATATACTAGTGTTGTGTTGAATTGTTAATTAATAATCTGGAGGAAATTATATGAAAAAATAATAATTTATTTCTTGTTTGTTTTTGTTTTGATAGCATTCTTATCTTGTTCTAAATCAGAAAATATAGTGAATTCAGTAGCCTATGAGGGAAAAAGCTTAGAAATCGGTGTAATTGGAGAGATAACAAAGGTTAGAGAAAGCCAAGTGAATTTTGAAGCCATTGATTATTTAACGTTTAAGGATAATAAATTTAATTTCATATATGATGGTATCATAATTATGAAAGAACAATTATTAAAAGCTTCTGAGAAAGAATATGCAAGGATCTATAAAGAATCATCAATTCCTTTTTTCTTTATAGGATTCGATAAAAGCTATATACCGTTTATTGAAGGGAATATTGATTATGAAAGTGCTGATTTAATTGAGAATTCAAGCTATGCAATAGGATTTTTTGTTTTGGGCAAAGAGATGACAAATTGGCGTTATGGATTGTATAATGATCTTAAAAATAAAAGAAACATAGACGATATCTACACACGAATTTTTAAGAGTATTGAATCAAGTATGTCATCAGTACCTGGATTACCATTAAATATATCTATAAAGGAAGGTCAGGGAAATAATAAAATTGAGTATTTATGGCAAGCAGAACAAGGAGAGTTTTTATCATGGAAAACATCTAGTGATAAAATAAAACTATTAGATAATGTAAGCACTGTAACGAATGATACAATTTACTGGAGACCAGGTGTATTGCAAGGAAATGATACCATTCGTTTAATTGTTGACATTAAAAATATTGAAGAAAATAAAATTATTGGCAGAAAAACGATAGAAGTTTATTCAAATGATAATACGATGTATTCTTTGAAGTTAAACTACTAATTTAATATTGAGGTGAATAATGAAGAATAAAAAAATAGCAAAACTATCAATTTTTATGTTGTCGTTAACGTTTTTCATGATGGTTGATACTAAATATCATAGAGCCTTAGGAGACTATATTTTAGAGTTTATTGGACTAGAATCTTGGACTGGAAACCAAGGCGGATTTCACTTGACTATAGTTTATTTTGGCATATTATTTTTTATGAGTTTGTATTTTGTAGGGAAATATGCCATTGAAAAGGAAAAAATAAGTTCAATGAAAATTTTTATATTTTTTGTAATTATAGTTTATATGATCTATACGACAACTGCTTTTATGGCTAAATCTATTAAAAGAAACTCAGAGGGATTATATTCAATTGCTTATTTATCTGAGAACAGTGAATTGGAGTATCGAAGTATCGAAAATAAAATAACAGAATTTAACGCGAGTTTCACATTGGAAAATTACAGTAAAAAGTCAAAGACATTTAATATTAGTATTGATAGTCCTTGGGTAAGAAGAAATGGGATTTCGCCAATTGAAATATATGACTTAAATGGAAGCAAAGTATCCTTCTATTTAATGGGTAATGAAAGAAGAACATTTCATATTAACTTAGAGAAGTATAAGATTAATGGTGGTATGAGATTTAGTAGCGGTGGATTTAGAGGAGATATTAGTGAAATAGTTTTATCAAATGATGACAATGAGAAAGTGTATTTAAAAGGGGATGGTTTTTTCCTTATTAAGGCTAAGGAATAAAGAGGAAAAATCCCTCCCTTTTTAAATGGGGATAGGATTGAATCTAGACTTAAAGAAATACTATACCAGGTAGCCAAGAAAAAGAATTTACTATCGAAAGGTAAATTTAATAACCAATCATATTCATTTATTTGCGCCAGCACACCCTAAAAATTCTCATGGCTATATAATCAAAATGCTCAAAGGCATTACTTGAGGGTTGTTTTCAAAAGAGTTTGACAGTTTAAAATAATAACAAAATGCTATCATAAGGATAACTGAAAGAAACTTTTGAGTTGCTTACTTTGAATAAACTAGCTAAAACAGAAAATTGTGATACTATTAAATCTTATGAATGAAAAGGCTTAAGAGATTACTTTAAAGAACATGAGACGGGATATAATTCTGATTTATTAGATTTATACAATTATTACATAAATTCAGGAAAACCTTGATACTGGAAGAATTATCCGTATGTCTGTTAAAAAAATATAGATGGAAGGAATATGCATAAAAAATGCTGAGGCCTCTAGAAAAAAATATAAACAAATTGTTTTAGAGATAACTAAAACGTGGAAGTGTGCAATAAAATTTTATATGGAATGATTATAAAATGATTTCTACTGATAGTATTGATGTTCATTTCAAAAAATATTAATAGTAAGTATTGGATTAAGTTGAAATTGAGATAAAGACAACTTAATTTTTTTAGAGATTTTGAAGTATAGAAACAACAGAAGGATCAAGCAGAAGAATAATTCTACTTGATCCTTCTATTATTTTAACCATCATCAACTGATTGAAATATATCTACTTGATTATTCATTTGGGTTATTAACGACACCAATAAAAAGATCGCTTCTACTCTTATTTTCTTTTAATAAAAATAGGAATGGCTTATTGCAGTTCATAATTTTTGCTTCTTCTATATCAGGTGCAGCTGATTCAGTCATTTCTATAACTGTTACGGCAGCAGCTTCAGTACCTTTTTCATCTAATGCAATTGTAGCATTTTGAAAAGCATTTGAAACATAGACATTAGTATTGGAATCAATCATCTTAGAAAAATCTGCATGACTTGCATCAAATGCCAAAGGCATACCAAGTTCTATCAATAAATCTTTAAGATTCGTATTATTTTTATAATTAAACTTTGGTAGTGACAATTCAACGCTGCTATAATTGCCTGATTCAATCCCTTTGTTTAGTGAAGTATATTCAATACTTTCTAACATAGAGTCTAAATTGTCCTTAGGTAAGAACACATAGAGTGTTGATTGAGGATAATTTAATGCTACCATTTGAAGGAAATCATCTTCATAGTACTTCATGGAGTCCTTTTGATACATCATATCCACGTCAAAGGAATCATTCTGGTCAGTTGTAAATGTTTCTTTCTTCGTTAACTGTTCATTAAAAGGATCAATCCATTCACCTTTAAAATATATAGTATTGATTAAATAAGCAATATTGTCGCTTCTAGTTTTCTTGATCGTACCTTCTAACAGATGATTTGTGCTTTCATCAATCCAAAGATTCATTAAGTCTTTAGTGCCTGATGAACTGAAATCAACACTAAATAACTCTCCGTTATAAAGTGTTTTAATGGTGCTAATATAATCCTCATGAACACTTAGATTTTCTTTTCTAAACCAGATAGAATTTGCTAATTTTAAAGAAATGTTTTTAGAGTTTTCCTCCTTTCCAATGGCAGTTATTTCATCAAAACGTGTTATTATTTGATTAAATAATTTTGAAAGTTCAGCATCTTCGGGAATATTTAATACAGCTCTAATTTCTTTTTTTGTTTCACTCCCGGCACCTTCTTCAAGCATAGATAGAGCTGTTGTAAGACTTAGAGGTGAGAAAACTATATTATCAGTTGGTACAGTTTTGTGAATCTCTTTAAAAGCATTAAAACCAGTTTGGTTAATTGAACTTACGAGATCTTCATCAAATGTTAGGTCAGTTACTTCTGAAGCGGCAAAGGAATAATCTTTGCTTATGTCTTTTTCTTGACTCTGAGTACAACTCGTAGGGATTAAAACAAGTATACTTAACATTGTAAGTAATACTACTTTTTTCATCATAAAAACCATCTCCTTTTTATATTAGACGACAAATATCTCAAAAAGTTCCCGAATGATTGAAGAATTAGTTGTTACAAGAAAATTGCGATTATAAATACTTAATTTTGTAAATATATCTTTATCAAAATAATTTTTAATGATATACTTACCTTAAGTGTAAATCTCACAATCTAACATGGGGTTTATGTAAAATATAAATTATTATATCAATATTAAATGCAATTATTTAAAGGAGTTGTATTTGAATGGAAAAAATTAAGAAGATGAATAGTTTTGCTGTTTTAAAAACTTCAATAGGTATTTGTGCTGTACTAGGATTGATTGTTGGTTTCATACGTGGTTTAACATTAATTCCGATGCAAACAACTACAGCACTTAATGGAGATGTTATTAAAAAAGAGTTGTTAGCAAATTCATGGACTTTTTTATTTGAAATTATTTTTAAAACAATGGTTTATTTTTTGGGATTGGCTTCACTGATAACACTAGTAATTATTGCTTTTAATTACTATAAAAAAATTAAAGGTGAACAAACGCTTGAAATTGAAAAAGAAAAATTTAATAAATAGTAATGCAAATCGAATGCGGTTTGCATTTTTTTACTTTCTATTTATATTTTAAAGTTTAAAAAATTGGGTATATAGTAAGAAGTGGATAAGATTTAAGGAGGATTAAAATGTTTAAAGTAAGGGCATTAAATCAGGCGGCAATAAAAGAAATATTGGATATGAAAACTGTGATAGAAAAAGTGGAAGAGGCCTTTGTCATGAAAGAAAAATTTCAAGGAGAATTATTTCCTGTGGTTTTTCATGAATTTGAATCTGGGGTAGCTGATATGGATATTGAGTCAGGACATATCAAAGGTGCAGATCTATTTGGATTAAAACTGGTTTCTTGTTTTTCTGAAAATAAGGAGAAGGATCTTCCGCAATTAATAGGAACGGTCATGGTATTTGATGGCAATACAGGGGTACCAAAAGGTATATTAAATGGGCAATACATCGCCAACATGGGTACAGGTGCAGCGGCAGCTATTGGTGCAAAATATTTAGCGCGTAAAAGTTCTAAAACGCTATTAATGGTTGGAACAGGGAATCAGGCACTCTATCAAATTGCCGCTACATTAATGGTTATGCCAAATATAGAGAAAGTTTATTTGTATAATCCTAGAGCTAACGAGAGAGCTAATACTTTTAAAGATGAAATTTCTAAAAGATTAACGGAAGAGTTTTTAAAACCATATATCAAGAATAGTAAATTATTTGATGAATACAAAGAGAAATTTGATGTTTATTTTGAAGTTGTTGAGTCTATTGAAGAAGCTACAAAAAAAGCGGATATAATCATCACTGCTGCACCCTCTAAAGAAGCAATTATTAAAAAAGAATGGGTACGACCTGGCACCCATTTCACTTGTATTGGTGCAGATATGTCTGGAAAACAAGAAATAGATGAAAGCATTTTAGTTGATAGCATTCTTTTCACGGATGATATTAAACAGAGTATGACCAGTGGTGAGGCAGAAAAAGCAATAAAAAATCAATTGATTTATAAGGAAGATTATAAAGGTGAAATTGGTGCAGTTATCTTAGACTTTGCTAAAGGTAGAGAACAAGAGAATGATATTACAGTTTTTGACAGCACTGGTATAGCGTTACAAGATTTAATAATAGCCAATTATGCTTTAGAAATGGCAAAGGAAAAGAATATTGGAGATTTATTTAATTTATAGGGAGATGATTTTATGCAAATGGAAAGTTTTGATGTAGAACATTGGATGGATTTATACGAAACAAAGTGTAAATATAATTTGGCTGAGACGTGTGTTGATTCAATTTCTTTAAACCAATTAATCGAATTGACTGAGTCAGATGAGAAGGTAAAAGAAACCCTTGGGAATATGCGTTTGAGTTATGGTGAAATTCCAGGCAGAATAGAATTCAGAAGAGGTGTTGCGTCTCTGTACAGAGAGGTTTCAACGGAAAATATATTGTCTACTAATGGAGCAATAGGAGCAAATTTTTTAGCCTTATATACCTTAATAGAACCAGGGGATGAAGTTGTAGCCATTGTGCCGACTTATCAACAACACTACAGCATACCAAAATCGTTAGGGGCAACGGTTAAAAAACTGACTTTAGAAGAAGTTAATAATTATGCTCCTAATATTAAAGTGCTAGACACCATGGTAACGGATGAAACGAAGGTTATTTGTATGAATTCTCCTAATAACCCAACAGGACAAATTATTAGTGAGAAAGTGATGAATGAAATAATTGAAATCGCAAAAAAACATAATGCTTATATACTTTGTGATGAAGTCTATCGACATTTAAACCAAGAAGAAGGATATATTCCATCTATTGTTGATCTATATGATAAAGGCATTAGTACAGGCAGTATGTCTAAAGTTTTTTCTCTGGCTGGTTTAAGGTTAGGGTGGCTTGTAGCACCAAAGGAAATTATTGAAAAAGCCTATAATATCAGACATTACAACATGATCAGTTGTGGCATGATTGATGAATATATTGGTAGCATTGCCTTAAAATACAAAGAAAAATTACTTGATAGAAATAAAAAAATCATAAGAGAAAATTTAGAAATATTAGATAATTTTGTTGAAAATGAAAAACATCTAAGGTATATAAAACCAGTTGCTGGAACAACGGCGCTTTTAAACTATGATATACCTATTACTTCCACAGAACTCTGTACGGATATGATGAAGACAGAAGGGTTAATGTTAGTGCCTGGTGACTGTTTTCATATGAAGCATTCCATGCGCATTGGCTATGCTTTTAATCCTAAAGATTTAAAGGAAGGATTGAAAGTATTGGGAAGATATTTAAGAAAGTTTGATTAGTATTTCTAATTAGATGGAGTGATATGATGAAGTGTGAACAAGAAAAAATAAAAAGTTTCTTTAAAAACCTTGATCGTCGAATTTTTATGGAAAATTATTTAGAATATGCTAATGAAGATAGACCTTTAAGTATTGGTTATGATCAAACTATTTCACAACCATCATTGGTATTAGAAATGACATTGTTGTTAGAGCTAACACCTGAATCTAAAGTGTTAGAAATTGGAACGGGTTCAGGTTATCAAACGGCTTTTTTAGCGGAATTTTCTAAAGAAGTTTATACAGTAGAGCGTATCAAAGATCTTTATGATGCTTGTGTGAAACGATATATAAATTTAACCTATAACAATATTTATTTTATTTATGGAGATGGAAGTGTAGGATTAAAAGAAAATGAACCCTATGATCGAATAGTTATAACAGCTGCAAGTCCAGATGTACCTAAAAAGTTGTTAGAACAATTAGCGAATAATGGTATTATGGTTGTTCCCATTGGTTACGGTGTAGTACAAGAGCTATGTGTTTTTAGAAAAAACAGTCATGGTGTTATTGAAAAGGAATTTATTGAGTACGTTCAATTTGTTCCTTTAGTTTCTGATCATTAGTCTTTTTGCAAAATGGCAACTTTAAGATATTCTGTTACTAGTATTAAGAGAATAATTGATATAGCAGAGATTTCCAAAGGGTCATTTTATAATTGCTTTGATAAAAAATCTACGTGTTCGATGAATATTCAAAAGTCCTAAAGTAATATTAAAAGAATAGATATAAAATAAGTGGAAAGAATTTTTAAGTTATATTAATTTGGGGGAGAGTGCATTAAGTGAAAAACACATTAATTAGAAAAGAAACTCAATTTCGAATTATATATTTGTTTATTATCGCAGCTCTAGCCATATTATCGATTTGGGGTGGATATGCTGGAACTAATTATAATTTTTTGAATGAAAGAAATTCAATAGAAATTAGAACAATTGATTTTACACCTAATTTTTCAATTCATAGAATAAAAAGAGATAAAGTTGGAAAGCATGTATATATTTACAGTTTTTCAAAAGATCGTATGCAAAAATTAGAAAATGGAGAATTTAAGATAATTATAAGTAGACTTACTGATAATGCTATAAAAATAAGATTAAATGGAAGACTATTAGCTAGTGAAGGTGATTTCAAAAATGGTAGAAGCATGTTCAAAAATTCTTTTATCTATGGTAGCTTTGATTCAAATGATATTTTAGAGCAAAATATTCTTGAAGTTGAAACCTTTGCATTATATAAATCTGGTATTGAAGCTAAAAATATAATAATTACCGAAGGTGTTACTGGTATGAAACTTATAAATATTATGGAGTTTCATGGCTCGACGATGATTATCTTGGCATTTGGATTTCTATTTTTTTCTTCTATATTCGCACTTTATATATACTTTGTATCAGATGAAAAAGATATAATTTTTATATACTGTTCTATTGCTACATTATCTCTTAGCATATTTTTTATTGATTACATCAAGATAATAAATCTGCCGTTTGATTATTTTATTTTTAAAAGAATATTTTTACTTGGATTAGCTATTGGAACTTTATTTTACTTGATGATTATAAAAACATTTATAAAAGCAAATAAATTGTCATGGTTTGTTTTTGCTCATTTTGCATGGTATATATCGATTATGATGTATTCAAAAGACTTAATTGAATTTAAGACTTTGTATGAGTACTGGTATTTTGGATTAATAGCTATTATAATGTCATTTTTTTTAGTCTTTATTAAAAATAGAAAAAGAGGCGACAGTAGAATACATATATTTATGATTATATTTGCATTACTTGGAACATATACAGGTTTTGTTGTAATTACCGAATTTTCAGGAGGTTATTTCGCTCTGAATTCACCACTTATATATATGACTACGATTGCGATTCTGCCTCTTTTGCTTGGATTTGATGCTATAAAAAATAAGGAACGTAAAATAATAATTGAACAAAAAGAAAAAGAAAGAGCTTTTTTAACATCTCTTGAAGATTCTCTTACTTGTGCTTGGAATAAAAGATACTTTGACATCATATTAGATAAAATAGATGAGCATGATACACTTGCCATGATTGATTTTGATGATTTTAAAAATATAAATGATACATTTGGTCATGCTGCAGGTGATTACATATTAAAGAAAATAGCGAAAATAATAAATAAAAGTATTCGAAAAGGTGATGAATTATGCCGTGTTGGTGGAGATGAATTTATTGTAGTATTTACAAATTGCTCTCAGGACAATGCTTTAAAAATTATGCAGAAACTACAGAATACTTTATCAGAAGAAAATTTTTTATTTAATGAAAATAATATTAAAGTAACTATATCAATTGGAATTTGTGGTGTTACAAAAGACGCGGAAAAAATTTTTTTATTAGAAAAATTAGATGGTTTTTTATATGAAGCGAAACGTAATGGTAAAAACACAATTGTTAGAGATATTCAAAGTACAAATCTCACTTAATAATAAAAATTTTGTTGAAATAAAAAGAAAACCTAAGATATTTTTATCCAATCCTGAAAATTCCATGGTACTTTTAAGAGAATTTATGAAAGAAAAAGGCAATGAGTACTTGGCTGATGAAAGAATGTCCTCAACATTAGTGTTTGATGAAAATGAGGAAAAAATTGTTGTTGAATTTTCATTAAATAAATACTATGGGCTTTGGAAGTTCATATAAAATGAAGGAGAAATAGTGTATATAAAGATAGATAAAAGCTCTGGCAACACATTATGGTGGGGATCTTGTTGGTATTTCATAGTTAAAGGATACTCATCGCGCCTCAAATTTCTTAAGTAGTTGAAATTTCAAATGTTTATGTAAAAGTTGGCACAATAGGGATGCAATTAACTTATTTTATCAGAAATCTAGGCTTTGAAGCGTGTAACAACATGGATGGAAATTATC
>Ga0209414_1001049_pt1 | contig 13258 bp, 9 predicted proteins | sample LakVidmifraction_4_FD_181154 | JGI IMG/M metagenome (GOLD analysis project Ga0209414, IMG submission 181154) | Hypersaline microbial communities from Lake Vida, Antarctica - Brine Hole Two &gt;0.2 micron (SPAdes) (version 2) | ecosystem: Environmental > Aquatic > Non-marine Saline and Alkaline >... | reverse complement strand
TTGGGTTGTCAACCGTTGGTTTTTTATTGCGCTCCATAGGGCATTTCCTCGTTGGTGGTTGAGCTCTAATTATATGATATTTTTAGGGAAATGTCTTAAGTTGATGACATTGGCCTCCTACCAGCTGTGACCCTGAAATAATTAGTGCTTTGAACTGATCCCCTGGGTACATCTCAGCCATCTCGTCTAAAAATGGGAAATCGTTAATTTCTGCCTTTGCTTCGTAAAAAGAAGACCAGCTTGAGCTAAATTTGTCGGAAGCAAACATCGCCTGATCCGGCGATTCCTGGTCGAGGATAGCAACTATGATGGTTCCAACCGGAACCTGATCGTTTTCCCACTCGTCCACGTCAAAGTCAATAAAACGCCCGGTGATTGGGCAATTAATGCCATTGTGCTGATTGTAATCTATTTTAATGATTTCCATAATTACTCCTGACTAAGGCCTTTTAAAGTTAGTTTACGTACCGTGTCCATTCACCAAGCATGCATCTTCTCGAACTGGTCATAAACGGTTTATCTCAAATGTATTTTGCGCAGCCCAATTGATGGCAATCTTTTCTATGCCAGAAATAGCACTGTAATAACGCAACTGATGCCAATAGCTTGTATTTTTGGAACGTCTATCCGTTTTATGATCCACCAACCAACTTTCATTTTCTCCAACCAGTATCAAGTCTATTACCCCGCTACATACTTGTCCCTGTTGGTTCATTCCCACTACAGGCACTTCGTTACGCCACTGCACCACGCCACCCATGAGTTGATTCATGTGGGTTGTGAATGCCTCAAAATGCAGCATCAAAGCATTTTTTTGAACCTCGTCCGTGAGATAGCAGGGGTGCATAGCCATGGCTTTATCAATCAAGGCTGGTTCCGTTAGATAGACCTGATACAACCGATGCACCCAGATGCCTAGCTCATTAGCCGGTATCCCACTGAACGTATCGAGGTTAAGCCCTGAGCTGTAGGCAGTGGTTTGCGTCTCAGGCAGTTCCTGTCTTTCCTCGTCTTTGCTTAGTGAAGGGCTGATGGTGTGCTGGAGTTTCGTTGGCTGCTCGTTTTGGGCAATCAGCAGTTCAGTCCGCTCTACTGTTTTTACGGTGTCCTCACGCAAGTCGGCATCTGAGGAAATCACCTTCCTTTCCTCATACAGCGCACTATTACCCTGTTCCGCCCGCGCGCTTAGCAGCGGTTCGATATAGGTAAGCATCGAGCCATCGGTATAACCTTCCCAGCAAGGTAGGATGATCTGCTCTCGCGCCCTCGTTAAGGCCACGTAGTACAGGTTTTTTGTTGTCTCCGTTTCATCTTCTGCCAGTAATTCCGAGCAACGCTCTTTGGTGGCTTTATTGTCGAACTGGGGCAATATCTGCACAAAGCTTTGTTCGAGCATGGTGTCGATGCCACCATCGGGATAGGCCATGCTGATGTTGGGGAAGCGAGGCTCTGACGCCTTTTCAGCATCCAGCACCATAACCACCGGCCACTCCAAGCCTTTGGAGGAGTGCCAGGTTTTAAGCACAACGGCGTTCTCCGCCTGAGGGTCTGCCCCTGGTTGGTCATCGATGCCGTCTTTGCTCTGCTTCAGCCAAACTTGGAAGGTTGCGACGTTCTTGCCCGCAATGCCCATGGCGTTGAGTGTTTCAGGCTGCAGCGCCTCGAACTCATCTGCCAAGCCGATCAACTTGATCAGGTTTGCTCGATACTGCGGCCCTTGGGGTTGTGTACGCAAACTCTCAAAAAGCTGAGTTTCTTCGATGATGGTTAACAGCTGTGTTTTAACCGGCTGAGTCCGTAGAAATTTACGCAGCGGTATAAGTTGTTCGGTTAATTCGTTTTCAAATCTGAATTTTTCACGATAGCCGGTCAGCAGTGCCTGCAATCGATCGGTGTTTTGTCCTTTGATCAAGGGCGAGGTCAGTAAATCCAACCAGGCGTATTGATCTCGGCTGTTATTCAATCCTTGCAGGGCATTCAGCACCCACTGCACCGCATCGCAGTCTAGAAAACCCGGTTGCTGGATTTGAACGTCTATTCCTGCTGTGCGTAAGGCATCCGCAAACTTACGGAGTCGGCGGTGCCCTCTTGCCAATACGGCGATATCCGCACCGCGAATCGCTCGTTTGGTTTTTGTTTGCCGATCGGTGATTTCTTTACCACTGCACAGCAGATCTACAATGTGGTTAGCCAGCGCCGTGTTGCCCTCGCTCGTAAAGCCGAGCTTGGAGCTTCTGGAGTTGGCATCCAGGTTCCAACTGTCTTTGTTAAATCGTAGTGCTTGTAAGGCGGGCAAGTCAGATTGATAGCCGGCTTTGGGTGCCAATTTCTTATACTGGGCAGCGTAAAGCGTCTCGCCCATATCGTTGATGAAATCCATCAACTCCGGCGTGCTACGCCAGTTGCTATCCAATTCTTTAACCACCTCAGGCTGCTGATCGCTGTCATCCAACAAGGTGGCGAACAAACGGCTATCCGAGCCTTGGAAACCCATAATCGATTGCTTCAGATCACCCACTATGAAGGTGTGTTTACTGCTTTTTTGGAAGCGGCGCAGTAACGCGTACTGCAATGGGTTGGTGTCTTGGAATTCGTCGATTATCAGGCAATCGTATCCACTGGCGATTTCATCCAGCCATGCCGGATTGCTGGCCAGCATATCGTTGGCGAGGTGCACCATGTCGCCATAGTCCACTAAGCCCGCCTGTTCTTTTGTCTGCTGATACTCTGCCAAAACTTCCAGCACACCCTCTATAAGGCACTCGATGTGTTGTAAGGCATCGTTTAATGGGCCTGGATGCACACTGAGTTTTTCGGCAGCATTCCAAACAGCCTCCGCCAAGTCTGCGCGGGGGTGCTTCTCTTGGATTTTTTTAAAGTCTTCAGAGTGTTGAAGGCTTGCCCACAGCTTCCAATCACTCTCTAAACGCTGTTGGCTGGCCGCATAGATATCGCCTACAAACGCGCGAGTTTGTTTGTTGTTGCCCCACTCACTCTTTTGTTCAAGCTCTTTCTGATATGGATACTCAGTTTTAACGGCCTCAATTGCCCGCCACAGGTCGCCGGTTAATGCAGCTCCGTCATTCTGAACGTGGCCGTATACCTTGGTAATAACCGCTTTCGCCTGGCCGAGCAGTGCTTGCCGCTCCTCTGGCGACGTAGCAAAGCCTTTACCAAGGGAACGGAGTTTGCCGATAACGCTCAAAATGGTGCTAGTAAGCTGATCGACACCCTCTTGGTACTCATCCCCAGCGTGACCGCCGGTATACCCAAAATGCTGCAAATCCTCGAGCAGGGGCTGGATGGACCTCGCCTTATCTAGGGCCTCCCTTAGTAGGAAATTTTGTTCCTGTTCGGTTAGCTGTCTAGGTGTGGGTGAATTACCAGCTTCGTAAGCGAAGGTTTTCAGAATCTCAAAGCCAAAAGCGTGGATCGTCGAGATGGTCGATTTCCGCAGCAGCCGTGCGTCCTTCATCAGTCCTTCTTTTAAAAGGGCCAGGCGAATTCTCGTGCTCATTTCGCTGGCTGCATCGGTGGTGAAGGTTACTGCGAGTATTCGGTCGGCTTTTACCTGGCCCCGCTTGACCCATTCAGCAAGAGTGTTCTGAATGGTGTAGGTTTTTCCGGCACCCGCACCGGCTTTGATCAATGTGAGTTCTTGCGGGGAGAGAATCGCTGAATGACTCATACCGCCTCCTCCTCACTGTCTCGGGTGAAGCGCGTCACCACAGGATTGTTAGTCAGGGCGTACGCTTTTATGCCGCGCTTGTCCCAGGTTTTATCATCTGAGGTCTGATTGAGTTTAATCGTGCCGCTTTCCAGCTCACCGAGCCTTTGTTCGACCAGTTCAACGGCACTGGCAGACTGCTCATCTAATGAGAGGCTCGGCTGGACGACACTCAACCGATCGCTAGCACTCAATGATCGGTCGGCAAGCAGGGTGGTGTCATTCAGGGTGTAGTATCCACTCATGACTTGGCTGCCGGCATTCTTCTGTTGATACAGTTCGCGATAAATCAGGGTCTGCAGGTCGTAACCCGCTTCAAGCTGCTTCAACCGCTGCTTATGTTTTGACGTTTTGTAATCTACGATCAGCGTTTGATTGCCATTAGTGAGCACGGCATCTACAAATCCTCTCAGAGGCGTTCCCCATAGTTCGCCCTGCAGCTCTAGTTCGGTGTCCGAAATATCCCACTTTTCCTGTTCACACCAGCCACAAAAACCGTCCAAGGCTTTGTAGACCTTATTTCTGAGCTGTGTTCGCTTAAGTCGCCATTGGGGTGAATCCAAAAAGGACGCCTCTTGCTCTACTGACTGACTGAACAGCTCATCGAACAGCGCTTCGCTCCAAGGATCTCCTTGCTTGACCGAGAACAACTCAAACACCTTGTGAGCTACTGTCCCCTGCACAGAAATTGTGGGCGTTTGTGGCTCCCACACTTGAGGCTTGATGCCTAATCGATACAACAGCCATGCCAACGGTGATTGCATCAGTTTCTCAAGGCTACTGGTGGATTCCGGCTTGATCGTGCCATCCTGCTGGTGCCTGACAGCGTGTAAAAGTTCCTGTTCAAGCTGGAGGTTTTCCAACTTTGGTTTGTCTTGCTCATCCAGCTTAGAGGAGATGGTTCGTAGCAATGGATGACTAGACTGCATGACGGGTCGTTCTAGCTGTTCAGGGTCGAGTTCTGCCAAAGGCTGAAAACAAAGAGCCATATCTAGCAGTGTTTCACTTGGCTCCAAGCTTTTACCTTGATAGTCGTTCATCGCCCGTATGAATGTTATGCGGCTATCGACTCTGCCAAGCAGTTCCGTAAACTCTTTTTGCCATTGCTGCAGGCTCGTTTCTGCTGTTGGAATGGCGAGACCAACCGTGCTTGCCAGCTGGTCCCAAGCATCTCGGTGGATCGGGGCGGTATGCTCTGGCTGGTAACTGTAATGACCTTGATTGAACCCAATGACGAACAACTCGTCTACCTGAAAGGGTAGTGGCTCGCCTTCTTGGATGATATTGATCGCATGCAGGTAACGAACCCTGTCATCTTGTGATTCTAGGGTCGCCACTGGTGTTTGACGGACAACTCGTTTGAGCTGTTCCTCGAAGGGGAAGTCCCCGTAGAGCGCTAAGAGTCGGCGGGTGCTCTCTACAAGTGCTTTTAACCGCTGTTTGCCTAGGCCTTTTATACGTGCAGTGCCGCACTGCGCAACGACAGCGTTCAACCAACTCATAATCGCGGCCGGAGTCTGCTCAGGAAGGTTCTGCAAGAGTTCAAGCATGGCTTGGCCTTCGGCACTTAACTCTACTCCTGGGTCGAGCTCTCGCCCTTCTCCCAACTGTTCCGCCAGTTTATGGCCAATACTGGCGCTCCAAGGCATCAACGGATTGATCATTACGCTCATGCTGGCCATGGGAATATCGTTTTGAATCAATCCGGTAAGGAGGTCGTGAACTAGAGCAGATTGCCAATCAAAAACACCAGAATTAGAGCGCAGGTTGCTGGCAATAATGCCTGCATGCTCAAAGTGCTTTACCAACCAGGCCTCGTAGTCTCCACCTCGGGGTACAGTGACTGCGATGCACTCTGGGGCTGTGCCGTTATCTAGGGCGCTTTGAATCAAAGAAGTTACCGCTTCTACTTCTTGAACCTGGTCACGACAGGTTAGCCAGTACAGGTCATCGTTCGCGACGATGCCTGACTCGGGGCGAAAGAGCGTTTGGGCAAACTTCTGGATCGGTGCACTCTCACTCGCAGGTATCGGCTGCTGAATAAAATTGTACTTTTCTGGCTCCGGCGCTAACCAGCCCTTTTCCGCCAGGATATCGAGAACCTGTTGCTGCCAGGGATATAGACACTCGGTGTTTACCGGCTGATAGACATACAACGACTCAATACACAGCCCCTCGTGCTCTATCACCCACTGTTCCGCCAACTCGTCCTGCGCTGGGCGCTCCCCGATGTTCTTCAGCAGGCACACCAGGTCGTTGTAATAGCGCTCGTACCGACTAGCCGGTTCCAAGATTTCTACTGGCTGAATACCAAGAGGCAAATGGTTGAGCAAAAACCGCAGGCTGGCCTTTAACTCCGCAACGGTTGCTGGCTCGTCTACCTGAATGCTTCGAGCCCAAAAAGCACCCTGCATGGATAGCGCATACTCTTGGAGCGCAACATCCCAGTCCAACTCCGATGGTTCAATAAGCCATAGCTCGGCCAACGCTTCGAGTAGTACAGAAAAGCTGCCGACTTTTGCGCCCATGGTATTGCGCTGGGCGAGTGCATAGCGAGCTTCGCTGGCGGTTAATGCATCCGAGACTAGGATGAAGTCCATTTCGGTTCCTTTTTTTGTGGTTCTAGCTTCTAACTTTTTTGGGTTGGGCGTGTCATTCCATCAACCCATACAAAGCCCTGTGGACGTAAACTTGCTTCGCCATCGAAACGATACGCACAAAGCTTTCCACCGCGATCGCCCCCAGCCACGCTGTAATCTAAACAAGCAATGTGGTCGCTCAAGGGGGCCGGCTCGCCTTTTAGCCAATAATGCCCAACAAACACCGGCTTTTCGCCGTCATATCCAGGAAGGATGTCCGCTTCAACTGGGTCATGAGGAATTTTGTCGATCTCAGATCCCGGAACCATGGCAAGGTCGCGGTAGGTCAACTTTTCGGTTTGCCACCATCTGGTTCGTACATCAGTACGTTTATTTTCATCTTTGTCCAGAAAGTAGTGCCCGGGTGGCAAAGGAATTTCGAGGCCTTTAAGCAGGGTTTCGATCGTATCGTAGGCTTCGCTGCCTTTTCGGCTGCTGGCTTCCCATGCTTCTGGTAACAGTCGATTCTGATCATCCGTAAACTTGCCAATGGTTTTTAGATACTTGGGGTGCCAGCAGGCATGCACCACTCGCAGACCTGTCAAATCGAGATATATTGGCAATGTTTTAAACCATTCAGTCATGCTTCGGTGCAGATCACTCCCCTCACCTACTTGATCCAGAAACGCCTGGTGCTGGCCTAGATTCTTAGCGGTGTGGGGCCGTAGATATTCATCGGAGTTTTCGGGGTCTGGCGTAGCCCAACAAACAGCGTTGAATTCATGGTTTCCCATCACGGCTAGGGCGTTACCACTTTCGACCATGTTCCGAGCAACCCTAACGGTTTCTACCTGTTCTGGCCCACGATCCACGAAGTCCCCGAGGAAAATCACCTTGCGTTCAGGGTGCTGCCAAACGCCGTCGATTTCTTGGTAATCCATTTTAGCGAGTAGTGCTTTCAGCTCGGTAGCATAGCCGTGAATATCACCAATCAAATCGTACATTGTCAGTATTTCCTCAGGCTATTATTGCTGGGCTTCACGGGTGCTAGGTGCAATCACATTAAGCTCTCGGCTACCTATGGCTTGGTTTGGCACTGGGCCAATTTGCTTCCCAATCACCTCACCATTACGAGCTAATAAATAGGCAGCGTCTTTTTTATAGTAAAACCAATACTGCTCGATCCCACCCCAAATTCCAAGGTCTGTGCCGGTTCTATAGACATGTTCACGAACCATACACTGCGCACGACCCAATTGTTGGTCGAGCGCCATACGCCAAAACCCCTTTGCAAAATGCAAATAACGCTGGTGTTCGCAGGCTGCCAGCGCAAAAAGCGGCTGACTTTTACGTTTGAAGCCGGTATCTACCCAGAGGTAAGGCTTAAAGGCCGTCTTCTCTTCTGCAAGGCGCTTTTTCAGCCGGATGATACGCTGGTTCGTCAACGCCATGTCCATGCCGACAACCGTGCACATGGCTCTCAAAAAGCCTTCGCTACTAAACTTAAAATCAAAGCCTCCATCGCTCAGCCCAAAATCTGGGCAGTCCATTACACCCTGCAGGCGTTCTAGGTTTGCCGAGGTTGGCTTTTGATAGCCCACAGCTTTAAGGAGTTCTTCTCGGGGTATGGCGGCCACACGAACCACCAAATCGGTTTTGAAGTTATCGATCATTGCCAATCCTCCCTGAGTAGCTTGAAAGCAAGGGTCAGCCTACTGACATCGAAGTGCGCGCCGTCAAAAAACCATTTCGAGACTTCTTCGACCAATGCTTGGTCGAGACTCAATCCCTCGGCTAGCCTCTCTGTCACCGTTTGGGCAACGCGGTCGTACTCATCGAAGCAATCGTTCTCTCGGCAGCAGGTGTTCATGGGATCGGCTTCGAATAGAGCTTTGGAGATTTGCTTAGGCGTGAAGTTTGCGTTCATAAGACCCTCCTGTTTGATATGATCATTATGCAACGCGGATGTGACGGCTTATGTCGCACATTACGCGCTATCGCTTAGTTCACTGCACAAAGCCAATTGGTTGGCCAATAACACCATCGGTCTGCTGGCTCTGTTCGGCTTTTAGTGCTTCCAATAGCCGTTCTGTACGCGGCTTGAAACCTCGTAAGCGAAGGCCCTGAACCGCTCCTCGCACCAGGCCCGGTGTCAGGTACACAAATTGCGCGAGTTGATCAGGTCGCAACGCTCGGGCTTTGTCCTTGTCCATCACGCAGGCTTCGATAAGCTCCTTCAGTTGGTCGGTACTGAGGTATCCGAGCTTCACCTTCAGGTGGAAGCGGCGCAGGATGGCTTTGTCCAGGCTGTCGAAGCGGTTGGTGGTCGCCAGGAGAACACCTTCAAACCGTTCCAGGCGAATCATGAACTCATTGACTGCGCTCACTTCCCAACTGCTCTGAGCCATACCCCGGCTGTAGAGGAACGTGTCGGCCTCATCGAGCAGCAAGACAGCACCGGTTCTCTCCGCTTTGTCGAACATAGCGGCGATATTCTTCTCGGTCTCACCAATGAACTTGTCCAAAAGGTCACTTCCGGACTGGAGCATAAAGGGCTTTTCCAGACGCTTGGCCAGCTCCTGAGCATAGGCGGTTTTACCGGCGCCGGGCGGGCCATACAGGCACACTTTAGCGGCCCCTTCCTTGCGAACCAGGCGTTCCACGTTTTTCAGAGTCGGCTTGGTGTTAATCCATTCCTGCCGGAATTCGGGGAAGTCCTGTGTTTGTTTTCGTTTCAATAACTGTGCTGGCTTGCGCTCTCCCATGGCAGACAGGCGCTGGTGCATCAGGGTTTCCAGACGCTGCTGGTTACGGATGATCTGTCTTGCGGGCAGGTACTGCGCGACTTCTAACAGGTTTTTGGCCAGTGCCGGGGTCATCCAGGATGTGCGGGCCGCTTCTGTTATCCAGGCTTGGCTAACGGGCAGAGCCGACAGATCACGTTCAAGCTTTTCGGCCTGTTGATCCGTTCCAGACCCCTCCACTTCAAAAATGAAATCAAAGCGGCGCAAGAAGGCCGAGTCCACCGCGCTGATGTTGTTGCTGATCCAGATCGCAGGGGCTTGGTTTTCTTCCAGTAATTGGTTGAACCAGCCTTTTGCAAGATCATCCGCTTTACGGAAGGCGTCTTCCATTTCATCGAACAGCAATATTGCACCCAAGCGATCTTCCAGAAACATCTGAGCCAGCTTGGCCGCGTCCAGTCGAATACGGCCGGTCATAGCACCGGAGCGACCGTCTTTGGTTGGTACTTCGTATAGAGGAGCCGACAGCTTTTCGGCCATGGCCCGGGCCAGCTGGGTTTTGCCAGTGCCTGGCTTGCCGTAAAGCAGGATGTTCTTGCCTCTGGCCTTGGTGGCGAGCGCATTCTGCAAATAGTCGAGCATCAACTGTAGTTCCGGCACGCCCTGAAACTCGCTGATCTGGTGTTGAGCTTCCGGCCCAGGCGGACAAACATGGCGAAACAACATCTGCTCAATGTCACTTTCGCTTTGGCCTTTCTCACCGTCAGAAGTAGCCAGTACCAGCTGGCCAAGCAACGGGCCGGCTTCCACCAAATCCCAGATATCACTGCCGCGATTGGGAGTTTCAAACAGCCGAATCTGGCGCAGCATGGAATCGTCCTCCAGCGCACGGGCAACTGTGCGGGAGGATTCACGCATAGCCCTGGCCAGTGCATTCACGGAATTGTTGAGCTCACTTATTTCGAGCTCCCGAAGCACCGACTGAGCCTGCGGGTGTTTGAGCAGCAACATCGCATAAACCAACAGCTTGGTCTCCACCAGGTTGGGTTTTAAGAGCTTCACCAAGCTTGCCAGTAGCGGCTCGAAGGAAAGTTTCGGCTTGCCTTTGAGCGAGAATGTCAGCGCCTTTTCCCGCTTGCGTATGATGTTCAGATGCGCTCGTGTGCCCAGGGTATCAGCGTCTTCCGGCGGTTTAATACCGAGAAACGCCAAGCTTTCTTCAGCGTTAAACAAGCTCAGGGTGTTCTCGTATGCGGGGGTGAGGTAAAGCCTGCAGAGATAGATCTGAAGCAGCCTCAGATCATCTTTGGACGCGGTCGTGTCTTGTTCCAGTTCGCGGGCTTCATTAATGAGTTCGTTCCACAGCAGCATAGGCAGGCCTCCAGAATCGTTAGGAGTATTGTACGATCCGTATGCGACAGAAAATGTCGCTACCCTCCTATATCATCTGAATTATCGAACGCTTTTGGCGCAAAGAACGTTTATTGTCTATCACGGTAATCAAACCCGACGACGGAGCTATGGAAAGGTGGTCACGAAAAAGGCAATGCATCCAAAAAGCCAGGTGGTTTTCGATCTCAGCGCCATCCTCAACTACCCCATTCAATTGGTTGTTCACAGTTGGCATTCCGCCCGGCCGCTTCGTTGGTTCAGCAGGAATGACGACGGCATCGTGGCCGAGGGTCGTTTTCTGGAGGCGCCAGGGCTGCCCTTGTTTACGCTGGAAGATGACAGGGGAGCGCGGGTTTCAGACGGCATACCCGAAGGCATATTGGTTATTGCCAGGTTAATGCCTGCGATGGATTTCGAGCTCGCACAGGCCTGTGCGGTATCAGAGGCTGCCTGGGAGTTAGCTGAAAACTCCCCGCTGCTGTTCATCCTTCTGGTGGATTACGCACGCAGGCAAGCGCTCTGTGTTGAAGAGTTCGAGCAATTGTTAGCCCTGAAGCGCACCGTCATTCTTGATAAGGTCGGCCTGCCAGCCAGCAAATCTTTGGTTCGTTTGATTAATCGGATTGAACTCTCCCCGCTGCTTCCTTGGGAGCTTGAAGATGTTGTCAAATCGCTGAGTCAGCCTGAGTTTCTGTCGCTGCTCAGGCACCATCCGAGCGTGCACCTGAATCACCTGCGCTTTCTGCTCCGTCAACGGCAGCCTCTTTGGCCGGGCATGCTGTATCTGGTCGATAAGCACTCTTCAGCTTTGGACATCACATGGCTATGCCGAATGATTCGGGACACGCTGAATATGGCGGCAGGCAATAGGCAGATGCTGGAGCGGGTGAGCTCACGGCAGGCGCTGCAAGAACTCCACGACCTTTTGGTCGGAAGGTTTAACAGCATGGGATCCGATGCCAAACGCGCCGCCCATGCTGAGGCGCTGGTGCAGGAACATGGAAACTTCCCGGCTCCACCCTTCCCTATCATTGACGGCATTGAGCCTCTGGCGTCGTGGCTAGAGTTGTTGGAAGAAGGCTCTTCTATGCGTCACTGCGTGGGTAGCTACGATACGTTCGTCGCGCTGGGTGAGGTGTTTATTTACCGCATGATGCAGCCAGAGCGCTTGACCATTTCACTGGAGTACCGCAATAACCGCTGGATTGTTGGCGAAGTGCGGGGGAGCCGTAATGCTAATCCCTCGCCTGGGGCACTGGATATTATTCGACGTTGGGTCGAGCGTTGATAGTGAGGTTTTTCGTTTAATAACAGGCAAGGTTTTTCATGGCTTTTAGATTTCGCAGAACAGTGTCGATTTTCCCTGGGTTTCGCCTCAACCTCGGCAAGCGCGGGGTGAGCGTTTCGGCGGGAATGCGCGGCGCCAATGTCACTTTAGGGCGCAATGGGCTTTACGGTAATGCGGGCATTCCAGGCACCGGTTTCTCTTATCGTGAAAAACTTTCAAAGCCAAATACTGCGGCTGGCAGAGCCGGAAGCCGAAACGCCCGGTCGACGAAGCCGGCGCCGGCGCTGCCACCAATTGCCGAAAAGATTGCTCAGGTGCAGCTGAATACGAAAACCGGTGACATCACCATTCTGGATGCCAACGGTGATGATCTTGGCGATGAGGCCATTGAGGTAGCTAAAACCTACGCTCGGGAAGATCTAGAAAATACGCTACAGCAGCATGTGGATAACCATAACCGGATGATGGCACAGATCAGTGATATTCATCTGGGTACACCACCGCCCCATACTTTCCCCACGTTTGTGCCCACGCCATTTGAGATCACCGAGCCCAAACCGCCAGGGTTACGAAAACCGGATTGGCTGGCGTACTTGTGCCCTGCCCGGCGCAGAGCTTTTTCCGATTCCAATGAACAGAAACGTAACCAGTATCGGCAACTGCGCGAGCAATGGGAAAACGAGAAGCGCTCCTTTGAGCAGGTCGAGTCTGAACGTGAAAACCTCTACAGGAACGCGCGGCTTGGGGATGTCGCAGCAATGGAGTCTGTGCTGGACGATCACATGCAGGATATTGACTGGCCCCAGGATACCGAACTCTCGTTCGAGCTGTCCGACGACGGCAAAGCACTGATGCTGGATGTGGATTTACCGGAAATTGAAGACTTTCCCACGACCGAGCTGCGCACGTACAAACGAGGTGTTGGCGTTTCTGTTAACGAGCTTTCAGATACGGCCTCTCGTAAGCTCTACATGGCCCATGTTCACGGTATGGGTGTTCGGCTAATGGGTGAGTGCTTTTCTTGTGCGCCTTCAGTTGAGCGGGTGATTTTGTCGGCATTCACTCAGGTATCTAACGCCGCTACCGGCGGAGTTGAGGACAAGTATCTCTATAGCGTGAAGGTAAGCCGTGAAGCCTGGGGCCGGATCCATTTTGGTAATCTGGAAGCGGTGGACCCGGTGGAAGTACTCGCTGCGTTTGACCTGCGACGGGATATGACCAAGACCGGCATTTTCAGGGCTGTTGAGCCTTGGTAGCCGGGTTAGAGGAATCCAAAAAATCCGATATGCTGACAAGCGGCATTCAGCTCTCCTAGATGTGGTCCTACCAATCTCAGATAATATGCCAAGTTTCTCACGTTACTGAATTGACCCAAGGGGAAAATCACACCAGAATACTGTACATATAAGGCTATGTTGGTATCTGCTGTTGTTTTATTCCTATCGCAGAACGAAGCCATGCCTCTTCTGATGAATCTCCGTTTTCAAAAAGCCGCCGCCAAGCTAGGTAGTTAGGCAAATATGCTGTA
>Ga0209414_1001048_pt1 | contig 13260 bp, 11 predicted proteins | sample LakVidmifraction_4_FD_181154 | JGI IMG/M metagenome (GOLD analysis project Ga0209414, IMG submission 181154) | Hypersaline microbial communities from Lake Vida, Antarctica - Brine Hole Two &gt;0.2 micron (SPAdes) (version 2) | ecosystem: Environmental > Aquatic > Non-marine Saline and Alkaline >... | reverse complement strand
TGTTCTGCTGTGCATTTCCACACACAAAGAAAGAACTCAAAGCATCAGCCTCACGAATGAAATCATTTATTTCCTTAATGTAAGGACTGACAAATGTTTCAAAGCTCACAGGATCAATCTGACTTGTCATTGGGTCAACGATTGCAATTATATCTGCACCTGCTTCAATATAATTTCCGGACATCATTTTAGCGACATCTGTCGCGAAACGCATTAGCTTATGTGTCCTATCAGGATCCATCATCATTTCCATAAAGATGTCGGTACCTAATAAATGTAATGCCAGCGTAAAAGGCCCGGTAATTAAACCATATAAAGCCAAATCAGGATGCTGTTCTCTTAATTTTCGGGTAGCTTCCATAACAATCGGAATCCGTTCTTTACATGCGCAGGGAACTTTTAAATCTTCTAACTTGACCCCTTCCATTAAAGGATGTGAAATAACAGCAGGAGGATTGTCATCAGCCCATGCCAACTTGCATCCTAAGGCTTCTGCTTCAATTTGCAAATCGAAAGCAACTGGGATGCCATCGGGATTATATAGTTCAATGGCTTTATTCACACCATTAACAATGTTGTCGCTTGATTTTAAAAACTCAGTAGCAGTAAGCCCAAGTAGCTTACCTGCGTGAGTACCTACAAATGGAACCCAGGGAATTCTCTCGACTTCCTCCAGCTTCATGGCTTTTTTTATTAACTCTAATCCTTTCATAATTAGTCTGTTTTACATTAAATTATTTATTGATGTTTAAAAAAAATGTTTAATATCTGGCCTGATAAAATTCTGGCTAATGTTTTATTGTTGTCCAGTGTTATAGCTCTATTTAGGAAGCTAAACTATTTAGATATTCAACGACACCTTGTGGATCTGCGTTGTAGCTATCGGCATTAATCTTATCACAGAAAACCTGATTGACCGGAGCCCCACCAATACAAACTTTTAGATTCGCATTTTTTTCTTTAATAGCTTGAACGATTTTTTCCATGTTTGCCATGGTTGTCGTCAATAGAGCAGATAATCCTATGACACTGCCCGGATTTTTCTCTGCAGCTTCAATAAAGGCTTCTGCTTTCACATCTGTACCCAAGTCAATGACTTCGTAGCCATTACCTTCCACCATCATAGCTACCAGATTCTTACCAATATCATGAAGATCACCTTCAACAGTTCCGATAATAAAAACCCCTTTACGCACAGCTTCGCCTGATGAAAAGAAAGGTTTTAAGTGGCTCATGGCAGCACTCATAGCTTTAGCACTCATTAATACCTGTGGAACAAAAACTTTGTTCTCACGGAATTTAACGCCCACCTTTTCCATGCCAATCATCAATCCATGTGTTAAAATATCTCCAGGAGCTACTCCTTCCTCAATGGCTTGTTTTGTTAATTCATCAGCCCCCTCTTGTCCTTTCATGGTTGGCGGATAAGGACAGGCTTGATTAATTTTACCATATTCTATACACTCTGCTATTTTAGCTAATAGATCATTCATGATTTTTCCGATTTATATTTTTATATTTAATATTATGTTTCTCTAATAATTAATTTTGGCTGTATAACAATTTGATTGTTCTGATCACCCACCTCATTTTTAATTAACCAATACAATGAGCCATATACTCATATTTGCAATCAATAACTGAAATTGCTGGAGAAAACAATTTTGTTCTATTTTAAATTTCTTATTATATGTTATTTTCCAAATTAGCTTGCATCGTCACAAATGCATCTTCGGTAATTATTATTTATTTAATTATGTTCTTAAATTTTCTTCCGCTGCTGCATTCCAATAGCCACATTCTAATTGAAAAAAGACTGAAGTATATGGAAGGGTCAAATTTGTTTTAATGATGAGCACATTAAACGAATGCAATTTTTGTGGTGATATATCAGCGGTATCACTCGAAGTGACCACTTCCCAATTATTTTCAGCACCCGAAGTTTCGATCATGTCCAAAGCAACTTTTTTGGAATCATGTTGAAAGCCATTGTCAGCCTGAAAATTTAAAATTTTCAATGAATATTGAGCCTGTAATTGAAAACTAAGAATCAGTCCGAAAATGCATATAGAAATTATTCGTTTAATGGTAATTGTTACTCTCATATTATTGGTTGTAATTATTCAAAACATTTCCAACAGCTACCACTCTGGAACTGTCTATTCCTCCTGTTTTTGTTATGGACGGACAAAGCCAGCCGCCTTCTGAATGCTCATTCCACGCATATATAATGCAGGTTTTAGCTTCACAGCATATATTGTTCTTTGTGAAATTTAAAGCCTCGGTTAAATGTGAGGCGAGTTCATCTGGTGTAGGCAGTTCGCAAATTTGGTCTCTACTATAATTAATTTCCTCATTCGGACTGTATTTCTCATTATACTCAATGCGTGGTAAGGCGTTCCAGCCTGCTGAAACTACCGGAACAATTGGAATGCCTTTAGCACTTGGCAGCACCCATCTGCTTTGTTTTACCTGTTGGGCAGCATCGGCATATTTTCCTGCACCACCACCGGCATAAAACGACCAAGCATCAAAACCCGCCTGTTTTGCCTTTTCCCAATTGTTTGTATCCCATCCCATAAAAACATAGTATGGTTCTTTACCTCCGGCAGCAATCAAATCACGATTTAATTTTTCAAGTCTGCGTCTGCAAGTTCTTATATTACCATCTGATGCAACTATGCCTGTATTATAAAAATAAATTAAAGGACGTCCATTAAGTACAGTTTGATAGTTTGGCATCAGGCAGGTTTCCATCGCTCTTTCTACCATCTTTTCCCATCTGCCGTTATACCAGTAAAGATGGGAGCCTACAATCCAGCAAAAGTTAATTTTATCTTTGTTGGGATTGTTGAGATAGAGTGTTGCCGCATTGGATAATTCTGTGTCCTGTCCATTCGCATCGCTAAACCACGGATAGGTTAAAAACGCCCAGTAATCAATGCCGGATTGTAGGGCGAAATTTATTTCCTGTGTCATAATTTCCTGTGAGTTTCCATTGATGGAAATTGTGCTATCATTAAGTATCTGCGTGAAGAAAGGAGCCCGTTCCCGAAAATGAGATGGCGCTAACATTATCTCTTCTCTATCTGTCACCCATGATCCGTACCACGCATCCCAACGAATGGCTCCAACACTAAGTTGCGTCTCAGTGACAGATATTTCACCTTCCTCTTCTTCATTGGGAATATCATCGTCGGTTTTTGAACAGAAATTAATGGACATTACTAGAAATAACAGAGCTAGTATTTGTGCCCAAATTGTTGATTTATTCATTTATAAAAGTATTATTTATTTCAGTTCTTAAATTTTCTTCAGCTGCTGCATTCCAATAGCCACATTCTAATTGAAAAAAGACCGAAGTATATGGAAGCGCCAAATCTGTTTTAATTATTAGCACATTAAACAATTTTGCCGATGCATCTAATTCCCGGATAATATCTTCATGATATTTTGTTTCAACAGGTTTTCCTGCTAACAATTCATTCAGTTTAGTTCTGTAAGTATCAATACCATTTGCATCTTTCTCCGGCACAAATGCCAATTCTTTATCTACAAAAATGTTGGCATCTACATGCCCTGCTTTTTCAATGAGTTGATTGACATACTCAATCGCTTCCAATTGACTCGCATCAACGGTGATGGTCTGAATGGCCGGATTGCTCTGCTGTGGATAAGCCCCGTTTGCAATAACAATCCAATTTCTGTGACCAAACAGTTTTAACGATTGCTCTACCTCCAATTTCCAATCTTGTACTTCTGTTGCAAACTCGTTATTGTTTTGTTTCTGTATCGGCTCCGAACAGGATAACATTGCACATAAAATGATGAGACTTATAGTTTTCATTTTTAATTCTATTTTCATTCTGATTTGTTTTACCATCCCAGCCATCAATTCCTATATAGTTAGGTATCACGCCACATACGGCAAACTCCATTTCTTTATCCGACTTGTTTTTTAGGTAGATTATTTTCTTTGCTGCAACCAGAATTGACTTGTACTAAGCAAAATGTCAAAATAAGAAATAATGATTTTGATATTGATTGTATTTTTCTAAAAAACATGTTCAATATAAAATAAAATTTTCTGTTTCTAATTTATTCATTTTCGTCCTTCACAAATACCTTTTTTATTGCCTCCAGGTAACCATAGCCATACATGGTACAGGGTTGCAGGTAACTGGTTTCTGTCCATTCATTCCAGCTATTGATGGTAATCAGTGGTGCCTGGTTCGGATGCTTATCAACATACTCCTTTGCCACTTTCATTGCTTTCTCAAAATTCTTGGGTGTGTTGTTTTTTACAACCCCCGGACGAAACATCTCATAACGCGGGTTATTGTCCCAGCCAATTGAAACGTGAGGATAATATGGCATGTTATACTCCTGGTCAATTCTGTCCCACTCTTTGTATGCATCAGCATTTATGTCGTCGTACTCACGGTCGATGTTCAGGTAGTGACAATACTGGTAGTGCGTATTTCCGTCAAATTCCAGCGCTTTAACCACATCAGATTGAGTTCCAATGTTGTCGCCGGCAATGCCTGTTACATTATTTCCACCGCCTCGCATAGTCAGCTGCAAATCGAGTCCTTTAAATCCTGCTTTTTTCACCTCTTTACGAAACCACATCAATGCGTCTTTAGCTTCTTCAACACCACCCAGGCCATTTACAAAGGTTCTCAGGTCATAAATCATAAAACTCGGTTTATCATCCACCGTGTAATAGTTTGGCAGATGAAAATAGTTATCAATCATGCGATGACAAATCACCTCAAACTCTTCGCGGTCAACTCCGCCTTTCCAAATCATGGAATTTTTAGGTTTGCCAGCATTGCGTTTATCCCAGTCCATGCCCACATCGTGGTTTGCCCACATAATGTAGAATTTCATTTTATCGGTGTTCTTTGCTTTCAGAAATCCATCATTTAAGTGACCTTCCAGAAAAGGCATACCATCATACCAATACCAGTCGAAGATAAAAACATTTACCCCATGGTCGGTGGCAGCTTCAATTTCCATTGCAGCTACATAAGGGTCAGCCTCATTAATGTATCCCCACAAGGGAAACCGGGGTTGTTCATGACCTTCGAACTTTGGTTTATTACTGATTACAGTTTGCCATTCCCCAATACCTTCTGGCCAGAAAATTTTGGCACGTTCATCGGGGTGATAAGATGGCCACACAAAAGCGGCTATGTCGTATTCTTTTTTGTCCTTTTCTTGTGCAAAAGTAGTGTTGCTTGTCACAAATAATCCTAAACAAAAGGTTAGGATGTAAATTTTAATGGATTGATGTCTCATGTTTTTTTAATGTAATTTTTATAAACACAAAGGTTTATAATTTTACGCTGTATACCTTTCTCTTACGTATCAAGTTCTTTTGTTGATGTTGTATTTTTCACTCGTGTGCAATACTGTCAGGTTTAAAGAAATTTCAGTTTCTCTACACCGCCAACAACAGTAAAATCCCATTCAGTTGGCAATTCTGCATCCATTTCCAATTCAATAAGAATAACATTTTCTCCTGCATGTAATGGAGGATTATAACCAAAATCGAATGCTCCCCGAAATGCTGGTGTTTTTATGCCGTGCCTGGTTTTCCAGACCACATTACTGTAAATTACTTCTCCCTTGTAATATCCCACATAAGGAATAGAGGCTTTCTTATTTTCCTGATTCGTTATCCTCAGATTGATAAAAGGGTCGTAATCACAGCCATTTTCAACTGGAATGGCAATATAACAGGATTTATTTTTAGAATAAGCACTCAAATCAAAAACGCCGTCTTCTCGTTTTAGCGAAGACCATCCACTGTCCTTGCTATAAATATCAACAGCCTTTGGAGTTTTTGAGTCAAGAGATTCGGAAATATAAATGTTATTAAGTGCTATTTTATCACGTTTCACCCAGTCTGTCTCTTTTTTCCATTTTGCCAATCGTTTCTCTAAATCCTTTTTAACAGTTTTGTAGTCGGCATTATCAATCAGGTTTACTTTTTCAAAGGGATCTTTTTCCAGGTCATACAGTTCTTTGTAGGGCATGTACTCATAGTCGATCAGTTTGTAACGTTCCGTTCTTACGGCCTGCATCGGGGGTAAAATCTCCCTTTGATTGTGCCAGAAATCAAAAAATAGTTCTTCGCGCAAAGGTTTGTCCCGCTCCCCTTTCGACTCCTCTATAACACGCCAGCTTTTTCCTTCCATCTCGTCGGGTATCTCTCCGGCACAGTAGTCCATTACGGTTGGTGCAAGATCCATCAGCATCACCATGTCATTGGGTGGATTGCCCACTCTCTTTTGATCCGGGAAACGGGCAATCATTGGAATACGCATAATTTGCTCGTAGGCATAGTGTTTTTCGCACATATTAAATTCGCCTAAGGAGTAGCCATGGTCGCTGGTGTAGATAAAAATGGTATTATCGGTCAACCCGGCATCATCAACAGCCTTTATTACAGTTCCTACGGATTGGTCGATGGTAGTTGCCAGTCTGGTGTAAGAACGCACCCATTCCTGAAATGAGCCGTAAGATGGAATGGCAGGTTGCCAATCCCGGGCTTTAATCAGATTGTTTGCCAGTCCAGGCTTACTGTCGGAGTAATCAAGATAAAAGGTCTCTGGCTCAGGAAATTCAGTCTCCTCATAGTACTCTTTCATCCGCTCGGGGTAAGTAAACGGAATATGTGGTGACTTTAATCCTACAATCAAACAAAAAGGCTGCTCACCTTTCGACCATTCTTTAATGGTACTTGCTGCCATTGCTGCCACATTATCATCGGTAAAGCCACTCTTTTCCTGCTCCACACCGTTCACCCAAATATTCTGATCAAAAAAACTCCCCACAAACTCAAAACTTGCCCATAAATCAAAGCCCGGTGTCGGTTTTTCTTCTTCACCCAAATGAAACTTACCAATATAACCCGTTTTGTATCCTAGCTTTTTCAGACGTTTTGGAAACATCGTTTGTGTTCGAAGAAATGAATTATTGTCCCATACGATATCAGGAGCTGATGCTTGATGCATGTATTTTCCTGTTAAAAAAGAAGCACGCGAGGGAGAACAAACTCCTGCGTTTACAAAGGCATTAGGAAAAGACCAGCCTTGCTCTGCCAATCGGTCGAGATGGGGGGTTTGTAACAACTCGTTTTTATGCCCCATCCAGTCGTGCCGGTGGTCGTCGGAAATGACAATAACGACATTGGGACCTTGGTCTTTAATAGTTTGTCCCACTACCATCGCAGAAAAAGACAGAGTCGCACAGATAATTAATATCAATTTATTCATCATAAGTTTTTAAGAAACACATCAAATTTTATAATTCTTTCACTGCCTCAAACAAGGCTAATATATTCTCTACGGAGGTGTCCTCCTGTATATTATGAGCTGGTGCAACAATATAACCTCCATTCTTACCTAATATTTCAGCCCTTTTGATTACCTCTTCTTTTACTGCTTCCGGTGTTCCGTTCGGCAATAAATCCTGCACACAGATACCTCCGAAAAAGACCAAATCTTTACCAAATTCATCTTTTAATCGCTGTGGTTCCATATCGGTAGCCAATGGTTGTATTGGATTCAGGATATCCAGTCCGATTTCAATAAAATCAGGAATCAGGGGTTTAATTGCCCCACAGGAATGCCATGCTAGTTTTATGTTAGGATTCACTTTGCGAAATTCTGTAAACATTTCTTTGGTACGTGGTTTAAACACCTTTCTGAATGTATCCGGATCCATCATCAGGCTGGTTTGCGAACCAAAATCGTCGCCACACCACAGTACATCTGCACCCATCTCTATCAATTTCTTACCGTATTCAGTATGGATAAATTGGATTTTGTCAAGTAATGGATTAATGTATTCCGCTTCCATCATCATATCCATCAGAAACTTCTCTAAACCGGTAAGGTACCAGGCAGTTTCGAACAAAGTGGTTTCTAAATCGGCTATTATACCGTGTGTTTTACCATATTTATCGATGGTAAGCTGAGCAGCATCCCAGCGTCCTTCAGCAAAAGGATCGGGAAAGTTATAATCTTCAATATCTTTTGCAGTTTCAGCATGAGCCAGTGGAAATTCATAAAATTCATTGTACTGTCCGGTATTTTTGAATACCATTCCCCATTCGTTTTTAATCATGTCATTTCCCAAATCAACTGTCGGATTATTGATTGGAGAACATACCGTAATCCCTACAACGTCAGCCCCCAGTTTAGCCATTAAGTCCATGTGTGATGCTCGGGTAGAAAGCATGGAGTCCAATGGCTCTTCATAAGGTTCATTCAGCTTGTTGCATAACTTTTGTGCTACCTGTGGGGTACATGAAACATATAAAGGAGCCCTGTCAGGAGTCTCTCCATTTATCGTTTTCTGAAATCTTTCTTTTTTTGTCATAATTAAATATTTTGATCATCAAAAAAAGATGATGCATATAGTTCTACATATAATTTTACAAAGTTGTCAATTCATTTTGGTTTGTTTGTTTTAGGATTATTAAATTACCTTCAAAGCAATGAATAAACATTATACTTTAATTTGAATTTCTAAAATTCGCCTTATTTCTCATTTAGATCATCCTGTGCTGTCCTGTATTTGATGTATTTATAACTGCTTTGAGTAGGCTTAAAAAAAAAGCAAAAGTATTGTTATCAATGGCTTCACTTTCAATTTTTCATCTTGAAGTATGTTTCTCTAACAAATAGTCGAACTCAAAGCAAAAGAAATGTTGCCAAAGAGTAAATTCTTCATTTTGTCTAACTAAGTTTATGCTACCCTAATTTAATCTGATTTCGACTTAATATTTTAACACAGCTTTTACTTCGCGAACAGGTTTCAAATTAATGGTAATTGAATTTCATTCTTGAATATTATAATAAGCTGTTAGATACTTCACAACCGTTTTAAATTCATGGTTAGACAAGGATCTTTCATAGATCAAAAATCTGGCTATCTCCCCATCAAACGATTCTGCTCCGGGATGATTGGTAGCATCCCTTTCCTGACCGATGGCCATTTTTGACGGGTGCGCATCAGGGTTTACGGGAAACTTACTTTGAGCCACTGAATGAATATTGTTCACCCGCTACTTCAATGCAGGAACGCTCATCACCGATGCTAACGAAGCCAAGGATACTCTATCAAAACTAACCAACTTTTTCACAGGAGTAACAACAGAACTCACCCTGTCATTAATATAACACCACATCAGTGGCTGCCACATTTCCAGTATTGGTAACGGTTACCGATACATTTAAGCACTCACTAGAAGTACATATTCATAGCAAACTCCATCTCAAATTCAGGATGATTGGCTAGCTCAATGAGCTTTGATTTCTCAATAATAGAAAGGGTATAGTTGCTAAATTTTGGCGACAAGGTATGTAAAACAGCTCCAGCACCGGAAGTGTTTCCAACGGTAATAATCTTTCCCTTGACCTCTTGGGGTAATAAACCGATAGTAGTGGCACTTTCAGGATTTAGGTAGTTGCCAAAACCACCCGCTAAATACACAGCATCCAATTGCTCAAAGGACATGTTGGCTTCGAGCATTAATAATTTAATACCAGTATACACTGCGCTTTTAGCAAGCTGTACTTCTCTAATATCAGTTGGTGTTATAACAATGGCTTCTCCCTTACCTGAAGCATCTTTCGATGCAACAACATAGTCCTCGTGGAGTTCCCCATCAGAAGTTAAAACTCCCTTTTCCAGCAGATATGCAACGATATCTAAAAGTCCTGAACCACAAATACCAATGGGTTTTTCATCAGAAATAGTCTGATATCCATTTTCATTATAAATAGAGATGGCACCATCAAACGCTCCCATGCCACAAAATATATTAGCTCCTTCAAAGGCAGGTCCTGCGGCTGTAGCGCAACAGTATATCTGATCTTGCGTTACCAGAGCCATTTCTCCATTAGTTCCAATGTCGATAAATAAATAATTCTTTATAGCGGCAGGGGGTTGCAGAGCAGCCAATCCTGACACAATATCTGCTCCTACATAAGCCGAGATAGAAGGCAATAATTCAATGTGAGCTTCTTGATGAGCAAGAATACCTAAATCATCAGATTTAAATATTTTTGACTCTGTAAACGGAGCATTAAAGGGAGCCAGGGCTATAGGAAGAGGATTGACTCCTGCCAATAGGTGTAACATGGTGGTATTGGCTGAGACAGAAATCTTAGCAATATTTTCAATGGCAATACTTTCAGATATGGAAAAATCACTTATCTGCTTATTTATCGCATCTATAAGCTCACGTTGGAGCGTTATAAGTCCATTTTTATTGCACGTAAAGTTAATCCGACTAATAACATCTGCGCCATATTTTACTTGAGGATTGATTATACCAACATTCGTTATAATACTGCCTGTTATTAGGCTAATCCAATAAAAAACGATGCTTGTTGTGCCAATGTCTATGGCTATTCCAATTGGGTAGGTCAACGATTGAGCTAAGGGACTAGGCTCCAGAGGTAATTTTAATGTGTTTGTATGTTGATGGGTTAATATTCTTGATTCAATTCGATTCGGTAATATAACCTCAATATCTTTATCAGGCCAGTATGTGCATGAATTAATGGTTCCCACATTCTTTACTTTAACGCGGCATTTCCCACAAGTACCATTACCTCCACATGGCGCAGAAATATCTATTCCTTGAGCTTGGATAATTTGCATCAGGTTTTGACCTGTCTCATAAGAAGAGGTTTTGATTTCTGAGTTACGATGAAGCTTGATATTAGGCATAGTTCAATGTTGAAGATTAATTTTGAAGCACTTAAACTTCTGTGCTCGTATTCCTATACAAACAATTCACACTACTGCAGGAGTGACAAACATGTTTATGGAAATGCACATCTTTGCCAATAGCTATCATTCCACTAACGGTCTTAACTGGAGTCATCAGGCTTGAATCACTGAGTGTAACCTGGCAAAAGTTATCTGGAAAGAAAGCAAAGAGTTGCTGTTGTTCCTTCACATCCCAATCGCAGTAGCCGGGACTATAACGATTACTTATACGCAGGTCTTCTTTTTTCATTTCATCTTGAAGAAAGCCTTGAACCTTATCCATCGCCTTTTCAACCATCACTGAGCCTAGTACATCAAGTAGGTATCCTTCTACCAATTCACCCTGCTGGCTCAGCTGTTCGGCTCTTTCAGAAACTTCTTTTCCTGCAGAACAAACAAAAAGAGCAGCCTCTGTCATGTGCTTAAAAAAACGAGCAACTTGATTCCCAATCTTAAAAACGCTACCATTAACTATAACATTCTCATTATCTGTTGATGCAGACACAATAACATATCCACCCTCAATAATGACTTTATCGTTAAGCAGATCCAACTCCTTATTTAAGAAATCGGCGTAAGATGGCATGTCATCATCAATATGAGCCATTTTCTCGATATCCATAATAGAAATATTGAGTTCGTTTAATGATATCTTATAATGTGTTTCAATGTTTTTGTTCATTGCTTAGATATTTTTTGAATTTTTTCCTTAAGTTTCCTATTGTAAGATTATATCCAAAGGCAATAAGTTCAGAAGGACCCACATAATTTTTGAGCTCTTTAAGTTCCATAGTGTCGTATACACTATGTATAGATACTACTCTGTCATCATTTAAATTTAGGTATCCTTTTATTCTCGGGCAATCAACTTGCAATTCGGATATAAAAGCAGTTAGTTGACGCTCACTTATTCTATTATGAGTTCGTAATACACATGCATTTATATCGGGCATTCCATCTGATTGTTCTCCAATAAACCGTTTAGCAGCGACACCCTGGCTCAGTTCGTCTATTTCAATCTCTTGCCACGTTACCTTTGCATAGCTTGTGAAGATGAAGTCTGCATACGAGTTCAGTTCTTTAATTACTTGAACCACATCATCAATATCACCTTCGAAAAGATCGGTTTTATTAATAATAATTTTGTCAGCAATCATTAATTGGTGTTTAAATCGCACCAAAGAGGAAAGTCCATTAAAAAAGTTGGGAGCATCCACCAAACAAATACTTTTATCCAGCGTTATTTTATCTTTAAGTTTATCAGTCTGTATTAATTCAATAATACTAATGGGATCTGCTAATCCCGAAGCTTCAAGAAAAATAATTTCCGGTTGATATTCATCTATCAGTTTGTGTATATTCTCAACAAAGCTGCTGAGTTGGCAAACACAAAAAACAGAACCATTGTTTATTTCCACAAGCTTGAAGCCTTCATTATCTTGCTGTAACTCTTTACCGTCGATACCGCTTGCCGCAAATTCATTTTGAATAACAGCTATTCGTTTTGTGACAGAAAGCTCAGTTAATAAATGACTAAGCAGTGTCGTTTTTCCACTCCCTAAAAAACCGGTAATTAAGTTAAAAGAAACCATATTATAAGTTATGTAGATAAATTAATCTGTAATACCAATACAACCTGACTCCAAATATGAAGTCAGGTTGTCTTATTGGTCTTCCAACTTAATTCTTATTGGCTAAATAGCCGTCAATTTTAGTTTTAATATCATTGATTGGTGGGATTTGAGAAATAAACTCAACATTTCCGTCCATCACAATAGTTGGTATATTTCTAACACCCAGGGTGGCCATCATCTGAATCCCTTCTTTTTCTTTGATGCTATATTCTTTGAATACTACTTTATTACCATACAATTCAGCGGCTCTCGAAACGGCATCAACCATATATTGACAAGGAGCACATGATAAAGAATCTAGTGTTATGATATCGATAATTACTTTTTCTTTGTCCCAATGGTTGGCTAATTCAAGCAATTCAACATCTTCGGTAGAGGCCTCTGAAGCTCTAAGTTCCCCTTGAAGTACTTCATCATAAATGAGCTCTGATACGGCAATAAGGTTTTCTTTAGGCGTATCCATAGCCAAGTCACAACCAGGGGCAAGTATAAATCCTTTTTTACCGCCTATGTCCATACATTCTAATGCATCACGGCGAGAAGCATCTTCATCACCCATCAGTAAGGCAATCGTCAATTTAATATTCCCTCCAAAACTCACATTATGCTTTAAAGACATATCTCTAACAAAATCTAATGGAATATTCTCATCAATCGAAATATTGTCCGGATTTGTTTGACACATAGCCTCAATGTTCTGCTGTGCATTTCCACACACAAAGAAAGAACTCAAAGCATCAGCCTCACGAATGAAATCATTTATTTCCTTAATGTAAGGACTGACAAATGTTTCAAAGCTCACAGGATCAATCTGACTTGAAACATTTGT
>Ga0209414_1001047_pt1 | contig 13262 bp, 7 predicted proteins | sample LakVidmifraction_4_FD_181154 | JGI IMG/M metagenome (GOLD analysis project Ga0209414, IMG submission 181154) | Hypersaline microbial communities from Lake Vida, Antarctica - Brine Hole Two &gt;0.2 micron (SPAdes) (version 2) | ecosystem: Environmental > Aquatic > Non-marine Saline and Alkaline >... | reverse complement strand
TCGCTTAAAGAGAAGTGAGGATGGTTTTTGAGACAGTCTGGCAGTTCGAAATGGACAATGGAGGTAAGCTACACTTTATGATTAGGCTTGAGGTATCCAACTTTATATATACAAATTTCCTAGCACAAGTCACATAGTGTTGAGCAAAATAAAGATAGGCGCTTCTGAAAAATCATGCCTTGATGAGGATCAGAAAGGTTCCAGTAGCATTCCTTACAAACGTAGATCTAATTCAGATATTATGCCATCTTTATTCACACGGCTTTTCTTTAATAAGGGCGAGTTGAAAATGCTGAGCGTTGGAGGAGTTTTGCTTATGTTGTTGCTGATGCTAAGCTTTGTTGCAGATATTCTCATCACTATATTTTCAATATTGGTTATCTTGTTATTGAGTGATTTGCCAGGTTTTAGACTTTGGCAAGTTATGGTTCTCTTACTATTGATCCCTGTCGCTTACCTCAACTGGCGATATATGCTGCCTTATCATCGTGTGATCAAAGCGCCTATGTTCTTTGCCAATATTAATGTTGATAATGCTGACATTGAGATGTATCGAAATAAAGATAAATTAAATATTGCTAGGATTACAGAGTTTACATCAATCTGCCCAATTTGTTCAGGTGTGATAGAGCTAGCCAATGGTAAGCCAGATCAAAAGCAGCCTTTAGTAGGGCGCTGTAAGGAAGCACCGCATGCGCACGTGTATAGCTTTGATCGGATGACGATGAAAGGGTACTTTCTAGGCGTGCCAAGCTATCTGACAGGTTACAGTTTAAACGTTTGAAAGTAAGGCAATATCAAGAATCGTGAGCTGACAAATATGGCAGACAGAAATATATGATTAGCAATGGTATTTCAAACTCATATGGTAGACTACTCGGAATAACTTTATCACAAGATAATAATTTTCACGTATCAGTTAATCTTTAATAGAGAGTTTAAGAATGAGCAAAAATCTTAGCGGTGCTGACTATCCTTTATCTAAAATATTTAGTTCAGATTTTGAGTATATGATTCCATCGTATCAACGTCCTTATGCTTGGACAACAGACCAGGCGTCAGAGTTATTTGAAGATCTTTTCAGTTTTTACACAAATGAACCCGATGAAGAATACTTTCTTGGTAGTATTGTTTTAATAAAAGAGGAAGGCACTCCTCAAGCTGAAGTTATTGACGGTCAGCAGCGGCTGACTACTCTAACTATATTGCTAGCCGTCCTAGCTGCTAAAATGCAAGGAAAGCAAAGAGAAACGTTATGTCAATATATACTTGAGCCAGGTAATGAATTTGAAGGCTTAGAAAGTAAGCCAAGATTAACTGTTCGTAAACGTGACCAAGCATTTTTCTTGAATTATGTACAAGAGCTAGCTTTTGGAGAACTATTCAAACTAGATGACAAAGCAATAAATAATGAGTCACGTTTGAATATAAAACAAAATAGTAAGTTGTTTTATGAATATACAAAAAAATACTTAAAAGATGATAGTGTTCTTATAAAAGGATTTGTGGGCTTTTTGCTTCAAAAATGCTATTTAGTTGCGGTATCAACACCCAATCAGAAATCAGCGTTTAGAATATTTTCTGTAATGAATAGCAGAGGTCTAGATCTTCAACCGACAGATATAATCAAGGCAGATACAATTGGACAGTTAGATTCTGAAGTAATCCAAGAAAGCTATAACGAGCGTTGGGAAGACATGGAAGTTGAGCTTGGTAGAGGTAGGTTTAACGACCTATTCTCTTATGTTCGTATGATTTATTCTAAAGAAAAAGCAAAGCGGTCATTACTCGAAGAATTTAGAGAGCATGTGCTCAGCGAAGTCACTACACCAGAAGTGTTGATCTCAGACGTACTAGAACCTTATTCAAACGCTCTTGGTGTTGTTAAAAATAGCTCTTATGTTGCAGTATCTCATTCAGAGGAAATAAACAGGCATCTGCGGTGGCTTAATAGAATAGACAATTCCGATTGGATACCAACAGCAATAAAATTTATGGCCGCTAAAAAAAATGAACCAGAGTACGTGGCTTGGTTTTTTGAACGATTAGAGCGTTTAGCTGCATTTATGCATATTTGCGCTTACAATATCAACGAGCGTATTGAACGGTATAACAAAGTACTCAGTGACCTTGAGCTTGATCATTCAATGATTTCACCAGTGTCAAAAGTGGAGCTGAATACTAACGAAAAAGAAAAAATGATTAGAACGTTAGACAGTAACATCTATGAATTAACACCAAGACGAAGAAACTACTTAATTTTGCGTTTAGATGCTTTTATGTCAGATGGTGCAGCTACTTACGATCCTACTGTGTTAACCATAGAACATGTTTTACCGCAGACAGTTAACACTGATAGTGAATGGGCTTCATGGTGGCCTGTGCTGGAAGAAAGAGAAAAGTGGATACACAAAATAGCTAATTTAGTTCCTTTAAATCGTAGAAGAAATTCGCAAGCGCAAAATTATGATTTCTCTAAGAAAAAAGATGCTTACTTTTTAGGGAAAAAAGGTGTCTCTTCTTATTTGCTAACGACTCAAGTGATAAATTATCAGCAATGGACTCCAGAGGACTTGGCTCAAAGACAAATGGAATTAATCGAAATTTTGTCTGAGAAATGGAGGTTGGGAGAGTAGAGGCAAGATGATCAACAAGGCAGTTGATAAGCATAAAGAGCAAGCTAATAGTAAACCAACTGTTGCCAAGACGGGCTAAGTAGACTACCTTAAAACAAAATTTGCGAACAAATATTAAAACTATGAATAAAGTAACCAACCATCAGTTAAAATATTTCACTTGGGAAATTACTAAGCAGCGGAGCAGCTCCGACGACGCACGTATTGCGCAGTCGCTATTCGATGCTCAGGTTGACGTAAACCCACACCAGATTGAAGCGGCATTATTTGCGTTGAGTAACCCTTTAAGTCGAGGTGTTGTCTTAGCTGATGAAGTAGGCTTAGGTAAAACTATCGAAGCGGCTTTAGTTTTATGCCAATACTGGGCAGAGTATAGAAGAAACTTACTAGTCATTTGTCCAGCATCACTACGCAAGCAGTGGGCCTTGGAATTGCAAGATAAATTCAACTTACCAGTACAGGTATTAGATTCGTTTACTTGGAAGAAGTTGCGTCAAGAAGGTGTTTATAATCCTTTTGAAAATAAAAAGATCACCGTTATATCGTACCCATTTGCGACTAGAATGGAACATGAGCTAGCTAAAATACCTTGGGATATGGTTGTAATTGATGAGGCGCATCGGCTGCGTAATGCCCATCGTCCAAGTAACAAAACAGGCAATAGCTTTAAAAAGTCTCTAGTAGCTCGAAATAAACTGCTACTGACGGCAACACCACTACAAAACTCATTAATGGAGCTATATGGACTTAGCACTATTATCGATGAGCATCTATTTGGTGATGATAAGGCGTTCCGCCGTCAATACGTTAACCAAGATAACTTGCCAGCTCTTAAACGTCGACTAGACCAGTTTGTCCATCGTACGCTACGTAAAGATGTATTAGAGTATATTCCATATACTAAACGCCATGCTTTAACGGTACCTTTCATACCTAGTGATATAGAGCAGCGTCTATACGATCAGATTAATAGCTACTTACAGCGTGATTTTAGCTATGCCTTTCCTATGCAGCAGCGCCATCTAATCACCATTGTTTTACGTAAGCTACTGGCATCATCAACTTCGGCGGTCATTGCGACCTTACAGTCGATACGTACTCGCCTGCAAGCATTACTGGACAATCAGACGATTGATGCAGAATGGATAGAGCACTTCATCGCTGATGAAGATATCGACGAAGAGCTTATCGAAGAGGACGAAGACGAGTACAGCGAATATGAAACTCGCGGCGTTGACGCTGACTTACTTAAGTCTGAGATAGCAGAAGTTGATCAGTACCTTGCTTTAGCTCATGAAATCGATGAAGACCGTAAGTCCTACGCGCTGTTAACGGCGTTAGAGCGTGGGTTTGCTCGTATGTTTGAAATGGGCGCACCAAAGAAGGCAGTTATATTCACTGAGTCACGTCGTACTCAAACCTATCTTTTAGAGTTTCTACAATCACATGGTTTTGATGGAAAGGTAGTTGCTTTTAATGGTAGTAATAATAGCGCAGTCAATACAGGTATCTATCAAAGGTGGTTAGCAAAGTATATAGGGAGTGACAGAGTAACTGGCTCATCGTCAATAGATAGACGTACAGCGCTTATTGATTATTTCAGAGATGATGCTGAGATTATGATTGCCACTGAAGCCGCTGCTGAGGGTGTCAACTTACAGTTCTGCTCTTTAGTGGTTAACTATGATTTGCCATGGAATCCACAAAGAGTCGAGCAGCGTATTGGTCGCTGTCATCGCTATGGTCAAGCTTTTGATGTGGTGGTAGTCAACTTTATCAACGAGCGTAATGCAGCTGATCAAAGAGTAATGGAGCTACTTAGTGAAAAGTTTGATCTATTTGAAGGGGTGTTCGGAGCTTCGAACGAAATACTAGGATCGATAGAAAGTGGTATTGATTTTGAGAAACGTATTTTAGAGATTTACGATAAATGTCGTACTAATCAGGAGATTCAAGAAAGCTTTAACAAGCTACAGTCTGAGCTTGAAGCTCAGATCAATCAAAAGATGCTACAAACTCGTGACCTGCTATTAAAGCACTTTGATGCAGATATTCATGAATTGCTGAAGATTCATAAGCAGCGTGCTGAAGAGCAGCTTGATCGTATCAGTAATTTCTTTTGGGCGATTAGCCGAGCATTGCTATCCTCTTATGCCGAATTTCATTCTAATCAGTTAAGTTTTACGCTACATAAGTCGCCTACAGTAGATATTAAGGTTGGTAGCTATCAGCTAATCCGTAAGGGTGAGTCTGTACCAGATAATACCTATATATATCGTCTCACGCATCCACTTGGCGAGTATGTACTAAATAAGGCAAAGCACCTACCCACTGAGACTGCGCAGATAAACTTTGATTACAGTAATTATGATAAAAAAGTATCAAGCCTTGAGCCATTAGTAGGGCAGTCAGGCTGGTTATCGCTTAGCTTATTGTCATTAGATTCGTTCGCTAAAGAAGAGCACTTAATACTGACAGGAATGACTGATAATAATACTGTCTTAGATGCTGATATCTGTGAGCGTATTTTACGTTTAGAAGGAGTAGTGATTGAAGATAAAATAACGACAGCTATTCCGAAACTATTCACCGATACAATCGAGTTTCAGCATAAAAACAAATTGAGTGATGCGCTTGATAGTAATCAGGTGTTTTTTAAGCGTGAGCAAGAAAAGATTGAGAGTTGGGCAGATGACCATATGGCATCGGCTGAATCGGCACTGGATGACATCAAACTTAAAATACGTAGCCTAAAGCGAGAAGCTCGCCAAGCCAGTACTATCGATGAACAAAAACAAAAGCAAGAGCAACTCAAAAAGGCAGAACGTGAGCAGCGAAAATTGCGTCAAAATATCTTTGATGTGACTGATGAAATCGAGGAAAGACGGGATACCTTGATAGAAAATCTAGAACAGATGATGCACAAAAAAAGCCAGTTTGAAACGTTGTATCATATCCGCTGGTTCATCCAGTAAAATGATAAGTTTTATGAGCTAGCAAGCGTTTTTTTGGCTATTAAAACATTGGTCTGGTATAATATCCGGCTAACTTTTCCCCTCTTTTAGAGCTAGCCTGGTTTCGATAGATGAAGCCAGACTAGCTCGTTTTGTCATATCTCAATGATAAGAATACTGTCGAAGGACTCACTATGAGCCAATATGCCAATCTCAATCAAAAGCTAAAAAATATCTTTCAAATCGATCGTCCCGATCTAGATTTTGGTATCTATCGCATCTTGAACGCTCGACGCACTGAGATTAGTGACTACTTAGACAATCGTCTTAAAGCCAAGGTTGATACCTATCTCTCTGACGCCAAAAGTGATGTACACGGTAGTCAGCTGGAGAGCGTTACCAATCAGATCAAGGATGAATTCGGTAAGCGTGCTTTTGATGAGGCAGGTCACTTAGTTAGCGAGTCCGCTATCGAAAGTCCACTGGGTCAGCAGTATCAACAGCTACGTGATCATTCAGATAATAGCTTTGATCAAGCGCAAGTATTCAGTCACCTATACACTTTCTTTAGTCGCTATTATGATGAAGGCGATTTTATCAGTCAGCGCCGCTACAAAGGCGATACCTATGCCATTCCGTACTCTGGCGAAGAGGTGATGCTGCATTGGGCGAATAAAGACCAGTACTATACCAAGTCAGGTGAGATGTTTAGCAATTACCGTATTCGCTTTAATTCGGTAGGTGAGTCAGACAAATCCGTCTTATTCCGTCTGTTATCTGCTGATACGGCGAAGGACAATCAAAAAGACAATGACAAAAATCGTCGCTTCGTTATTCTCTCTAAGCCAAAGACGGTAATTCGTACCGATGAAGAAGGCGAGGAATATGAAGAAACTGTACATCCTATAGAACTTAATGATACTGGCGATGAGCTGACGGTATGGTTTGAATACGCGGTCATGGATAGCAAAGCTAGACAAGATAAGCTCAATACAGAAGCTCATGATGACATATTGGCAAATACTAAAGTCAGCACAGCATGGGCTACCTTACTCAAGCATCCAGCACCAACTGAAAAGCAGAATGATCGTGACTTACTGCGTAAGCATTTAGACACTTATACGCAAAAGAACACAGCGGACTATTTTATTCATAAAGACTTAGGTAAATTTTTAAATAACGAGCTGGACTTTTATATCAAAAATGAAGTCATGCATTTAGATGACGTGGTCAATAGCTCAGGCTTTATAGAGATAGAGCGCCAGCTGGCACTGATCAAATGCTTACGCAAAATTGGTCGGGAGTTGATTGAGTTTTTAGCTTCGCTAGAGAATTTTCAAAAAAAGCTATGGCTGAAAAAGAAGTTTGTGGTATCGAGCCATTATTGCATTACCCTTGATCGTGTCGACGAAGCGTTGTATAGCGAAATTGCTGATAATGAGGCTCAGTGGCAGCAGTGGGAGAGCTTAGGGTTTAAGGTAGCTGATGATAGCTTACCGCATTGGGGTAGCAGCCACTATCTAGAAGAACATGCGTATCTGATGGTGGATACCAGTTTGTTTGAATTAGGCTTTAAAGCCAAGCTACTAAATAGTATTGATGATTTAGATGAGCAAACGGATGGTCTGATAATCAACAGTGATAATTTTCAAGCGTTAAATTTCATGCAGGAGAAGTATCGAGAGCAGGTACAGTGTATATATATTGACCCACCCTATAATGCTAAATCATCAGAGATTCTATATAAAAATACTTTTAAGCATTCTTCATGGCTTTCTTTGATTCAATCTAGGCTTCCATTATCTAAAAACCTTATGGATAGCTCTGGTACATTTGTTATGGCTATCGATGAAAATGAACAAATTCGATTAGGACTTCTATTAGAGAATGAGTTCACAGACAGGCTAATAACTTGCGTTAGCCTCATGCATAACCCTGGAGGTATTCAAGGAAGTAATTTTTCTTATACACATGAATACGCTTACTTTATTTATCCAGACAATCCTAAATCAATCGGTTTGAAGAAGAGAGATGAGTCTAATAGAGTAGCTTTAAGAGATTGGGGTGGTGAAGAGTCAAAGAGGAGTACTGCAAAGAACTGTTTTTATCCTATTTATACAAAAGACGATAAAGTTGTTAAATTTGGTGATGTATGCTTAGATGATTTTCATCCAAATGCTAATGAAGTTGAAGGTGACTATGTAGTTATCTATCCGATAGATAATGATGGCGTTGAGAGAAAATGGCGAAACTCAAGAAATTCGGTTGAAGGCATTTTTAACGAATTAGAGGTGTCCAAAGTTAACGATAGATATAATGTTTATAGGAATAAGAGCTACTATAGACAGAAGACAATTTGGGATGATTCGCTTTATAACTCTAATGTATATGGTTCAAAGCTTTTAGGAGATGTAATGGGTGAGAAGTTGTTTTCTTATCCTAAGTCACTTTATACGGTCATTGATTCTATAAAGGCGTCAACTAACCTTTTCGAAGAGCCTACTATTTTAGATTATTTTGCTGGTAGCGGTACATCTGCGCATGCAGTAATTAATCTAAATCGAAGTGATAATAGGAAGCGTAAATTTATCCTAGTTGAACAAGGTGAATATTTCGATACCGTACTCAAACCACGTATTCAAAAGGTTGTTTATAGCGAAGAGTGGAAAGGTGGTAAGCCGTCACTACCGAAAACCAAGAGTGACGAAAATAAAGACAATCCTTATCAAGGGATCAGCCATTGCCTAAAGGTAGTTAAGCTAGAGAGCTATGAAGATACGCTAAATAACTTGGAGCTAAATCGTAGTCCTGCTCAGAATGATTTGTTCGCTGACTTGACGCCTGTTCAGCAAGACGACTATCTCATGCATTACATGCTTGATATTGAGAGTAAAGACTCACTACTAAACGTTGCAGATTTTGCCAATCCTTTTGATTATCAGCTAAAGATAACGGCAGACAGCGCTGGCGCTTATACGGTACAAAACGTCGATCTTATCGATACCTTTAACTATCTCATAGGGCTAAAGGTTAGAAATATAGACTATCAGCTAGATCGAGGATTTGTACAGGTAGATGGGCACTTGCGTACAGGTGAGCTAGTTACCGTGTTTTGGCGTGACTGTGAACAGATTGGTTATGATGAGCTGGACAAGACACTGCAAAAGCTGCGTATCAATGCCTTAGATAGCGAGTATCAGCAGATATATGTCAATGGTGATCATAACATCAACACCAAGCTTATCAGTACCGATGGTAATGAGAGACAACTAAAAGTCCGCTCAATAGAGCAGGTATTCCTTGAGCGCATGTTTGCAGAGTAAGTTATGGCTAAGAAAAGCACAAAAATAAATTTCCATGAGCAGCTGGTACTCACGCAGTGGCTGTGGTCAAAGTTTAACCCCAGCAGTATCGAAGGAATGAGTAAGCTACTGGACTTGCTTGAGCATGAAGGCATAGAACATGAAGGTGATAATGTAGGTCAAACCAAGTTTTTCACTGAGCTGACCAGAGACTTAGTCGGTAAGCAGACTTTAGACATCGACACCCTAAGGCGCTATGATAGAAATATCGTTCGTCACTGGCTACAGATTAGTGAAGCTCGCAATGAGCAAGCCAATAGTGAGCTGAATCTGAAGTATTTTCAGTATCTGTCATTGCTGTTTACAGAGTATTATTTAGATCAATACTTCAATCATTCTGAGCAGATGTTAGAGGAGTTGAATGCTACCGTAGTCGCCTATAACGAGGACAAGAGTGACAGCGAGATATTACAACCGTATGTAGCCAATGATTTAAACAAAGTTGCGTACTGGAGTGCCACAGGTAGCGGCAAGACGCTATTGATGCATATTAATATTTTGCAGTATCAGTACTACACTGAGCACGACAGCCACAATGATAAAATCGAGCAGATAATTCTACTGACTCCTAATGATGGGCTCAGTAATCAGCATCTTGAAGAGTTCAAGATGTCTGGTATCGAAGCCATGATATTCCAAAAAAACAAATCCCGTGACCAGTTTTTAAAATATGTGCAAATTATTGATATTCATAAGCTGGCTGAAAGGGATGGCGATAAGACGATAGCGGTAGAGTCACTGGAAGGTCAAAACCTTGTACTTATTGATGAAGGTCATCGTGGCACAAGTAGTGCTGGTGTATGGATGAGCTATCGTGACACGCTGACAAAAGATGGCTTTAGCTTTGAATATTCAGCCACCTTTGGTCAAGCGATTAATAAATCTAACAATGTCATCAAGCAAGAAGAAGAAGAGATAAAAACCAAAGCAAAAATGCACTTTGGTACTAAGGCATTAACTAAACTAGACGATACTCAGTTGAAGGCTTTAAGTTTAGATGAGCTGGAAAAGCAAAAAGCACGTCGTGAAGCCCTGCGTGAAGTTTATGCAAAAAACATCTTGTTTGACTACTCGTATAAATACTTCTATCAAGATGGTTATGGCAAAGAAGTTAATATTCTCAACATGAAAAAGGGCGAAAGTCTTGATAATCAGCAGTTATACCTAACTGCGTGTTTACTGGCCTTTTACCAACAGCAGACTCTTTATGCTAGCAATGTGGGACGCCTGAAACAGTTTAAAGTCGAAAATCCGCTTTGGGTGTTCGTTGGTAATAAGGTTAATGATGATGACTCAGATATTTTGACCATTATCAAATTTTTAGCTGACTTTTTAGACAGTCGTTATAAAGCAGAAACTATCAACTGGATTCATGACTTCATTACCAATAAGTCACGCCTAGTCGATAATAAAGGAAATAATATTTTCCTTAATCGTTTTGCTCCATTACACGGCAGAGAAGCTGAAGCCATTTATCAAGATATACTCAGTCAGTTCTTTAATGCAGGTAGTAACCAGCGCTTAAACGTCATACGGATTACCCAGAATACAGGGGAGCTACGTTTACAAACTGGCGAAAACTCACCATTCGGTGTGATAAACGTAGGCGACGAAAAAGGGTTATTCGAGCAATGTGAAAAGCTAACCGATAGTCACTATCTGAATACTCGCACCGATGCATTTGCCCCATCTTTATTTGACAGCATTAATACTAGCAATAGTAAGACCAATTTACTTATCGGCTCACGTAAGTTCACAGAAGGCTGGAGCAGTTGGCGTGTCTCCACTATGGGCCTCCTAAATATGGGCGCTGGTGAAGGGTCGCAAATTATCCAACTATTTGGTCGAGGTGTGCGTCTTAAAGGTGAGGATTACTCACTCAAACGTACTCCGCACAACATTTACAGCAAAGGTGAATATCAAGATTTGCATTTGGATTTGTTGCAAACGATTAATATCTTTGGTTTGCATGCTGATTACATGGAAAAATTCCGTGACTATCTAAACGATGAAGGTATCGTCCTTAATCAGGACTTAGTTACCTTGGACTTTAAAACCAATCGTATTAATGCCCCGCATCGGCTCAAAACATTGACACTTAAAGATGGCTACAAAGACAATCAGCCAAATGGTTTTAAAGCGCAAATGAAGTTATCTTTATTTGAAATACCTAAACAGTACCAAGGCAAGATTAAAAAGCCGTTTGTCATTTTGGATCTATATCCTCGTTTACAGGCTTATCATACCGATAAGCGTAAACGTAATGAAGACCTACACGACAAGCGTCAGGAGCATGAAATATCACCTAGAATCATGCCGTTTTTTGACTTCGATTGGCTTTACTTGCAACTACAGCAATATAAGATGCAGCGTGGCTATACCAACATTCGCATCAATCTTGCTGATCTACGAGCATTCTGCTGTCAGCCAATCAAGAATACACATGATGATTGGTACAAGTTATTGGTAGATAGCGAAAAGCTAACGCAAGATGTGAACGGGATTCGTTTTCAGCAAAGCGTACTTCTAGAGTTGCTCCAAGCGTACATGGATAGATTTTATAAAACCATGAAAAATGCGTATGAAGGCCAGTATTATGAAGTGACTGAGTTTGAAGTTGGTGAAGATAACTTGCCTGTCCATATGTGTGACAAGTACGTGTTTACATCAAAAGAAGGTCAAAATGCTGAAGCAGGAGAATACTTCGAGCGTTTAAGTAAGCTACAAGATATCGTCAATAAGGGACAGCTGGATAAGGTCAAATGGGAGGATGGTAGCTTGCGTACTGTGGTGTTTGACAAGCATCTGTATTATCCATTATTTAGCAAAAATGATGATAGTCTACCGTTTACATGGTCACCTGCTGTATTTGATTACGATAGCAAAGGTGAGAGCAGCGAGGTTAAATTCGTCGATGATTTACAGAGATATATAAACTCTGATAAGCAAATCGAGGCGCTCAAGGATTATCATGTCTACCTACTACGCAACCCTGATAATCGCTATAAAGGATTAGGCTTTGCATTGGCAGGTAACTTTTATCCAGACTTCTTATTATGGTTAGTGCATCAGGAAACAGGTAAACAGTACCTTACATTGATTGATCCTAAGGGTATCCGCAATATGAGTAACGATGATGCTAAGATTAATCTTTATAAGCAGATCAAAGAGCTTGAGAGTCAGTTGGAAAGTGAGCTTGTATTAAACAGCTTTATTTTGACTACGACACCAATGAAGGAGCTGATAAATAACTCATTGAGCGAAGACGAGCTAAAAGAGCGTAATGTGTTGTTTATGCTAGGCAATCAAACCGCTTATTTAAGTGATATGTTTGAGGGGATACTAAACCAGGCGTAAAATTGTCTCTTAGTTTTAAGGTCTCGCTAATAATAGTCTGAATAGCTAAGAAAGTATCAATGCAATCTTAGCTATTGAGCTATATCTAACTAATCAATAATAATGTCTGTATTGTCAAACCCTAAACTATTTAAGTAGCTGATAGCTGCTGCTTCGTTTTTAAAGTTTTTTTCTGTATGCACAGTATCAAGTTCAGGCATACCGTTTGAACCTGATAGAGTTAAAGCATTTCCTTTATAAAGTGGCTTACCGTTAGCGCCGTAAAAATCAACAAAGAATCCATTATCGTTAGCTCTTAGCTTCGCTTGTTTAATTATTCCTACTTCAAGTCTAATTCTAGCTATTGATGACATTATAAGGTTACTGCAATAGCTGCCACCGAAACCTATTGTATCTTCATCAATCTTATCGGCTAAAGACTTCTTACTTGAAATACTTGTCATGATCGATCTCCATAAATTATTAATGTGTTTCATACCTTGTATAGCCTTTATGACCTATGTACGGTGCATAAAGATTTATAGTCGATATACTACACACAAACAATTACTAGGTACTAATCTGTCTAAAGGTTGAGCTATGCTGAAGAAACCGTAGAGATAAACTTGGTAAACTAACGACTCGACGAGGAGTTTACCATGACCAAGAAAATCAGAACCTATAGCACAGAATTTAAAGCAGAAGCCGTTAAGAAGATAGCGGACAACAACGGTAATATTTCAGCGACTGCAAAGCAGCTAGGCATAGCGATGCAAACCTTATCCAACTGGCAGAGCAAAACCAATCAAGGCAAGCTTGTCGGCACAGAACAATATGATCCTGAGCTCATGGCTATACTAGAAGAGAATAAACGTCTTAAACGTGATCTCAAGATTGCTCAGGAGGAGCGAGAAATACTAAAAAAGGCCACGGCGTACTTTGCAAATGAGGAACGTTAAGAAACAGTCTGGGAG
>Ga0209414_1001046_pt1 | contig 13263 bp, 24 predicted proteins | sample LakVidmifraction_4_FD_181154 | JGI IMG/M metagenome (GOLD analysis project Ga0209414, IMG submission 181154) | Hypersaline microbial communities from Lake Vida, Antarctica - Brine Hole Two &gt;0.2 micron (SPAdes) (version 2) | ecosystem: Environmental > Aquatic > Non-marine Saline and Alkaline >... | reverse complement strand
GACAGCACAATATCTTTTTGTTGCGTAGATAGCACGTTTTTCAAAGTGTTTTTCAATGAGCTTATCCGCATTTAATTTAACTACTTCCCATAGTCTACCTTCTACTTTCCGAATTGTAATTGTATTGTCATAAGCATTGTGTTCGTAAACCACTTGCTTGCACTTCTCGTAAAATCGTCTCTCTAGGGTTTTCCTTTGCGTCTACCAATCCTGCTGGGAATTCCCAAGTATAGCCATTTTTACCAACCCCCCACTGCTTAATCATGAAAACCTCTGTTTTGTCCTTATTAAGTAATAATATTGAACAAGCTTGGGGCTTCTCTATGACCTCAAAAAGATGGGTTTTTACTATAGGGTGTTCCATTGCTTTGACTTTAATAAAATTACCTTTTATATAGTTATCACTTGTGCTTATTGTATTTATTATATCCGTCATTTATTTTCCTCTTATATAAAATTTATGCCTTATAGTAATACTATACACTACTATAAAGCATTTGTCAATAGGCAATTTAAAATTACTTTGGGGCTATTATCTTTTTCCCTTTCAAAAAACTTAAATCTGGAATAACAACCTCGGTTACATCCCCAAAATTCTTAATTAATACTGGGACATATAGAATCATAGATTCGGAAAACTTTTTAACACGCAATTCTTTCAAAGCAATTCTTCTTATTTGTTCTTCGTTATATACAATTTCCATTATATAACCTCTTCTATTTCAATTTTAACAAAGTTGCTAAAATGTTCGGTGGCAATAGAAAGTCTACCTTCAATTTTATCTTTTTTGATGCTTCCCGCCCCACAATAAGCTCTATATCCACTTGAGGTATAATCCTTTTCAAACCCTTCAATCCAAGCTTTGAAAACAACTACAGGTATATTAAGTTCTATTGCCGTTTTAGCAACACTTAAAATTATTGGAAGGTTTATTTTCTTAAGGAAAATATGCTTTTTTATACCGCCATGCGTAAAGTATTTAGTATCTACACACTTGTTGATATAGTTAAGAATCATTTTAATTTTCAACTTACTTTCTTTACTTAAATCGTTAGCATGTCGTCTCAAGTACTCTAACATAGTATTTTGCGAAAAATCTTTAAAGTTAAACTCATTGAACAACATTAATGTTTGAATTATAATAGTTTCATTTTCAGAGCCTTTTAATTGTCTTGTGGTAAAATAAGCCTTATTAACTAAGAACGGATGATTAATACATTCAGAGATATATCTATTTAAGTCGTAGCTCATAACCGCTTTAGCTTGTTGTGTTTTGGTGAGTTGAGTTCCATTATTTAGCCTGTAAAATAATTCCGTAATATCTTGATTCGTATACTCTTCAACCCTAACAAAATCAACACTAGAATTAAGAAATTCTGTCTGTACGTCTTGAGGCAAATCTTTAAAATATGAGTTCGATATATCAAATTCGTTGTCAAAAATCTTAATGGGGGTTAAATTCTTTTCTGTTTTATACTCATTATCTAAATACTCTAGGATAGATGTGAGCCTTTGTTTACCGTCTAATACTTTATAAACGTCTTCCTCCATGACAACATAAACTTGTGGAATTGGATAATCAGCCACTAAAGAATGTATGAATAATGATTTTTGGTGTTGTGACCATTGATTGCTAGGTCTTTGTAAAATATGGTCAAAATCCATCCCCCCTTTTGTATTAGTAGTTGCCAATTTTGATACGCTAAGAGTAACTTTTGATTTTTTCATTTTAACACTCCTTTTAATTTAGTTAGTTAGTTAGTTGGTTTGTTTTTACTATCTAACCTATTATATTAAGAGTATTGACATAATGTGCAAGTCCTATACAATAATGCATAGTTATTTTTATTTGTTTTCTAAAGCACTAGTATACATACCTTTCTTAATTTTTTCTAATTTGATATTTTTTGATAATAGAATCGCTTCCGCCTTATTTCTATATAGTGAGGCATTATTTTTACTGAAACCCGCAATTGATAGGATTTCCGTAGGTGAAAAAGACACCCCTATGTTCTCTTCTACAAACTCTACAATTTCCTCAACTTCTAAAGGGGTATTAGTGTAATCACTTTTAAAACTCAACTCACTATATTTCTTTTTCCCTCTTAAACTATAAAAACTATTGTCCATAATCTCTAAATTCACAGTTGGGTCATTGACCTCAACTATTTTTTGTTCTAAAATACCATACTTATCCATCTTATGTCCCCTCTTCTATTTTTTCAAGCTAATTTTTCAACCCTATCACTAACAGTTCCATTTCTCAACATTGTTAATATACTCTCATGAATCCCATCAGCAATTACGTCCGCCATTTCCATTACAATATTCAAACGTGTATTTTGTAAAACTTGCATACCCTTGAACCTCTCATCACTAAAGTGACGAGATTCCTACTTCATAGACCTTGTAACCTCAGTCTTCATAGGCTTAAATTACTGTAGTCCCTACGGTTTATATTAAGACCTTGCCAATTCGCCTCATGAATTCACGAGAGTTTTTGACAATTTTTAAAATTCCCATAAATAAAAAGGTTATCATATAGTTCTACGGTGTTTTTTCCCCCCAATTTATAACCAACAATAGGGGCAAGGCAATCCCCAGTTGCACTGTCCGTACCAATATTCAACACTATAATATCCTTATATTTGTTTCTAATGTAAAGTTTATCAATAAAATTTAGAAAACTCTTTATAAAATGCTTACTAGTATACTTTTGATTTGTTGGAATATATACTGTCGGTATAGTTTTCATTACACCACCACCTCTTTTATATTTTCGTCTTCACCACCATACATAACTATTTGTCCGTCTTCTTTAAAACTAATTCTAACAAGGTCTTCAATATCGGGAATATCAAACATTACGTCTCTCATAATTTTTTCTAAAATATTTCTCAGTCCTCTTGCACCAGTTTTTTTAGTGATAGCTTCTTTAGCAATAGACTCTAGCATTTTTTCTGAAAAATTAATCTCAACACCATCCAATCTAAATAATTCTTTATATTGCTTTGTGATTGCATTCTTAGGTTCGGTCAAGATATGCAATAAAGTCTTCTCATCTAACTTATCCAAAGTAGCTATAATAGGCAATCTTCCTACTAATTCGGGCATTAGACCGTAATTAACTAAATCGTCGGTCTCAATACCTTCACCATCTATTTCGGCGTTTTCTTTAATACTTATGTTCATTCCAAAACCAAGAGTGGTTTTTGTTTTTTTCGCTACTTTTTTTTCCTTCAATATATCCTCTAATCCTTCAAAAGCCCCACCACAAATAAATAAAATGTCCTTAGTATCAATTTCAATATTTTCGCCTCTTGGGTGCTTTCTTCCCCCTTTTGAGGGCACATTGCTCACAGTACCTTCTAATATCGTCAATAAAGACTGTTGCACACCTTCCCCGCTTACATCTCTAGTAATAGAAGTGTTCTCGGATTTTCTGCCAATTTTATCTATTTCGTCTATAAAAATAATTCCTTTTTGCGCTCTTTCAACGTCGTAATCCGCTGATTCTATGAGTCGCAATAAAATATTTTCTACGTCGTCACCAACATAACCAGCTTGAGTTAAAGTTGTTGCGTTAGCTATTGCAAATGGAACACCAATTATTTTTGCTAATGTTTTGGCTATTAACGTTTTTCCTGTACCTGTATCCCCTATTAATAAAATATTACTTTTTTCAATGACCGACTCAGGTTCCTCTTCCTTAATCCCAATACCTAAGACCCTTTTATAGTGGTTATAAATAGCCACTGAAAGTGTTTTTTTTGCTTCGTTTTGACCAATTATGTACTCGTCTAACTTCTTCTTAATTTCACTCGGCTTTAATTCTTTAAATTCCTCCCCGTCGTTCAGCATTTCTAATCGCCAACCGTTCAAATAGTCCTTACTTGCGTCAATACATTCACTACAAATATCTATATAACTTGTTGCAGAAAATATCACTTCAACCTTTCCAGATAACTTACCACAAATTGAACATTGTTTTTCTAAATTCTTGACAGTTTTTATCATTATTTCCCTCTCCCTTTATTCCGATTTTTCCCTCTATAATATTATGACACAATTTGACATAAAAATCAAGACTTGCTTAGGCATTATTTAAAAAACTCATGCCCACCTATCTCGGTTACTTTCTCTAAGCTATCAAACCACGAAACATTACTCGAACTATTAACGTATATTCTAGCCATAAAAAATAAACTGTCCGAAACATTGTTACTACCACTATAGACGGCTTCCTCAACAGCTTTTACAGTTTCGTCAATGACCTCTACTTTCCAATATCTTCCATCGTACAAAGGACTAAACTGCCATGTACCATTTGATTTTTGAAAAACAACTTCTTCAACTGTATTGGGGAATTTATTAGACATAACTCTATTCAAAACCACATTAGCTACAGCAATTTTACCTTCATAAGATTCATTTGAGCATTCCGCTTCAACTATTCTACAGAGCGTTTCTATATCCTCCTCTGTTATATTATAATATTCACCACTATTCAATACTATGTACTTTTTGTCTGTTTCCACTATTTCCTCAATCTCTTCAATCCGCTCTTCAAGCCCCATAAAGAAAAACATATCACTCTTTTCTAATACCCTACTGTAAGAAGGAAATTGAAACACCGTTAAAAATATAACTAAAGCTATAAATAAATCACCAATATTAATAAAAAATTTTTTCATCTTGTTAGTCCCCTTTTATGTCTGTTAATGTTTTGATTATACGTAAATTATGCTTTATTGAAGTTTTTGTAATACGCCATAATAATACTATGTCGCAAATATACTAAGAACGCAACAGACCACTCTAGTATTTCCCAATTACTTTCCACCATATTTTTAAAAAAAAGTTAAAAACATCCCCTAGAACCCACAATTTAAATCGTTGCCATACTGTTATATTTGTAAACGATAAACTTTCATAAACACTCTTCCATTTCTTATTTTTAAATTTGCTCATATCATAAATCCCCTTCTTAATCAAATTTTACTTTTATTATTTATCTTATACTAATCTTTCCAACAGTGCTATACAATAGTGCTATACAATAGTGCTATACAATAGTGCTATACAATAACCTATAATATATACCGTTATCAAGATAGTTATATTACATTTTACTGATTCTTATATTCTTCTTCTAATTCTTTTTTAAGCTCACCCAAGTAATTTATTAACTGTTTTGAGAACCACGAGTCAAATTTTTCCTTGCTAACGTTTAAAGTTTTTTTATTAATTTCTTGAATATAAGTATAACTTCCCTCCCCCTCATAATCCATTTGGAAAGGAAGTCCTTTCGAAGCGCCTTTATAATTAAACTCAATATTTACACATTCCCCTGCCCAAATATTATCTGTAATCTTTTTTAAGCTGTCTATTGACATTTTTAGACTTTTTGTAGCCCTTAGTCTGCTTTCTAGCTCAAACTGCTCATGTTCGGTCATAATTTCCCCTTTCTAATAAAAACCTTCTTTTATTAGGAAAACACGACTTTTTAGGTCGTGATTTCTCAATAGGCATAGGCTTTTTTATTTTCTATATTTTGGTAAAAGACTCAATATCAAAATTATCAAAGGCTTCATTGATATTTATTTCCAATCCTTCAAAGCAACCCCTTTTCTCAGTATTATATTCAAAAAACTCTACTTTGTAGTGGTCATTTTGATTGTATTCAAGAATATCCCCATAATTCCAAAACCCATTGGGTTTGATTTCTTGTCCAAACTCAACCTCTTGTTTTGTACCGTCAGCTTCTAACGCTAAAGTTGTCACTTCTGCTACTTTAGGCACAATGACATTGGCTAAACATTGTTTCGCATAACTCTCTCTAAGTTCTCTCATAAACTTATTAACTTGAGTTCTAGTTAACCCAGAATGTTTTTCAAAATAAGCTTGTAAAAAACCGAATTCTGGATTATATGTATCACCTTCCATAGTTTTAACAACAGTTTTGTTACTATCGCCCCAAAATACAATTGTAGCTGGAGCATTGAAAATAGTCTTGTCCATGATTTTTTCTCTTTGTGCTTTTTTATTTACTGTTGGTTTTGTTACTTCTGTATTTGTTGCCATGTTTCCCCTTTTCTTAGTGCTTTTTTGAACTGTTTTTTCATTTTCCATCGTTTTATTTTCTCCTGTTTCATTTGATTTTGCATACAAATTATATTTTACAGTTGATAATGTCTCTGTTTCCCCTATTTTAGATAAAAACATACTATCTTCTACTGTACGTCCAATAAAACCTATCTTACTATCCCTAATGTATTCCACAAACTTAAAAATACGAATACCCGCACTATTTTCTCTAAAAACCAAATCCCCTTTTTCCCAGTTATTGTTAGTTTTACTAGGAAATATGTCGCTATTTTCAATAAGCATAGTTTACATTCTCCTTCTTTTTCTTCTTTTTACACTATTATATCTATCGTCAAAACCCCAAATTAGAAACCCTACAACCCACCAAAAGTAAAATATCAGCCATCCAACAATACTTCCTACTGAAACCTTTATAACGCCAATACCTACTACCATTGCGGTTACAGTATTGGAGTCAATCGCTTTTACAATATCAAAAATACCGTCGTAAAAAAGCGCCCAACCCCCCACATAAAGCGCTAAAATCACCCCTAAAACTATCACTAAAATTCCTATTGTTTTCCTCATTTTCATTTCCTTTTTGCTATTTTATTTTATTTTTTTAAATCAAATATATTAATAAATCTTTATTAACTTTTTCTATTGCGTCATTAATATCGTTTTTAATTATAAAAATTAAAATCGACCTTAGATGTGTTCTGCAATTAATTTTAACTTTCTCGGCTCGTTCATAGTCTAGCCCTTCTTTTTTTACATAAACCCTCAAAGTACTTTCTTTTTCTTCAACAAACATCTCAATATCTTCTTTGTCGATTTTAGCTAAATCTATAGAACCTAAGCTTTCAACAAACCTACCAATGTTCGGTTTGTATTGTCTAAAACTTAATTCCTTTATGCTTGCCTTGTACTTACTATAATACTCTTGATTTACTTTATTAATCTTAAACTTCTTTACAGAGCTCATAATCAATATCCCCTTTTAATTTGTATCTATTACTAATTATAGCATAGATTCCTTTTAAAAGCAAGCACTATGTAAAAATATTTTTTATTTTATTCAGATTCATACAACTTTCTTTTCTTCTAAAAAGCGCTCAATAGAATTCCAAGCATAATCCACTATTTTCACTTTACCAAAATTATCAAAAAACAAATTCTCTTCATGTAAGTCACCTAATCCATAGACCTCAAAAACAGTAATTAATATTTGCTTAATTCTTAAAAACTTTTTCTCATATTTACAATTATAGCCACATAAATTTTTTGAACACCTTTCCATGATTAAGTATTCCCCCAAAGGGGACATAAAGTAAATCTTCGCTAATCTGTGCTTTAATTTACTACTTACCTCTTCGTATAATTTAAACTCTTTAATATTTTCGCTCTGTTCATAATTTCTAGCAAGTTTAATTACATATTTATCATTTAGAGAAAAAACAAACCTAGAATAACCACACCCTAGATACTTTCCATATAGCTCAGGGTGTTTTCCCTCTAAAGCATAAGGGTTAATATCCTTTATTTTTTCGTAAGCATTAATCAAACTATCTAAGAAAACTACTTCTTTTTTTGAAAGTTGTTTTTGAAATTCCTTAATAGTATTGTACATTTTAAATTTCCCCTTAATTATGTATTATAGTATTACTAAGCGATATTTGCTAATTGTAAAATATCTATGTTCTTGTCGTATCTGTCCATGTTCAATGTCTTATGGTTGTCCCCGTCAAAGTTCCAATATGCTGTGACAATAGAAAATGTTTTTAGAGAAATAACTAGACACAATCTTCCATATGCCAATATACTTTTACCTTCCTTATTGAAAAGAATTTGTTTTAAAGAATTACTTTTGATTAAAATACGATAATCAGAATATACCTCTTTATTAATGTAGTTAAACTCTATAATCTCACTATCCTTTAGAGCTTCAATAATATCCTCTTTTTCATATTTTATTTCTTCGTAAGCTTTATGTATTAAGTGTGGGGCTATATTGAGTTTTACAGCCCCTATGCAATCAACTAACGTCTTTAGAAAAACAATCTCTCTTTTCGTCATTTGCGAAAAGTGTTTCTTTTTTTGAAATTCAGTCTTACTTACAATGCCTATATTGTACAGTCCCTCTCTCATTCTATCTTCTCCTATGTATATTATTTGATTTCCTTTCCTTATGTTTTCTACTATATAAAGTATACCATAATTTACTTAATAACACAATAGGCACTTTACACAAATTTAACATAATTATTTGTATAAAATGCCTATATTGTAATTACTACTATTTCTTTACGAACACTTTTGAAGCTAATCCAATAAGCAAAATAATAATCGCTAAAGGTGGATACAAAAACAGTAAAACTAGAAAAATCACAAACCATACCATACTTTTCCCTCCTATTCAATGAACTTTTTACCTTTTATAACTATTATATCAAGTCTAAGAAAGTTTTACAATAGTAAATACCGCTAAACTTTACATGTAAAATTGTACAAATATACCAATAAAATATTTCTTTTATTCAGTAGTCTCAAATTCCCACTTTGCAATATGAAACCAAAAACTTACACCTTCTTTTTCAAACATAACAGCATATGAGTCTTCTCTAGGTCTAACCGTGAGTCTATTTGCTTCACAATATCCAATAGCGTATTTTGCCATAGCTACATTAACTCTTATCAAGTCAAAAGACATTATGTAGTCCATATCTAAAACACACCACCAATTACTTTCATAATTTTGGAAACTAAAACATTCGGAATTTAACTTTTTTAGATTATCTAAACTTAACATTTCCTCCCCCCTTATTCTAGAAAAACAAACTTATTAATATAGTCTCTATCTTGTGTCAATATTGGCATATCCTCGTCTACAATCCACCTAGACCTTTGAGTTCCGTCTTCTAAAAGATAGTTTTCTTTTACTATTGTTCTGCCTCTTTTTTCGCTTACTTTGAAATCATTCCAATTAACTTGTTTCCGTGTCATAAGCATTTCTTGTAATTCATTACATGATTTTCCATGTGTCTCACTACTTGAGAAATATGAATAGGCTATAGACAATATACTATTTCTAGTTGCGTCTTGTTGCCTCCAAATAAAATTATTGATTACTTCTTCTTTTGGAAGTTGGAATACTCTACTATCAAACATAGCGAAACCTATTTTAGCATAGTATAGAAATGTCTCTTCAACTGTAATAGGTGCATTATGAACAATATCAGTAAAAGCCTTATTGAAAGCCATTGTAGCCATACTAGCACTTACGCTTACTATTTTTTGAATATTACCACCAAACCATGCTTGAGACTGTATAGTATCATAATCCGTTAATAGTAACGTAATTTCGTCTGATTGCACATAAGCAAGCTTACACCCCATAATGTTCTCACAAAGGTATTTAGAGGTTTCATTCATTGACCTAATTAATATTTCATCAAACGGTCTTTTCATGCCTTTTGTAAAGCTGTGAAACGCTTTGCCGTCAATTCTAATAATTGTTGGGGTATTAGGGATTAAAAAGTTTTTATTTACGCACTCATACGATTTCATTCTATTACCTAAGCTATCTTGTTTCATTTTAAGTCCCCTTTCTTGTTTAAATTAAACTGTTCAGATATTTTTGAACTGACAGTAAGTCCTCAACTCTTCTTTCCGTATTTACTATTTTAAGCTCTAAAGGTGTGAAAAAAATTATGTCCTCACAATCATAACCTTTTTGCGTCATTTCCTCTCTAATATACCATCTACCAAATCCATACGCATTTACGCTCTCTATCATTTCTGACGTGTCATAATCATTTTCAAAGTATTTTCCCATATTAGATAAATCTTCTTCATTAGATATAAAGTAGTAAGGATACTCACGCATTATATTCTTCAATAGATTTTCACGTTCTTCTTCTTTCTTCAACTTCTCTTCATGACGAATACATTGCGTCTCATTAAAAAACTCGTTACCGTCTTTTGATACGTATAATATATTATCTTTAAAGCACTAAATCAACCATATTTATTACCTCCTTTTTACTAATAAAGATTTACTTTTATTAGAATATTATACCGCCATTTGTATTACTTCTAACTTCCTAATCATGAAAAACCCACCAAACTCAGTGTATATTCCTCTATTACATTCTTGAGGATTATGTATTACCTTACCTTTTGCGTCTACTTTAGAGACTTTTGCTCTACCTTTTTTATGTGACCATGTACCGTTTAAATTTTGTCTGTACCAATGATAATCCCCATAGTGCCCTTCGTCTTCTTCAAAGCACACAGCAACTTTCCAACAGTCCCCATTCCCCACTTCCTCATATGTAGATTCTTGAATTGTAAAACCAAAACCATTTAAATCTAACTTAGCACCTTCTATTAATTTACCATATTTTTTAGTACCCCCTAGTCTCCAATAAGAAAAGTCTTCGTCTTTTTCTAACCCACCAAGCAAATTAGGTTGACATTCATTCCAATCCCCATAGTTTTCCCCTGTGTATGGACTTACAGGTTGATTAATGGCATATGTATAACAATTATTATTCCACCTTGACTCAAATGCTTTTTTATTAACTCTTAAACCATTAAAGGTTCTTTCATTTTTTTCATTTCTTTCATTGGCTTTATTACTTATGCTCATGTATAATCCTCCATTTGAAATATAATTTAATCTCTATAATAGATATTATACACTATAACACAACTAATAGCAATATACAAAATAGACAAAATAAAATATGTTTTTTATTGAATTTTTGTAGAAAATTAAATATATATTTTTAGTAAAACAGCATAGTACTTGTACTATGCTGTTTTATATTAAAAATGAAAACTGTCAATACCTTATAAGTGTTTCCCCCTAGTTTTTACTGTTGTAAAAATAAGCTGTTCCATCTTAAGTTGAGATATTTCACTCTCTAATTCCTCTACCTTAGCTTTGATTTTTTCAATTTCAGCCTTAACCTCAGATTTCTCTTCACGTTCCCAAATTAATTCGTATTTTTCGTATTTATCTATCATATTTCCGTATTCAAAAGTATTATTAGGAAGATATACTTTAACAATATCAAAGTCAGAAGGATTATAAGGCTTTACACAAGTCAAGTCATTATTAAAATTCCTTAGTGTACTCCATGTTTCCCCGCTTATAATATCGCCCATATTTTCAGTCCCAAGTAATACGATTGCCCTTTTACCTCTTCTATCCTCTACATACATTCCTGTTTTTAGGTCTTGTTTTGTAAAAGTGTTTTTGTCGTATTTCACAAAATCATACTTTAAATAGTTTTCCCCTAAACGATATTTGTTCAAACAAACATTTAACATTCCTAAACTACCGTCCCAATATTTTAGAGCGTCGTCAAAACCTTTTTTTAAGTCAATATTACTATCAATACTTCCAATTTGGTGCGTATAACTACCGTTCCAACAGTCCCCATGTTCAATTACTCTAAACTTGCTCATAATACATTCCCCTTTCACTTAATTGCGGATTTTTTTGTTTCTATTTTAATATTTAAACACCTAAGTCTTTAAGTTTTTTTGCTAACTTTTCCATTTCAAGCTCAATTAGTTCAATATCAATTTGCTTTTGGGTCTTCTCAATGCGCTTCCAAAGAAGTTCAAAATTATTAACGTCTTCACTCCTTAAATATTCGTCGTTTGAAGTAGGTTGATAAACTTTAACAATATCATACTCTTTTGAAGCGTCTATATCTGTTAAATCTTCGTCGTACGTTGACAAAGGACACCAAATTTTCCCACTTATTATATCTTTACTTTCGGCTCCAACACCGAGCAACACAATTCCTTTTTTACCGTTTCTCGTTTCTATCCACATACCCGTTTTTAAATCTTTTTTTGTAAACGTTTTAACGTCCTCCAACAATTCAAATTCGATAAAATATCCATAAAATTTACTACTACTAAAACAGCAATTTAACATTTTTAAGCTGCCGTCCCATTTCGCAAGAGCGTCACTCCATAAAATCCTTAAGTCGGCTTCGTTGTGTATTGTCCCAATAGAATGACCACTAATTTGCCAACTAGACCCACAATTAACTATTTTAAAATTGTTTGTTTTCCTAATCTCGTTTACCAACTTAAACTTCACATACCACTCACCTAGACTTTCTTTACTTAAATGATAATTTAACATTTCTAAGCTACCGTCCCATTTTGCAAGAACGTCATTCCACCCCTTTCTTAATTTACTCTCGGCGAATACATTTCCTAAAACATATTTTCCTCTATTGTTCCAAAAACTTCCTTTTTCAACTAATCTAAATTCTCTCATTTTTCTTATTCCCCTTCATAAAATCACCAATTTATTAGATAATACTGTTCTATTGTTTAACACGTAATTTCAGACCTTTGTAACTATATATTCTTGAGCCGTCTTCTAATTTAAACACTTTATCGGGATTTCCGCTTAAAAGTTTAACCATTTCCAATGTTTTATATTTTTTCATATAGTTCTCCTTTTATGTTTCAAATGTTTATAAATTGTTCCCTTTACTTACTTTTGTATAAAAGCATTTAAACTGCATTCAGGGTGTCTATTTCTAAATTCTTCACACATATCTTTATTTTCAGTATTTCTAAAGGCATTAATCCAAAATTCCGCTTTCTCTCTATCAGATAATTTATTGAATTCATTTATCTGTTTTCCAAATTCTTTCATTCCTGCCCCCATTTGCTCTGGAGAGCGCATCGTATATGTTATGGATTCCGATATCAATTTAATCGTTTCATCTAAACTTGCGTCGTTCATATCTCATTCCAATCCCCTTTCTGTTAAAATTCTACATCTATCCACACCTTTGGTTAAATCTCATTATATCAATAAAAATACCCAACCAGCATGCAAAGTTCCTAGAAAATTTATCTTCTTCGCTTAACTTTTTAAAAATACTTTTCATATAGTGCTTCTAAGTCATTTTTAAAATGGTTTAGTATCAATGCTTTAACCCCAGCTTTTAACTCTCCTCTGTCTTCGGTTGTCAATATCATTAAAATATCGTTCATATGTTCTCCTTTATAATTCGTTATATCAGACTATTCCGAAACATAAACGCCTCTCAAAATATCACCTTCCTTTAGCACATAATATAATTCTTTTATTTTTCGACTTTCCATATGTGATATGGTGCGTAAAATCCATT
>Ga0209414_1001045_pt1 | contig 13280 bp, 11 predicted proteins | sample LakVidmifraction_4_FD_181154 | JGI IMG/M metagenome (GOLD analysis project Ga0209414, IMG submission 181154) | Hypersaline microbial communities from Lake Vida, Antarctica - Brine Hole Two &gt;0.2 micron (SPAdes) (version 2) | ecosystem: Environmental > Aquatic > Non-marine Saline and Alkaline >... | reverse complement strand
CGCTATTATTGACTCCACGTATGGCGATGCCGCCGTACCGGCATTAGTAGTAAACCAAGCAGCTAGGAAGATAGCTAGGCTTGTTGCAAACCAGCAGAGTTTTGACCCCGTACAAATCGTTGTCGATACGCTAGCGGTTAGCGGCAGAGTCCCTACTCCTCCCGTTGCTGAAGCTGCGCCAGTAATCGAACAGGCTGCGCCAGTAATCGAACAGGCTGCGCCAGTAGCCGAACAAGCTGCGCCAGTAGCCGAACAAGCTGCGCCAGTAGCCGAACAAGCTGCGCCAGTAGCCGAACAAGCTGCGCCAAGTGTAGAAGAAGCTGCTGCGCCAGTTCCTCCCGTTGACCCCGCTTTTAAGGAAGCACAGTTTGTGCAGGACGAAACTGTACAAGAAGAGCAGGTAGACGGCGTAACAGTAACCAAGTTACCTCCGGGCGTAGCGCGTGGAGTAAAGCCAGTACAGCGCGGTGCGGGAGGTAATAAGCAAGGACGGCCTACGGAAGGTGCAGCCCAGCTAACCGAAGGTATGCGGGCACAGCAAGCGCTAACTACTGACTTACAAGCGGCACTTGATGCCCAAGAGATTACCGACGCTGAGATGCGCGAAGTGCTTGACTATACCCGCGCACCGGAGAACCGCTTGCAGCTGCGGGATAAGCCTGAAGATATACGTCCACAGTGGCGTGCAGTGCTAAATCTAAGCGACCAAGTCGAACTCCAGCAGCGGGTTGTATACGACCTGCCTAGTAGGGACCGTAATAAGGAGGCTGCGCAAGCTAGCCTAACGGCGCTACAGAGTGAACTCGATGCAGCGCAGACAGCCATTGTAACTAGTGCTCGCGCTAAGCTCGATAACGCCCGGACCTCACGTGTAGCGTCTCGTCAGAAAGTCGAAGAAGACTTCAAGGCCGGTAAGATAACTGACCGTGACCGTCGCATACAGCTTGGCGAGCTAAGCATATCTTCCGTTGAACCCGGTGGGCTTACGGGTGGTGTTCGCATGGATATTGACAAGTACCGTGGTGGTACTCTCTCCAATCTACTAAAAGAAATATTCAGGAACGCGGACGGCAAGTTTAGCGAGTACGATATGTACCTAGCTGGGCGCATTTTGTCTCTGCTGCCTGAGGTTGAAGATGCTGGGCTAAACATTAAACTCCATATCGTCCAGCTGGGTGATAAGGGTATACCAGTTGGGGTAGCTACCGGTGGGGCTTATGGTGCAGTACTTACTAACGTAAGTACGCGTACTATAGACGTATACTTGCGCTCTTCTCAGATAGGCGAGAGCCGTGCGGGGAACACCTCAGAGATTGTACTGCATGAAGCACTACATGCCATATCCACTGCGTTTGTATATGCGCAGAAGTTGGGCCGTAATACACGGAAGATAACTAAGTTTGTTAATGACCTAACTCAGCTACGGAACGACGTTGTAGACCACTTTAAACAGCGGGTTAGGTCTGGGGCTGAGCTTACAGAATTTGAAAAATCATGGTATGACCGTGATAGTAACGCCTTTGCCGACATCAATGAGTTTTTAACGTGGGGTATGACTAACGCTAAGGCGCAAGAGTACCTACGTGGTGTCAAAGTTGGGCAGAAGAGCACGCTGTTCACTCGGTTTATAGCTATGTTTAAGGCGCTGTTAGATATCCCTGACGGCGACACATCTGCTCTTAACCGGCTTATTGAAATCGTAAATCCGCTGTTTAATGCTAACGCGGATGATTACAAAGCTACTTTAGGCGCGAAGGGTAAGTCAACTAGCGCTGCTGAAGAGAAGATAGACCGTGGTCTGTATAAGGCCCAGATGTCCAACACTGCTACCGGGCTTGTTGATGGGATTGACGAAGCTGTTGCAGGTGCGAAACTCACCTCCAAAGAGACAATGAATGCGCGGTTAGAGGCGTTTAACTCAGGTGCGGGCTCCAAAGTACTGCCATTCCTAACTACTTCAGCAATACGCAAGGGGATATCTAACAAGCTACCCGTATTGGGCTCCATAATTGATGGCATCGACCGGCTAGAGCAGAATATGCGCGGGATGCGTACCTCGATGCGCACTGCACTTACTAGGCGCGTTCGTGAGTTTGAAGGTTTTGTAAACAAAAATGGTCAGGGCGTTATAGCCACTATGATGACTATTGCCCGTGTGAACCGCGTGGACGTAACTGCGTACGCTAACCGTGCTGAAGCCTTAGCTAACGACCCGGTTATCCGGTTTGAAAAAGCCCGTAACAACACCAAGGGCACGCGTAAGCGTGAGAAAGCAGTGGACACCGCGTGGGATGCGTGGGAAGCACTAGGTAAGCAGCCGGGTGGGCATGACTTATACAAAAGGACTCGCCAGTTCTATAGAGATATGCACACTGCACTGCGCAGCGCGCAGGACCAAGACATACGTAACCTAGGGTTAGACAAAAAGGCTACTGACAAGCTTATACGCGAAGCGCGTGGTGATGTAGATGTAGACATGGTTACGGGTAAGGACTCTGAAAACCCCGGAGTGCCAGATAAGCTGTTCCCCAAAGAGTACTTCCCGTTCCGCCGCTTTGGTAAATATGCACTTGTGGTAAAGGGAGGTGAACGCACTGAGCGTGAGCGCTACCACTTCGATACAAAGGCAGAACGTAACCTGTTTGAATTACGTGTAGCGAAGAAGCTGGAGCTACAGCGCGGCACTGCTGAATACAATAAGGTCTTCACCCGCGTAGACGGCTTAGAGAACCTACGTGACGACGTGGCGAACAACGAAAGCATGATGTTAAAGCGTATGTTTAACGTCATAGACAACGCTAAAGCAGAAGAAATAGATGCTACACGTAGCAGCGTAGAAGCTAAAGAAAGCTTGAAGAATAAGCTGTACCAAACATACCTGCTAACACTTCCAGAGCGCAGCCTGCAAAAGCAGCTCATACATGCTAAGTTAGTACCCGGGCAGTCTGCGGATGTCTTGAATGTATTCCGTACGTCTGTAACTCAGTACTCAGCCCAGTTACCTAAGGTGGTATATGGCGGGCAGATACAGAAGCAGATTGAGGCTGCATACGACAGTATTGACCCTGCTAATGAAATGGACCCTGCGGAACGTCTTAAGGTTACAGACCTAGTAGATGCGTTTGTAAACCGCGTACGCGGTAGCAATGACACCGAGTCATATGGGCCGATAGAGCAGTTTATAAGCGGCTTCACGTTCCTATCCCTTATGACGTCTATCGCGTCTGCTGCGGTGCAGCCGTTAACACTACCGTTTCAGGTTATGCCTCGTATGTTTGCGCGTTACGGGTTTAAGCAGACCTTTTCTATGGTGGGTAAGTACACTCCAGTATTTAGCTTAGTGGAAGCATCGGTAGACGTAGACCCAGTTACAGGTGAACGTGCGTTAGTAGCGCCTACAATAGGGAACACTACGTTCATCAAGAGCAATCCGCTACGTGCACGGTTGTGGCGTGAGCTCAATACGGGTCGGGATTTGTTCTCTCAAAAGCAGACTGATATGCTTCTACGCGATAGGCCAAGCAAAAATACAACACGAGATACAGTAGGGCAAAAAATAAGCGGTGCTTATGAAACGCTCGTAGATAGGTCCGGTGCGATATTTAGTTCTGCTGACCAGCTTACGCGTGAAGTTTCCGGCATGTCGTTCGCTGAGCTTGAGTATAACCGCCTAGTTAAAGCTGGAAAGTCGCACGAAGCAGCTATCGAAGGCGCTGTAGAAGCTGCGGTTAACAATACCAACGAGACGGTGGGTAACTATACGGAGCTAGAGAAGCTTGGTGTATTCCGGGGTGGGCCGCTGCGACGTATGGTTGGTTTCTTACGTACCTACTCAGTGCAGCGCACTGCGTATTACTTCCGCATGCTGAAGGCACTGACCAAAGGTGACTCATCGCAGTCGCGCCTACAGGCGTTTAACGAGCTGTCTATGGTGCTTACCTTCACGTCGGCAGCGGCGGGTTTCTCAGCTAACTTCGGTTACTCCTTCATATGCGACGTGCTGGACTTTATACTCCCGGGGCTTTTGGGCGACGACGAGATGGAGGAGTGGCGCAAGAAAGACCCACTTGGCGCAGACGATGCGGACTATAGGTTCCGGTTTCGGTGGCTACCGCAGAACTTCGGTGCAAACTCCACGGCTACTAGGGCTATGCAGAAGGGCTTGCTTACAGAGCTAACCGGCTGGGACTGGAGTACGCGCCTAAGCCAGAGTAACTTGTGGTTACGTGAAAGCCGGGGAGGTGAGACTACAAGGGATAACGTGGTAAACTTCCTCGTCGCTAACCTTGCACCGCAGGTGTCGCAGAGTGCTAATATTATTGATGGTATTGATGACTTTACACGGGGCGAGTGGTCTAAGGGTTTCTCTAAGATTATACCCGCAGCTGTGCGCGGTGCTGTTACCGCAGAGCGGCAGATGCGTGTAGGCGATACTACAAAGACAGGCCGACAAGTACGTGGTGCTGGAGAGTTCTCTACCCCTGAGTTGGTAGGTCAGGTATTAGGCTTTACACCCGATGAGTTGGGGCGTGATAGGGAAATCAACCGGACTACCAACAAGTGGAAGAACAGCATGAAGGACGAGCGCGGCGAGTTGTTCCAAGAGTTCCGCTCCGTATACGGAGAAGGTGATGAAGCAGCGTTACAGACAGTGTTTGAAAAGATGCGCAAGTTTAATACCAAGGTACCGCTGAGTAGCTCAGGTGCACCGCTGCCTGAGTACTTAATCGAGGGTAAGGACTTAGAGCGGTCCCTGCAAAGTGCAGAAAATATAGAAGAAAAGTCCTACCGTGGTATCGAGTATAGGGACGGTGAGGAGCGGCTGTTCTTCCCCTACGAAACTAGGAAACCAGTAGTACAATAAAAACCCCGCCGGGGAGTAGACCGGCGGGGTAGTATTCAACCAAACGGAAGGAGCATCTTCCAGCGACTGGTATAGTCACATCCTCCAGATACGTAAACCCCTAATACCAGATTTAGTATCTACTACGCTTCTGTACACTACTTTCAGCTTCAGTCTGCGTATAACGGGGCGTATTTCCTTCTTTGCAGCTTTAGAGTCTAGGCATGGGAAAAAGAGTGACGCGCCCCTTGTGAAGGCGCGCCAGTTTATATCGTAGCTGACCCCAGCTACCTTCATTCTTCGGCAGTATCCGACTTTGCAGCCTCAACCGCGTTATCAAAGAGGTCAGTAATGCCACCGAAGTCTGGGTGGTTAGCATCGAAGGTTAGAGCCTGTACCGGCAGTGTGTTGACCTTCATGCCCTTCGACATGCGTTTGTTACCTGAGTCGATATACAGACCCTTCGCTTTCATGGCATTAATGGTCGAGCGGTAGGCTATATTACGTGACCCGCAGTACTCGCGGAAAGAACTAGCGGTTATATACACCCGAGCAGTATCGGGTTCGTAGCGTATCATAAGCTCCCGTAATGGCTCTAACGCTGGCACTTCTGCCATTGCGCTACGGCGGTCTACCCCGTCATTAACTACAAGAACATTCGAGAGACGGACGTTCATAAACTCACCGAGTATCTGCTGCTCGCCTTCAGGTGGCGGTGTCATCGTATTGCGTAGATTAGATATCATCTTGCACGTCCACTTGAAAATAGCGGCGATATCCCAGTTACACAGGCCAAGATGCAGGGCGATGTAGATACCTGTTATGTTAGCTGCCGCAGTTGCCGACCAGAACCGCTCACGCTGCGTTAGCTTAAGCTTTTGGTCTAGACGCTGCTGAACCGTAGCATAGAGCGCCTTCACCTCGTCATAGTGCGTAATCAGGTAACGAGCGTAGATATCGCCAGCATGCCCATAGTTTTCAAGCAGTTGGTGGTCGAACATCTTCTTGCCATATTCGATGTCAATCGCGTCAGAGTAGTCTATGCTATACTCAATAATACGCATAGTCTCACCGTCAGGCGACCCCTTATTAATCTCCAGCTTCTCGTAGAACGAGTGGTTAGATGAGCACAGCGCGATTGTCTGCCATGATGTCAGGTTTGCCCGAAGCTCGTTAGAGGATGCCTTCATGCGGTCCTTACCTGTACCCTGTGTAATCAAGTAGGCGAGTTCACTTAATTGCTTGGGCTCGGTGTTCGACATTTCGTCAAAGCTGATGTGCAGGTTATTCATAACCCCAATCTTGAACACCTTAGAGTTAAACGTATCGTCCTTCTTGGCACAAAGCGCTACTGGGTCGCCATGCACACTGTTAGCCATATGTAGGGCTGTAGTCTTACCCGTGCCTGACTTAGGGTGCACCACGTTGATGATTGCCCCACGCTGGCCAGAGAAGCGTAAGAGAGGCGCACCGAAGGCGGTGGCTGCGGCAAACGCATGCCCCTCAAGGCCCGGACGTCCGTACAGGTCAAACACCTCTTTCCACTTCTCTAGCGTACCCTTAGCAGTCATATGCCCTGCTAGTGCCTTAGTAACTGACGATGGAGGACTATGGTACGTCCCTTCCGCGCTTATTTCCCGGTCGCCTATGATAAACTTACTGTCGTTATCTACCCATCCAAACTGATTGCGCATTTGCTCTACCTTTGTGTTGTGAAAATATTGGTCTACTGATTTAATTATGTAATCTACTAGGTACGCATAATCGACCTTAGAGCTCAGCATCACGTGCTTAGAGGCAAGAAGCTTCTTCAGCTCATTACCATCTGCCACCTTGATGTTTTGCATCGTAAACTCTTTGACGCCATCCCGCGGGGTATGCAGACGGATAAGGGCTACGCCCCCCTCAACAGGGTCATCCATACGCTTGGCTACATATAGGTCGCACGGGTATACTAGTACGATGTCCTCGACGCCTTCTTCTTCATCTTTGGGCATCACCTTACGCCATACACCCCCATGCTTACCCCGTACGTAGGGGAAAGGAAACTCAGGTATATGGTACTTTACCGACCCGACTTGGGTCTCCTCGATAACTACGTTATCTTCTGGAGCTGCCTCCTTCAGTGTTTTACCTAGCGTAATAGGAGAACGTATCTTGCCAGCGTGCGGGCATCCTACACACCCGCCGGGGTTGTGCTTCTCAAACTCCATGCAAGTGTGCGGCCCAACGATATGCGCTACCTTCTGCTCAACCTTATCAGGGTCGTAGTCAGGGTGGTCTGCGGACAGCTTGTGTATTGCCTTATCACGGTCCTTACAGAACTTGGCGATTGACAACGCAGCAAACCAACGTGGCTCCGACAATGTCTCACGCTCAGTATAACTGGCGTTAAGCTGCCTGCACCCGTTCTCACCACGCATCATAATCTTGGTGAAGCTAGACTCCATATTAGCACGGATAATCTTAGATAACGGGCTGGGTGCGAATACAGGCGTATCGCCTAGTGGTGACGCCTTCGTCTCTTTAACGCCTAGTAAGTCACGTATCTTCTGTATAGGTGTCGGCTTACCGACAGCTATAACCTCTACACGTAGGGGGTCTTTGCCTTTAAAGTTAAACGTGCCGGGAATACGCAGGATGCGCGCTGCTTCAAAACAACTGTTATCTACACGTAGCCCCTTGGTGGTGCAGACTTCCTTTAGACGTGTGCATACTGGCTCCCATTCTTCGCGTGTGACTTCTTCAGTCAACGTCCAGTATACGTGCAGACCGCGCCCAGAGTTAACTAGGGTAGGCCTAGGCATACCGACTGTATTGCAGAAACTACGAAGGGCGTTTACCCCCGCCTCTTGCGTATCGTAGTCCTTCTCTGGTCCACAATCTATGTCGAGCCAGAGTGACTTTAATGCTCTCACGTTTTGCTTGGTGCGCGACTTACCGTCTGTATACTTAGCTACACCAAAAAATACATTCTTCCCTTGGTCGAGAAACGTCTTGGCCCACTCGTCGGCTTCCTCACGAGTTTTTACTAACTCCTGTTGCTTACTGTCGGGGCTAAGCCCAACGATAGCGTACCAACCCTCTTCGGGCTGCACCGCTGATAAAAGGTCAAAATCCTCTGCCACGCAGACACCACTCCATAGGGCAAACTACAAGCCCACTCCTAAAAGAAAATACTCTCTACCCCGTTAGGAAGTAGAGCTCTCCAGACTCGCCATGTACGAAATAATAAGCGCCGTGGTGGTGCCTTGCGGGACCGAAGTCCCGCAGAACCAGTTGTACACTGTTTGCCTCGTTACGCCTGTACACTTAGCGACTACGGATACGGGGATGTCCTGTGCAATACAGAGCCTACCTAGACGAACACCCAACTTGTGTTTACTCGCCTTGGAGTTCGCTTCCTGTATGCGTAGACTGTATCCGCCAGTCATTAGTCGTCGTCTTCTTCATCAGCAGACCATTCACCAACTACGGTGGCTAGATTACCTACGGATTTAGGCTCTACGGCGGCTTGCTTCTTGGAAGGACGCTTCACTGGCTCTGGAAGTGCTTCTTCTTCGTCATCCTCATCGTCGTCGTCTGCATCTAAGAATGCTGGCTTCTTCGCCTTTGGTTCAGCTTGGGCCGCAAGCTTCGGGGCTTCTGCGGCAGCTGCCTTAGTTGCGTCAAAGCTAATCAACCGTGTTGTGGCAGGGTTCTCTTGTGCCTCGGTGACGCGCTCCAGCTCATCTAAGTTAATAAACCGGTCGGCTGTGAAGTTTAGCTCCATAGTCTCGGCATCAAGGTTATATGCTATGGTGGTTACCACGCGGTCAGGCGCTGCATTGTTTGATACCAGATGGCGGCAGTACTGCTCAAACGGGAGTGTGTTACCAGTGGTCTTACCGAATAACGACTTAGCTGGGATATTGAACTGATATACATCGCCAGACTCGTCACCATCTAGGAACAACGCGACCTTGCGGCTGAAACGACAGGCTTTACCCTTACCGTTCTTGCCCGAACCGTCTATGTTCTTAGGGCAGCTTGCACAGTTAGCGGCTTGGCGGTCAGAGGCAGATGCTTCTGGCTTGTCACCTAGGTTAGAAAAGCAGTCGGGTGCAGTACCTTTGGCGTCTGGGTCATAGTCCTTACCATAGAAGCTGCGGCTAGGCTTATCCAGCATAGCTAGGATGACAGCGTTAAACTCGCCGCGGATAGCCTTACCTACCTGCTCACCGTTTACGATGCGCTTGAATGTGCCGTTAGTGTTGGTAGCAATGCGGTTATATCCTCCCATACCTGAAGCAATCTGCGTACCCATCTTGGATGGCGGCAGTGCTACTGCAACGGCGTTTGGGTTTTTAAATATAGTCAAATTGGTCATTGTTTCTCTCACTTGGTTGTAGGTTTACGAACCGAAAGCACATACTTAGTATCTGCGTTGAGGCCGACAGGCAGGCTATCGGGGTTCTCCTCTAGGTAACTACGCATGTTGCCATTGTGTATGCGCTGCTCGAGAAGATGCATAACATCGTTCTCCTTAAGAAAGCTGTACATAGACCCCCAATCACTCGTCCAGTAACGGGTAGCAGCGCGTCTCGTTATCGTGCCTTCCTTAGTGCGGAGGCTATCGACGTTCTGAGTATTGCATATTTCCAGCAGCTTGGTGCTGACCATATCCATCTTGCCTTTGAGGTCCGCAATCTCGGCTTTGTGTGCGTCTTCTTTCTCCTGCACAGCATCGCGTATTTTACGGTAGACACGGACAAGCTGGTCTACAGGTAGGTCTTCCATATTATGTGCTCCTTCGTTTTAGTGGTAGGTTGTGTATTGTTTATTACCACTAGGTTTTGACATTGTCAAATATTATATTTCCATAACTTCCCTGTACAAGTCAATAAGTTTCTCATGGTTGGAGATATTATTTTTGAGCATGCTGTAAAGCCGCTCCTCTACTGGACTGCCTTTAATGTGCACAATAGTCATGGCGTTCTTCTGGCCGGGACGGTCGATACGTGCGTTAGCTTGGAGGTATGTTTCCACGCTGGTTACTGGTGCATACCATATGATAGTATCTGCCTCGGTGAGTGTAAGACCGTGGCTAGCAGCTTGTGGCTGTATGATTAGCACCTGTGGGTTCTTCTGCGTCTGGAACCGCTCGATGATGTCGCTGCGCTTATTCAGCGATACTTTGCCGTTAATGACAGCGCACGGGATGCCTTCCTTCTCCAGTTTGGCACGTAGCAACTCAATGGTGTGGGTGAACGGCACAAAGACTAACACCTTGTGGCTGGCTTCCTCTATGACCTCAAGCACCACGTTGATGCGATTAGACACATCGAACTCCAGCACCTCGCCATTATCCGTGTAGACCGCGCCCCCGCTTATCTGTAGCAGCTTGTTTATCTGCGTAGCCGCGTTGACTGCGCTGACTTCCTCGCCGCCTGTCTCAATCAGCATCTGCTCCTTGAGCATCTTATAGTACTTAGTCTGCTGCGTCGTTAGCGGAGCGTCCCGTGACACGTGCGTCACTTCGGGTAAGTCAAGACAGTCTTTCTTCTCGAACCGGATAGCTGGCTGTAGCATGTTGTGTATATATTCGGAGGCGTGTGGCTTTGGCGCCCACTTGAATTGCGTTACTTTATGCATGATGGTCGCACGGAACTCACCAAAATACTTAGGGCAACCCTGCGGGTTAACCAGCTTAGCTAGCCCGTAAGCATCTATAGGAGACTGGGCAGCGGGTGTACCCGTCATCATCCAAAGCCGTGGGTCGGTAGCGTTAATAATCTGGCTGAATATCTTAAAGCGGTTAGTCTGCACGTTCTTATATGCATTGGCCTCGTCCACTACGATAAGGTCAAAGCCCCCTGCAATTATCTCGTCCTTGACGATAGCCAACCCATCAAAGTTAATGATAACGAACTCGGCACCTGCGGCAATAATCTTCTTGCGCTGCGGCGCTGCGCCGTGTGCTACGCTACATGAGCGATGCATAGCGAAGGTAAACAAATCTCGTTGCCAAGCAGACTTCATAATCGACAACGGGCACAGGACCAGTACGCGGTTAATCCTACCCTTCTTCATCAGGTAGTCAGCGGTCCATATGACGCTAGCTGTCTTACCCGTGCCCTGCTCGTTAAAGCAGAACGCACGTTTACGTATTGACAGGAATGAGGCTGTTTCTTTCTGGTGGTCGAACGGTGCGTACTTACCTGTCCACTTATAATCTCGGAGTATCGGGGACGGCACGCCGTCAAACCCAAGCTGAGTTAGCCGCGTAGCCTCGTGTAGCCCCCAATGGACAGCTACGGCTCCGCCTTCAACTATAGCGCTCTTCGTTATGTAATCCGGTATAGTATGTGCGTTTGGCGCTGTTATTAGCAGTGCTTTGTTATCGATTATCTGCACGGTTGCTCCTTCGTGGTTACTTCTTCGTGGTTACTTCTTGCGTTCCCGCTTGCTACGCTCCGACACGAGGTTACCCTTCTTATCACGGAGGAACGACCGATTAACGGCCTTACTTTCTACACGTAGTCCTGTCTTGTTACTGCCGCCCTTATCAAGCGCCCTAACGTGGGCAACGTCTTTCCCGTCCCCCTTATGTACTTTGCCAGCCTTCGTCATCTTCGCACGGGCTGCGTTGCGCGCAGCGCGGTTCTTCTTCTGCACTGCTGTGCCTTGGTACGTATCGTATTCAGAACGGTAATTCCTAACCATCAATATCTCCTAGGCTTCCAATGCTCGCAGCTCTTAACTGGACACCATCCACACAACGGGCTGGTCTTTGCGTTCCATACACCATTTACTATGCTGTCCTCAAGCTGTTCTAGCTGATTATCAAACACAGATAGGTACGTATCCAAGTGCTCACGGGTGTGAGTCTTCTTAGGGAACTCGTTAGACACTACATATGCGAGTCCAGACTTAACTTTCTGTATCTCTGGGTAGTGCACGAATATAGCGCCAGCCATCAGGTCTAGCTGCTTCATGTCCGCATACTTAGCGTTCTTACCTGTCTTGTAGTCCACCATATGAGCGGTCTTGCCGTTCGTTATTAGCAAATCGACAATCCCGCGCCACCATACGTCCTTATCAAAAAAGCCACACGGCTCGTAGCCAGTGTCCGTCTTACGCACACCAAGTTTTAGCTCTGTGTGCTTATCGCCTGTAACCTTGGCTAGGACTTCCACCACGGGCCGCATGATGCTGAACTTCTCTGGTATAGGAGTGCCGCTCTTTATATAGTTCTCTGCTGCCTCATGCGCATCGGTGCCATAGATAGCTGCCTCGCCGGGGTTGTCCTTTACGTCCTTAATCACCTTGAGGTGAAAGTACTTCTTCGGGCACTGGTCGAAGGTCTTGATGCTACTATAGGACCATGCTGGCATTATATAACCCCCGTTAATTCTCTGACCGCTTTGCGGACGTCCCTTATTCTGTTCATAAGGGCTCTGCGGTCACTAGCAGATGCGGACATAACGACAAGGCGTTCCTGACCACCCTTCCGCAGCCGCACTTTTATGTGCTTTTTGTAGGGGGTGAAGTCAAACTCCACCCCCGCACTTGCTGTATCACGTTCTACAGCCTCAGCCATATCACGATAGCGCCGGTCAGTCACCGTGGTTTTCCATTGAGCCGGTTAACTATAAGCTGTGCATACCCTGCGATATCCACCCAGCTATCTACGTAGTTAGGGTTACCGTTCACTATGCGGGCAATCTTACTGCATATCATGTCTAGTGCTTCCTGCTGGTCGGAGGCTAAAGAAGTGGTGGCTCCCCCTGAACCGTCGCGGATAATCGCTTTCAATCCTTGAGTAATGCCAGCGGCCCCCACAAAAGTACCATAGGTAGCTGCACGTTTGTCAAGTATTTCATTAACCCTATCCTCTGAAGTAGCAGGACCCCCTACTTCTACCGCCTTATGTTCCAGTTGTTTTCTTAGTGTGCTGATGTAGCCAGCGCTTACAGCCATCCGATTCATAATCTCCTTGGGGGTTATACCCTTTTTCAACAGTTTTGTAACTTCTATTGCTTTCGTATTACTCATTGTCTGCTCCTTCAGTTGTAATTACTTCTTGTTACCTACAAACCGACCACGCTCATCGCGGTCAGTAAGTTCTTTGAGTTTGGTGTTTAGTATCTCGTTCTCACGCTTGATGTTACAGGCATCTGTGAAGGTGCTTAATAATGCCACCAGATAGCCAAGCACGAACAACCCGAAGAAAATAAAAATCAATAACCAATCCATATCCTTACTCCTCCATCACTCGTTAGAAAGTTTACTCGCCATCGGGCTTAGCCGCACGTTTTGGTAGTCCCTATACCCGCTGTAGGGTAGGGCATAGCTTTTGACGTAGCAGCGCGTATCGCTGTTTCCTCTGCTACTAAATCGGCTTCTACCTTAGCACGGTGGTCATCGCCGTTAAGTAGTTCGTCCATCGCGTCCC
>Ga0209414_1001044_pt1 | contig 13289 bp, 10 predicted proteins | sample LakVidmifraction_4_FD_181154 | JGI IMG/M metagenome (GOLD analysis project Ga0209414, IMG submission 181154) | Hypersaline microbial communities from Lake Vida, Antarctica - Brine Hole Two &gt;0.2 micron (SPAdes) (version 2) | ecosystem: Environmental > Aquatic > Non-marine Saline and Alkaline >... | reverse complement strand
TTGGAGAGCTGGTATAGGTGTATCTTATAGAATTGATATGCACGATTCTGACGAATATATTTTCAAAAATGACAAAGAGCGAGAGCTTTACCTTGAAGAGCGAGAAAAACGTAGAAAAGAAAAAGAACGCATGCGACGACAAAATCAATTTAATTGAAACTTTCAGTCAAAAAAAATCCCCAACTATAAAATTGGGGATTTTTAGTTTACTATCTATTTAGATTTATTTTTCAAAATCTTTAAGTGTGGTTGTTATGATATCTAAACAATCCATCAATTGTTCTTCGTTGATCACTAATGGTGGAGCAAAACGAATGATGTTACCATGTGTAGGTTTTGCTAATAAACCATTTTCTTTTAAAGCGACACATATGTTCCAAGCTGTAGAGCTGTCTTCAGAATCGTTGATAACGATAGCATTTAGCAAGCCTCTACCTCTTACGAGATTTACGATGTTGTGATTTTCTATGAATTTATTCAATTCAGATCTAAAAAGATCACCAAGACGTCTTGCATTTTGAGCAAGCTTCTCGTCCTTAACGACTTCTAAAGCTTCCATAGCTACAGCAGCAGCAACAGGATTACCTCCAAAGGTTGACCCGTGTTGTCCTGGCTGAATCACGTTCATAATCTCATCATCTGCTAGGACAGCAGACACTGGATAAGCTCCTCCAGATAAGGCTTTACCTAAAATCAAAACATCAGGTCTAGAATAAGTGGCTTCTTGACGTTCACAATGCCCTTGACAATCGCATTTACCGCAAACAGCTAGTAAAGCTCCTGTTCTTGCAATTCCTGTTTGTATTTCATCTGCCATAAATAAAACATTGTGTTCATTACACAACGATTTTACTTTTGGAATAAAATCATCTGATGGAGTAAAAACACCTGCTTCACCTTGGATAGGCTCTATTAAAGCACCAGCGATATTTTTGTTTTCTTTGAGTACTTTTTCTAAGGCTTCCGGATCGTTATAAGGCACCTTAATAAAACCAGGTGTATAAGGACCAAAGTTTTTTCTCGCCTCTTCATCATTGCTAAAAGAAATAATAGTTGTGGTTCTACCGTGAAAATTATTTTCAAAAACTATAATCTTAGCTTCTGATTCCGGGATGCCTTTGCGTTCATAAGCCCATTTTCTACAAATCTTGATAGCAGTTTCCACAGCTTCAGCTCCACTATTCATTGGTAAAAGCTTATCAAACTTAAAATAATCTGTTGCATATTTTTCATATACCCCTAACACGTCATTATGAAATGCTCTAGAGGTTAAAGATATAGTTTGAGATTGCTTGTGCATGGCCTCTACAATCCTAGGATGGCAGTGACCTTGGTTAACAGCCGAATAGGCAGAAAGAAAATCGTAATATCTTTTATCTTCAACATCCCATACAAATACACCTTTTCCTTTTTTTAGAACTGCAGGTAATGGATGATAATTATGAGCTCCATACTTATCTTCAAGATCTATTGCTTGTTGTGAAGACTTAATGTCTTCAACCCTTAATTTATCTATTGTATTAGTTGTCATAACTTAAATTTTATCGATTCCTACAAAAATAAGGATTTCACAGACCATTAAAAATTATTAACTAATCGTTAGGTCAATTTAGTTTCAGTTTAAATAAAAAGATGAAACAAAGCCTAATTAATCTTAAATTTGAATAAAACTAAAACTTAAGGCATGTATCCAGATTCTAGACGATACTCCAAAAAAAAGTAGGAAAAATTAACGAAACAATTTCAAAACAACTGAATTGGCAAAGTCGTTCACTTCAGTTTGTACTGAGTTTTTTGGTTGCCTTAGGCCTGAGTTATTTAATCAAAGATTCAAGTTTTATCACTGTCCAAAGCTTAAACTTTTATGTGTTGGCTATTATTTTCGCATTATTTAGCGTTATTTTTTCAAACATCATGAGTAATACAACAACTATAATGATTCCTCTGGCTATATCATTTGTTTTATTACCTCCTGAAAAATCGCACAAAACTATTCCTTTAATCATCGCTCTAAGTGCTTCTTGCGACTTGCTTTTAACTGTTTCAATGCCTCCAAACGCTATTGCTTATGGCACAGGACAACTAGAACAATCTGATTTTAGATTTGGTGGGGTTTTAATAGGAGTTTTAGGTCCTATTTTGGTTTGTGTTTGGGTGATTTTACTGGAATTATTATAAGAATTACTTCATTTCAAAAGAAATGTAATCGAATAAAGCGGTAATTCAAACAATACTTTATTTTTGCGCTATGGCAAGACGAAAAAATTCTAAAAAAACCTTCGAAAATGTAGAAGTCCTTGATGCTGGAAGCAAAGGGAAAGGCATTGGTAAAGCAGATGATGGTAGAGTCTTAATCATAGACCAAGTCGTCCCCGGAGATATTGTAGATGTTACCACTTACAAGAAGAGAAAATCATATTACCAAGCCAAACCTCATCAATTCGTAAAATTATCGTCCAAAAGAACTGAGCCTGTCTGTCAACATTTTGGAGTTTGTGGTGGATGTAAGTGGCAAAATATGGCTTACGAACACCAGCTTTTTTATAAAGAAAAAGAAGTTTTAGAAAATTTAAAACGAATTGGTAAAGTTGAAATAGCTAAAACTCACCCAATTTTAGGAAGTGAAAAGATTTATTTCTATAGAAATAAAATGGAATTTTCTTTTAGCAATAGTCGATGGCTAACTGAAAATGAAATTTCAAGTGAAGTCGACATTACAGATAAAAATGCGCTTGGATTTCATATTCCAGGGATGTGGGATAAGATCTTGAATCTAGAAAAATGTCACCTTCAAGAAGATCCTAGTAACGCCATTAGAAACAAAGTAAAAGATTTTGCTACTGAACATAATCTAGAGTTTTTCAACCCGAGAGATAAAACTGGATTACTTAGAACCCTTATGATAAGAACGAGTTCTACGGGTGAGTTCATGATTTTGATCCAATTTTTCAAAGAACAAAAGGAAAAGCGAAAACTTCTCCTAGACTATATTATTAAAGAATTTCCTGAAGTTAACTCCCTTCTTTACGTTATCAACGAAAAAGGAAACGACACTATTTATGATCAAGAGATTTTTACCTATTACGGAGAAGATCATATTTTTGAAGAGATGGAGGGTTTAAAATTTAAAATTAATGCCAAATCCTTTTATCAAACCAATTCTGAGCAAGCTTACGAGCTTTACAAAATCACCAGAAGTTTTGCGAACTTAACCGGTGAAGAACTGGTTTACGATTTATATACAGGAACGGGAACCATAGCTCAATTTGTTGCCAAAAAAGCCAAACATGTTGTAGGCATAGAGGCTATACCTGAAGCTATTGAAGATGCTAAATCAAACGCAAAACTCAACGGTATTGAAAATACATCGTTTTTCGCTGGAGATATGAAGAAGCTATTCAATTCAGAATTTATTACAAAGCATGGACAACCAGATGTCATTATCACCGATCCACCACGTGAAGGAATGCATAAAGATGTAGTTCAACAAATACTAAATGTAAAACCTAAATGTATTGTCTATGTAAGTTGTAATTCTGCCACTCAAGCTAGAGATCTACAACTCATGGATGAATTTTATAAAGTGGATGAGAGCCAAGCAGTAGATATGTTTCCTCAAACCCATCATGTTGAAAATGTGGTTTGCTTAAGCTTAAGAGCATGAAGAAAGGTTTAGTTTATGGTATTATTTCAGCGTTTGTGGCCCTAAGTATATATTCGTGTGAACGAGATGATATTTGTGCTGAAGCTATTGTAACTACTCCAAAATTGGTCATTGAATTTTTTGACGCCAATAATCCTGGAAATTCCAAAAATGTTAATAGCTTGCTAGTGAGGGAAATTGAAAATGACACTGCTATCCTATTTAACTCTACTTCAACCATAGCTATTCCATTAAAAACAGATGCCATTGAAACTAAATATATTTTCAATATCAACTCTCAGTCAGAGTCTGGAGGCTTAATTGACACTTTAAATTTTTCTTACGCAACTGTTGAAACCTATTTAAACCGAGCTTGCGGCTTCAAGGCAGACTTTATTGATTTTAGGGCACGGAAAGAAAATATAGAACATGATGAAATTAATTGGATAAGAGATATCCAAGTAAGAGAAACTACAATAGATAATGAATCTGAGACTCACCTATACTTATTTTATTAGCAGTATTCTACTGTGTTTTGGCATGCAATCTTTTGCACAAGAAAACTCAAACGACGAATACGAACAAGTTAGCGATTCTATATTTTTTAAAGATAAATATGGACTCAACATTGGTTTGGATTTGAGCAGGATTGGTCAAAGTTTTTGGGACTTAGACTATCAAGGCCTAGAAATTTCTGCTGATTATAGATATAATGAGAATCTTTATATAGCAGGAGAGCTAGGCAATGAGACCTCTAACTTTAACGAAGAAAACATCATAAACGAAACCGATGGTAGTTATATTAAGTTAGGGGTTAATTATAATGTATATGACAACTGGATTGGAATGCAAAACCTTATATACGTTGGGATTCGCTATGGCTTTGCTAGTTATTCTCAAAATCTACAGAGCTATAGAATTTACACTACAGATGATTATTTCCCTTCAGACATAAGGGATGTAGATGTCTCTTTCAGCAATCTCACGGCAAGCTGGGTTGAACTTCAAGCAGGTTTAAGGGTTAATATTTTTGATAATTTCTACTTAGGTGCTCACGTTCAATTGAAGAATATGGTGTCGGTTTCAGAGATCAATAATTTTGACAATTTATATGTTCCTGGATTTCGAAGGACTTTCGATAATTCTAATATTGGTGCTGGCTGGGGATATTCCATCAGCTATCTCATTCCCATATATTCCAAGACAAAAACTCAGGCTGTAGATAATTAATTCTATTGCTTAGCTGTTTTTTTAGAACCCTCATAGATTTGATAATTTAGAAGTCTAGATTCCAATTTGGCGTTGTAGAGTTTAATTTTTCGAGAAGGTCTCAAGCCAACATGTTTGATTGCTTCTAGATCTGCCACTATAAACCAGGCAGAGGTTCCTGGATAACTCTGTTTTAAAGTATCCCCTACTTTAGCATAAAATCCTGGTATATCCACATCCAATCTTACTCCATAAGGAGGGTTGAAAACCATATGTAAATGACGCTCTGAGGTTTTAACAGATTCAAAGAAGTCTTGACGTTTTACCGTAATAAATTCAGATAAATTAGCATTTTCAATGTTTTGAGTTGCTTTTTCAACCGCAGAAGGCGCTTTATCGTAGCCTTTGATTTCAAAATTAAATGATCTTACTTTCTTTAAGGCTGAATCTCTTATGATTTCAAAAAGGGATTCATCAAAGTCTTCCCATTTCTGAAAAGCAAAATGCTCCCGGTTGATGTTAGGGGGAATATGACAGGCTATCATTGCAGCTTCTATGAGAATAGTTCCACTACCACACATGGGATCCAAAAAATCGCATTGTCCAGACCAGCCAGATTTCAAAAGTAGACCCGCGGCTAACACCTCGTTTATTGGTGCTATGTTAGTAGCGGTTTTGTATCCTCTTTTAAAAAGGGGGTCTCCAGAAGAATTCAAGCTAATTTCACAGTTTTCTCTATCGATATGAACACTTACTTGGCAATCTGGCCTGTCAGTATCTATATTAGGTCTGGACTGAAATTTATCTCGAAATCTGTCCACAATCGCATCTTTAGTTCTAAAGACTACGTATCTAGAATGTGTAAAAATTTCTGAATTTACTGTAGATTCTACCGCAAAGGTTCCATCCTTATCAATTAGGTTTTCCCAAGGATAGGCATTGAGTTTATTATAAAAATCCTCTTCATTTGAAATTTTGAAACTAAAAATAGGCTTCAAAATACTTATAGCAGTTCTTAGAGACAAATTGGCCTTGTACATAAAGCCCAGATCTCCAACAAAAGAGACGTGCCTCACTCCTTTCTTAATATCCAGTGCACCAAGTTCCCGTAACTCTTTTGCAAGTTCATCTTCAAACTCATAGAGACACTTGGCAATCATTTTGAAATTAATTTCCATAGAGAAAGTATTTTTAAGTGCAAAAATACATTAATTTTGTTCCCTTGTTTTATAAACCAATAGCAAGCTTATAATTAATTAAACGCCTCATATTTTAGTAGTTTTTATGAATTTACTGTTACCCATTCTTGCTGTACTTATTGGCTTTGGAATTTCGTACTTCCTTTACGAGAAATTCGTCATTATAAACTTACTACTAGCCTTTAGTGGTTCCTTTTTGCTATCGGTTACAGTCTTAGAATTTCTACCTGGGATTTATAATTCTGGGGTGAATTCTATTGGTGTCTTCATTTTAGGAGGAATTTTACTTCAGATTATGTTAGAATACATGTCGGGAGGTGCAGAACACGGCCATCTTCATATTTCTGAAGAAAACACAAATTTCCCTTGGGTGCTATTCATAAGTTTATGTATTCATGCATTTTTGGAAGGGGTACCAATCCATGGAAATGACCATTTACTCTATGCGGTGATTATCCACAAAGTTCCTATCGCCATTATTATCTCGTCCTTCTTATTTAATACAAGTTTATCTAAGGCCAAAGTGATTTTCTTTCTATTGATCTTTGGAATCATGACACCATTTGGCAGCTTTGTTCAGGCAAATACGACTCTTTTCGACGATATCGGTGTTTATTTGAATGCCATTGTTATCGGTATTTTCCTTCATGTCTCTACAACTATTTTATTTGAGTCTTCCAGAGATCACAAATTCAACATTTATAAATTTGGAATCATAGTATTAGGAATTTTTTTAGCCTTGGTCCTTTAAATAAGACTACCAATTTGAGTGTGAAATTTGTTGATTATTCTTAATTTAGCAGTTTTAAAAATCTTAGCAAACAAAATGTTATGAGTAAATACGATATTATAGTTTTAGGGAGTGGACCAGGTGGCTATGTAGCCGCTATTCGTGCCTCGCAACTCGGTTTAAAAATAGCTGTCATAGAAAAAGAAAGTTTAGGAGGTGTTTGTTTAAACTGGGGATGTATCCCTACCAAAGCTTTATTAAAAAGTGCACAGGTTTTTCAATATTTAAATCATGCTGAAGACTACGGTCTAAGCGTTGATAATCCAGATAAAGATTTTACAGCTGTTGTAAAACGCAGCAGAAACATTGCTGAAGGAATGAGTAAAGGAGTTGAGTTCTTGATGAAGAAGAACAAAATTGACGTCATCATGGGACATGGAACCTTAAAAAAGGGGAAGAAAATTTCTGTAAAGGACGATAAAGGTAAAACAACTGAATACGAAGCAGATCACATTATAATTGCAACCGGTGCTCACTCTAGAGAGCTTCCTAGTTTACCACAAGATGGTAAAAAAGTAATAGGATATAGAAAAGCAATGACTCTAGAAAAGCAACCAGAATCTATGATTGTTGTGGGGTCTGGCGCTATTGGGTCTGAATTTGCAAGTTTTTATAACGACATGGGCACTAAAGTTACTTTAGTGGAATTCCAATCCAATATTGTACCTCTTGAAGATGAAGAAGTGTCTAAACAATTTGAACGTATTTTCAAGAAGAAAGGCATTAAAATAATGACCAATTCTTCTGTTGAAAGCGTAGATACTTCGGGTGAAAAAGTAAAAGCCACCGTTAAAACCAAAAAAGGAGAAGAAATTATTGAGGCAGATGTTGTTCTTTCTGCTGTAGGCATCAAAACCCATATCGAAAATATCGGTTTGGAAGATGTGGGAATCAAAACTGATAAGGATAAAATTACTGTGAACGATTTCTACCAAACTAATGTTCCTGGATATTATGCTATTGGAGATGTTACGCCTGGATCTGCTTTGGCTCACGTTGCTTCTGCTGAAGGTATTCTTTGTGTAGAAAAAATTGCAGGAGAAAAAGTAGAAGCTCTAGATTATGGTAATATTCCTGGATGCACCTATTCAAATCCAGAAATTGCTAGTGTTGGTATGACCGAAAAGCAAGCCAAAGAAGCTGGGTATGACATTAAAGTTGGAAAATTCCCGTTTTCTGCTTCTGGTAAAGCAAGTGCTTCTGGAGCGAAAGATGGTTTTGTAAAAGTTATTTTTGATGCTAAATATGGTGAATGGCTAGGTTGCCACATGATAGGTGCTGGCGTTACCGATATGATTGCTGAAGCTGTTTTAGGAAGAAAACTTGAAACCACAGGTCATGAGGTTTTAAAAACTGTACATCCACACCCTACTATGAGTGAGGCTGTAATGGAAGCTACTGCAGATGCGTATGGTGAAGTTATCCACCTCTAGTGATAAAGATTTAATTACATTTAAGGCTTCTGAAACTATGGCTTCAGAAGCCTTTTTTTTATAAAAACCTATGAGGAAAAAAATCTCAAGTCTTAGTAATCCGTTTATTAAAAATCTGCTACTTCTTCAGAAGAAATCAAAGCTGAGAAAAAGTCAAGAGGAATTTGTGATAGAGGGCCTTCAAGAAATAAGTTATGCGCAAAAAGCGGCTTATGAGTTTTCTCAAGTTTTAGTGTGTCTAGATTTATTTGACAATGCTTTAGACCTAGAAAAATTTGACTGTAAAATTACCGAAATCTCTCTAGAAGTTTTTGAAAAACTAGCTTATAGATCTTCGACAGGTGGACTAATAGCCATTGCAAAACCGAAAGACTTAAGGATAGAAAATTTAAGGCTATCTAACAAAACACCCCTTATATTAATTGCAGAAGCTCCAGAAAAGCCTGGGAATATTGGCGCTTTACTTAGAACTGCTGATGCAGCAAAACTAGATGCTGTCATCATTGCCAACCCCAAAACAGATCTTTACAATCCTAATATCATCCGCTCTAGTGTAGGGACAGTCTTTACCAACTCAATTGGAACGGGAACAACTTCAGAAATTATTGATTTTTTAAAAAACAATAACATTAAGATTTATGCTGCAGCCTTACAAGATTCTTCATCTTATCTTGCAGAAGATTTTAAGGAAGCCACTGCGATAGCTGTAGGAACAGAACATCAAGGCTTATCTGAAGAGTGGAGAATAAAGGCCGAAAAAATTATAAAGATTCCTATGGAAGGCCAAGTAGATTCTTTAAACGTATCGGTCTCTGCCGCTATTTTGATTTTTGAAGCCAAAAGACAACGCCAACTTTCTTGATTTTTTAAATTAGCTCAAAACTTCCCCCACTATGTATTTGAAAATGTTTTTATATCTATTCGCAATAAGTCTTAGCTCGTCTTCTTACAGTCAAGATCTACCTAAGGAGTATTTTGAGTCGCCTTTAGATATCCCTTTATTACTTTCAGGGACATTCGGAGAGTTGCGGTCCAATCATTTCCATGCGGGAATGGATATCAAAACGAAAGGAACGACTGGTCTTTCTGTTCATGCTTCGGCGGAGGGCTATGTCGGAAGAATAAAAATTCAACACGGTGGTTATGGAAAAGCCTTATATATATACCACCCCAACGGCTATCAAACAGTATATGCACACTTGGACAACTTTTCACCAGAAATCGAAAAACTGGTCAAAGAAAAACAGTATCAAAAAGAGTCGTACGAAATTGAACTTTTTCCAGAAGAATCTGACCTAAAGGTTTCTCAGGGTGAAACTATTGCTTATAGTGGTAATTCTGGCTCTAGCGGTGGCCCACATTTGCACTTTGAGATTCGAGATTACCAATCTAAACCGATGAACCCGTTCTTATTTGGCTTCGAAGAGATTCAGGATTCTCAGAAACCAAATGTTTTTGCCTTACATAGCTATGCAATTGGAGAAAACTCTCATGTGAATGGAAATTCTGGCAGGAAACAACTCAAATTGATACAAAAAAATAATGGTGATTTCATGACCGAATCCATTAAGGTCTATGGAGATATTGGGTTTGGTATTGAGGTTACAGACAGACTTGACTTAAGTTATAATAAAAATGGAGTGTATTCTATTAAAACCAAACTGAATGGAAAACCTATTTTTGAAAATACATTTGATAAATTTTCATTTTATGAGACACGATATATTAATCGCCTGATAGATTTTGAGTTTTATAAAACAGAAAAACGTAGAATTCATAAACTTTTCGTTGAACCCAATAATCCATTAAGTGTATATACCGATGCTTATAACCAAGGAGTAGTAAGTGTTTTTAAAGATAGCCTTAACCAGCAATTTGAAATTGAAGTTTCAGATTATAAAGGTAATACCCAATCCATTACTATTCCTATAGAAAGTGACTATAGAGAGGGTATTGAACTCAATACAAAAAAAGAAACTGAATATTTAGCCAAAGCTGATGCTGCTAGTGTTTTTGAAGAAGGTAAAATTGATATCTATATTCCTAAAAATGCCCTTTATGAAGATACCTATTTAGATATTAATATAGAAGGCTTAAGTGTAGATTTACATAACTATACAACTCCACTTCACAAGTCAGTCACTATTGGATTTGATGTAAGTCAATATTCTCAAGAAGATCAAAGAAAGCTATATATCGCACAAGTTACTCCCTGGGGTAGTCAATATTATGTAAGTACTTACAAAAAGAAAGATAGGCTTACCACTAGGACCAATCAATTTGGAAGCTATGCTTTGTTTGAAGACTCTACGCCTCCTAGTATTAAGCCTAAAAATTTTAGAAATAAGCAGTGGGTATCAAATTTTAGATATTTAGAACTGGAAATCAATGATGAAGAAACTGGAATAGATAACTATAGAGCGACCGTAAATGGTGAATTTATTTTGATGGAATACGATTATAAGACCCACACTTTGATTCATGATTTTAACGATGATAAAATTTCAGATACTAAAAATGAATTAAAAGTCGTTGTTACTGATAAAGTTGGGAATACTGCTATATTTGAAGCAGTATTCTCCAGAAAAAACTAATACTCTATATCTTGAACTATTTTTACGCATTCCTTTTTGTTTTAATAACTTCTTCAGTCTTTTCCCAAACAGCCACCGTGCAAGGAATTATTTTCGATGAAAGTAGAAATCCTATTGCTTTTGCGAATGTGAGTACTTCTCAAAGGGGGACAGTAAGTAATTCCAATGGATTTTACCAACTAAAAATCACTGCTGAACAAACTTTAGAATTGAAAATATCCTACGTAGGGTTTAAGCCGATTACGGTAAAGCTTAACTTAAAAAACAATCAGGTTGAAGAACTTAACTTTATCCTTAAAACCAGTATCGAGCAAATTGGAGAGGTTATTCTTCAAAATGATGGAAGAACTAGAATCGAAGGGATTACCACATTAGATCCAGAAACCATCAGAAAAATTCCAGGGGCCAATGCCGGTGTTGAAAATTTGCTTAAAACCTTACCAGGAGTCAATTCCAACAATGAATTAAGTACACAGTATTCTGTAAGAGGGGGGAATTTTGATGAAAATTTAGTGTATGTCAACGATATTGAAATCTATAGACCTTTTTTAATAAGAAGCGGTCAACAAGAAGGATTGAGTTTTGTGAATACCGATTTGGTTCGAAATGTTGAGTTTTCAGCTGGCGGATTTAAAGCTAGATACGGAGATAAAATGTCTTCGGTTTTAGATATCGAGTATAGAAGACCTGTCAATTTTGGTGGTAGTTTTGAAGCGAGTTTTCTTGGAGGAAGCGCCTCTGTAGAAGGTGTTTCTAAAAACAAGAAACTTTCTGCCATAGTTGGGATGCGCTATCGAGACAATTCTTTATTCGTAAATGCAAATGAAACTGAAGCCAATTTTAAACCCAGATTTGCAGACGTCCAAACCTTCTTAACTTATCAATTCAATCCCAAATTTGAAGTCAGTTTTTTAGGGAATATAGCTATAAACTCTTACAGTTATGAGCCCTTCACCAGACAGACTAATTTTGGAACTATAGACGATCCTCAAGCCTTATTGATTTTTTATGAAGGTGAAGAAGAAAGCCTTTACGAAACCTATCTTGGAGCTTTTAAAGCGACCTATAAACCCAATGATAGCTATACAGGAAAGTTTATCGCTTCTGCTTACCATACAAAAGAACAAGAGTATTTTGATATTTTAGCAAATTACAGATTAGGAAGTGTGAGTACAGATTTTGGGGATGGTAATTTAGGTGAAGTAGAATTTACTGAAGGTGCAGGTTCTCAATTTACACACGCAAGAAATAATCTGGATGCTTTAATCTTTAATCTTCAACATTTAGCTAGTCATCAAATTGATGACCAGCTTATTGAATATGGAGCTAGGTATTCCCATGAAGACATTAGAGACCGTTTACAAGAGTATGAAGTCATTGACTCTGCTGGATTTAGTGTTCGTCCTCCCCTACCCGATTTTGGAAACGACCAGCCCTACAATCCCTTTGAGTCACCTATTGAAGCATTCCAGAGCATAAGAGCAATTAACTTTACAAAAATCGACAGACTTACAGCCTTTTTACAATGGAGCTATATAACTCGCCTAGGGAATTCTAAAATATGGATGAATGCTGGAGTGAGAAGCCAAGTCTGGAGAGTTTCAGGAGAAGGGATTGAATCCAACACCCAGCAAGTGGTGAGCCCGAGGGGTCAAATTTCCATAAAACCAGATTGGGATAAAGACATGGTCTTTCGCTTATCGGGAGGATTTTACCATCAACCCCCATTCTATAGGGAATTACGAGATTCTACCGGAACTGTTGTCCCAGATGTAAAAGCTCAAGAGTCTATACATATCGTCGCTGGAAACGATTATAGTTTTAAACTTTGGGATAGACCATTCAAACTAGTGACTGAAGGCTATTATAAAAAACTCAATAATGTAAATCCTTATACCATCGAAAACGTAAGAATACGCTACCGAGCACGAAATGATGCTGAAGCCTATGCTTATGGATTGGACATGCGCCTCAACGGAGAATTTGTCCCTGGAACAGAAAGCTGGTTTAGTTTTGGTTATTTAAAAACCGAAGAACGCCAAGGTGATCGGGAATATATTTCTCGCCCTACAGACCAACGTCTCAAATTTGCAGCCTTGTTCCAAGATTATGTACCTAATATTCCAAAATTGAAATTATACCTCAACTTGGTCTATAATACTGGACTTCCAGGAGGATCGCCTCAGTTTGAAGACCCTTACGACTACCAGAGTAGATTACCCGCTTATCAACGCTTAGATGTTGGATTCTTTTATGCCTTAAAAGAGGCTAACGACACTTTTATAGATAACCATTGGCTGAATATATTTGAAAGCTTAGATGTTGGTTTTGAAGTTTTTAATATGTTCGACAGGTTGAATTCTATCACCAATACTTTTGTAAGAGATTCTTCCTCTAGAAATCAATTTGCAATTCCAAACT
>Ga0209414_1001043_pt1 | contig 13291 bp, 14 predicted proteins | sample LakVidmifraction_4_FD_181154 | JGI IMG/M metagenome (GOLD analysis project Ga0209414, IMG submission 181154) | Hypersaline microbial communities from Lake Vida, Antarctica - Brine Hole Two &gt;0.2 micron (SPAdes) (version 2) | ecosystem: Environmental > Aquatic > Non-marine Saline and Alkaline >... | reverse complement strand
GGCAGGCAGACAGGCGGCTCGGCCGCCCTATACCTTTCGTGGTAGTAAAAAGAAAAAGTTGGAATGTATAAAATTGATTTGTAAGTTATTGACAAATATATTGTTAGAAGTATTAAAGAAAATAATCGACCATAAAAAACAAGAAAATGACGGGTTGTAGTACAAGTATCTTTACCGTTTGCTGCCGAGAAAAACAAGGGATAAGAAGATACAAACTTGACTTCATTCTCGTTTATGTTAATATTCTTTCATAGTTAGGAATCAGAATTTCTATCAGTTATTGAGTCCGTAATGCGCGCCGGAATGAGGTTCCATTTTTTATGCGTGCTGGAAAATGATTGTCTGAAAAAATGGAACTGAACCTGAATTATATAAATTTGGCAGTAATAGACCAGTTGCTGCATGTGAGATGTTTACGGAAGAATGTAGTGTAAAGTTTGATAACGATGAACTAAGGAGAAAGAAAATGGGTCATAAATGTGATGATAAGAAACATAAAGGTCATCTTTGTGTGTTGGCTAGTAAAAGCAAATTTGATGAACTGCAGACGTTAGTTAAAGATCCAAAGTTTGTTTGCTTTAATTGTGGACGTGTTGCGCATGAAGAAGGAAATCTTTGTAACCCAATGCCGCTTAAGTAAAAAAGGGTAATGGGTAAACAGGGTAAATAATAAAAACAGAATTCAGATGCCAGTAGTCAGGATTATCTTGATTGCTGGCTTTTTGTTTTTGGTGTGTGACTTATAAAGAATGCGGTGTTGCAGGTCTCTCATAGTGAGTAACATTACCATATTTTAACTCTCTATAAATAGTAGAAACATGTATTTTCGACGACCAACGGTCGACGCTACAGTACACTATAAGCGAGACTAACACTAAGCTGTAGCGGCGATGGTTCATCGCCGAACATTATAAGGTATTTTCGACGACCAACGGTCGACGCTACAGTACACTATAAGCGAGACTAACACTAAGCTGTAGCGGCGATGGTTCATCGCCGAACATTATAAGGTCTCAAACAGAAAAATCCTTAGATTTCTGGTTGAAGGAGTCAGATTTTGATTTTTATCTTTTTGGGTGATAAACATGAATATATATATTTTCGACGGTCAACGCCCGTCGCTACAGCATGAATCTGCAGTTTTAAGGTTGTTTTTCTAATTGGCAACTGTAGCGGCGGGCGTTGACCGCCTATAAACAAAGACCAACCGTAAAATCAAGGAAAAACAGTGTTAGACAAGATTATTGTTGGAAAAAATTTGATTTTATGGTTTAATACTCAACTAATAAAGTTTTAGATTGGATGTGAAAGATTTATGAGTAATAAGATAAAATTAGGTTTTTGGGGCAGTAATGGACATCAGCTGCATAATTCATTGGATAACTATCCAGAGGTTGAGTTGTGTATTGTAGGTGCATTGAGCGAAGGGATTGAGACTCTTTTGTTAAAGAAATATCCGGATGTGGTTGTCTGCAATGATTATGATGAATTTTTGAAACTTAGTGGCTTAGAATTGATATCTCTTTGTGCTCCCATGCGTGTTGAACAGCCGGATCTGGCAATAAAGGCTTTAAGAGCAGGTATTAACGTATATGCGGAAAAGCCTTCGGCATTGACTACAAATAAGCTTGATGAGCTTGTTAAGGTTGCAAAAGAGAGTCATGCTATTTATCATGAGATGGCTGGTACGGTTTTTGCCAACCCATATTGGAAGATGAAAGAAATTGTGGAATCAGGTGAAGTTGGAAAGATTGTTCAGGTTTTTGCTCAAAAAAGTTATCCTAATACAGGTTCACGACCAACAAGCGAGTTGAAAGATGGTGGGCTAATTGAGCAGAATGGTGTTCATGCTCTTCGTTTCATTGAGCATATCACAGGTTTGCAATGTGAGACTATTTCAGCCATTGAGACACCTTTGGGTGATTACAGAGAAAATAGTGATTTGCAAATAGCATCTTCAATGATGGGCACTTTAGAGAATGGTGGAATATTTACTGTTATTGCAAACTATCTGAATCAACCTGGGTTTGGTCAGTGGGGAAATGAACATGTTCGAATTTTTGGAACCGATGGATTTGTAGAATCTGTTGATGGAGGAACAAAAACGCGTTTAGTTGTTGGAGATAAAGATTTTGGTGCGATTGACACATCTGAAGAGCCTCCAGACTGGTTCACTTTGGTTCTAAGAAACATTGTGGGCGATGAAATGCAGTTTGATTTAGAAAAAGAGTTGCATCCAACTAGAATGGTTGTAAAAGCTAAAGAGAAGGTCAATCGCAATTAGAAATCATGAGCAAAATATAAGAGTTTATATTGCGGAGGGCGCCCTCGAATTTTATACTTTTTTAATAGCAATATTTGCTGAGGAAACATATGACAAAACTTTTAGATAAAGTAGATAAACCTAAAGATGTGAAGACTCTAACAGTTGACGAGATGAATGTCTTGGCAAGAGAGATTCGTGAGCTTGTTATTGAAACTGTTAGTAAAACTGGTGGACACCTGGCACCAAATCTTGGTGTTGTTGAACTTACTATTGCATTACTTGCCAGTTTTAATATTCCAGATGATAAGTTGTTGTGGGATGTTGGGCATCAAACATACATATATAAGATTTTGACTGAACGCAAGGATCGAATATCCACAATTCGTCAGTTTAAGGGACTATCTGGTTTTCAGAAGAGATCAGAGAGCGAGTATGATGTTTTTGGTGCGGGGCATGCTGGAACAGCCTTGTCTGCAGGACTTGGCGTTGCTGTTGAGAGAGATTTGTCGGGGCGTAATGAAGAAGTAGTTGCCATTGTCGGAGATGCTGCATTATGTAATGGTATATCTTTGGAAGCACTTAACAGTATTGCAACTACAACCAAGAAATTTATCATTGTTCTCAATGACAATGAAATGTCTATCAGTGAGAATGTAGGATCTTTCTCAAGGCATCTCGGAGCATTGATAGCCAGTTCAAAGTATAATAAATTTAAGAGTAAAGCTGAGGACGCTGCAAAGTCTATGAAGATGGGGCGCTTTCGTTCGTTGTATTATCGTGTAGAAGAGTCCATAAAGAATTTTTTCCTGGGTAGTAGTTTCTTTGAAGAGCTTGGACTTCGTTATATTGGTCCAGTTGATGGACATGATATTCATGCATTGTTAGAGGCTTTTGATACAGCAAAAAGGTGGGATAGGCCAATTGTCATTCATGTTGTAACAGAAAAAGGGCGAGGTTTTAAAGCGGCAGAGCTTGCACCGGCAAGCTGGCATGGAGCATCTGCAGGTTTTGATATTGTCACTGGAGAATATTCAGCAGAGAAGTCTGGTTTAAACTATTCAAAAGCATTTGGCGATGCAATATGTGAACTTGCACGCGAGAATGAAGACATATTGGCTATTACGGCTGCTATGGCTTCAGGAACAGGCCTGCTAGAGTTTTCTAAAGAGTTTCCTAAACGTTTCTTTGATGTTGGTATTTGTGAGGAGCATGGTGCGGTTTTTGCGGCCGGTTTGGCCAGCCAAGGTAAGATTCCTGTTTATGCTGTTTATTCAACATTTTCTCAACGTTTAGTTGATTGTGTTTTGCATGATATTTGTCTTCAGAAACTCAGAGTAATATTATGTCTGGATAGGGCTGGAGTCGTTGGAGATGACGGTCCTACTCATCATGGTGTTTTTGATATACCTATGTTCAAGTCCATACCTGGGCTATGCATAATGCAGCCAGCAAATGAGTTTGAACTAAAAAATATGTTGAGGCTTGCCACGGAAATATCTAATTCGTCAATAATTAGGTATCCAAGAGGTCAGATAGCAGAAGTTGATATGGAGAATATTCCTATCGAGTATGGGAAAGCTCAAGTTGTTAAACATGGAAGCAAAATACAGATTTGGGCACTGGGAGATATGCTTGAGTTGGCTCTTGAAATTGCTAAGGAATTAGAGAATAAAGGTGTTGAAGCAGGAGTTGTCAATGCTCGATTTATAAAACCATTAGATAGTGACTTAATTAAAGAACAAGTTAACAATGCTGAGAAAATAATTACAATTGAAAATGGTGTAGTTACAGGGGGATTTGGAGAGAGCCTTGAAGTTGAGATTGGCAGATTTTGTTCTGGAGTTTCTGTTATGAAATATGGCTGGCCGGATGAATTTGTTGAGCATGGTTCTGTGGAACAGCTAAAAGAAATTCATGGACTAACTGTGGAAAAAATATTGCAGGACATTTTATGAAACAAAGATTAGACTTGATGATTTTTGAAAGAGATCTTGTAGATAGCAGGGAGAAGGGGCGTAAGCTTATTATGGCAGGTCTAGTATTTGTTAATGGTCATCCGGCAACAAAACCAGGCATAACATATAAAGATGATGTTGAAATTACACTAAAGGAGACATCACGTTTTGTAAGCCGTGGCGGGGATAAGATTCTTGGAGCTTTTAAGGAATTTAATTTGGATGTCAAAGATGCAGTTTGTATGGATGTTGGTTCTTCAACAGGAGGGTTTACTGATTGTATGCTTCAGCATGGTGCAGCGAAAGTCTATGCGGTTGATGTGGGTACGGCTCAACTTCACTATACATTACGTATCGATGACAGAGTTATTGTTATGGAAAAAACTAATGCACGTTATTTTGATGAGACATCTTTGCCTGAGAAAGTTGATTTTATATCAATTGATGTATCTTTTATTTCACTCAAAAAGATTTTGCCGGCAGTTGTAAAACTTATGAAACCAGATGCTCAGATGGTTTCGTTGATTAAACCGCAGTTTGAAGTTGGTAGAGATAAGATTGAAAAGGGGGGCGTTGTGCGTAATAATGATTTTAGATTGGAAGTTGTTGATGACATAATTGCCTTTGGGGAAGCCGAGTGTGGTCTAAAGAAACTTGGAGTTGAGACATCCCCTCTGAAAGGTCCAAAAGGAAACGTAGAGTTTCTTGTATGGTGGAAAATAAACAAATGCGAAAATTCGTAAATGCGAAAATGCAAAAATTGCAGGAATCAATAAGATTTATATGAGAAGATTTGGAATAAAAATTAACATAACTAAAGAGGCATCGACAGAATTTCTGATGTTATTAGTTGAACAAGCCAATAGGTTAGGAATTGAACTGTTCTGTGATGACAAATTAGTCACAAAAATTGCTCCGGAAATATCTTTCATGAATACTTCTGAGTTTTATAAGAACATTGATGTTCTTCTTGCTCTTGGTGGCGATGGTACAATGCTTTGGTCAGTGCATTCTATTGCAGGCAAAGATATCCCCGTTTTGGGTATTAATATTGGAAGCCTTGGTTTTCTGACTTCGGTTGCAGGTGAAGACTTAGTTAAGGCATTAGAGGCTTTGGTTAATGGCGATTTTTTTATAGAGGAAATTGCACTTGGAGCTATTGAGGTTATTCGCGATGAAGAGATTATATCCACTTACCAATGTATGAATGAAATTGTTGTAAGTAGGGGAGACTCAACACGAGTTGTGAAACTATGCTTGGGAATTGACAATGACGAGGGTATGGAGTATTTATGTGATGGATTAATTGTTTCAATGCCTTGCGGTAGTACAGGTCATTCTCTCTCTGCTGGTGGACCCATTGTACATCCGCAAGCGGATGTAGTTCTTATTACACAAATATGCCCGCATACTTTGAGTGCAAGACCTCTAGTTATTCCATCATCTAAAGCTGTAAAAGTCAGTGTCAAACAGGCCTATAAGAAGGCTCTACTTTCTATTGATGGGCAACTTGGTATACGTTTGCTTGAAAACGATACAGTCATTGTTAAAAAATCACCTGACGGGGCGAAGATTGTTAGACTAAAGTCATATAACTATTATGAACTTTTAAGAAAAAAATTAAAATGGAGTGGTTCAAACCTAGTGTAATATATGGAAACTTTTTTTGAAAATTTTAAGAATCTATTTGATTTGATGAAAACATCGGAGGTAACACTTCCTGTTTTTGATATTGTTGGTCTTGTGTTTTTTTTAACTGTTTGTATTTTAGCTCGTAGTCCGAGATCAGGACTGATTGTTTCATTTCTGTTTTCCTGCAAGTTTGCGTGGCCATTTGTAGTACAGTTTGGCACAGGCTGGTCTGTGGCCTATGTTGCTTTTGCTTTGACAGCTACAGTTTTCTCTATTATTGAATCGTTTATGGGACAGAAATAAAATGCAGAAGATAAGAGTACATTTATTTATGAGTGTGATAGTAAACATTATCTATTCTCTTTTTATATCTCTTAAATTAAAATCTAGTATTGCTGTAAACTTTCAATTTAATGGACTTCCTAATTCTTATCAAACGCCTTGGATTTATGCATCTACGCAGATTGGGCTTTGTCTTGCAATGGCACTGTTGTTTTTGATGTTACCTTGGTTGGTAAAAACTCTTCCGATTAAATATGTGAATATTCCAAACAGAAACAAATGGCTTAGGGGAGAGGAGAGACAAAAATCATTAAAAAAACTTAATTTTATGTTACTCCTCCTTGGTACAGTTATAATATATTTCTTTACAGCAATGAATATGGTTGTGTATATTGCTAACATCAGCAGACCGCTGGCTCTGCCTATTCTGCCGTTCTTTTCAATTCTGATGATATTCTTCGGTTTTCTAATCACATGGATTGTAAAGCTTTATAAGATGTTCCCGTAAAGAAGTGCATAGTGAAGAGTGGGTAGTGAGTAGTGGATAGTGGCTCTACGAGGTTATGAATGTCTATTGGCAGGATATAATGAATGGTGGAAAAACAAAAACAGGAGCGTTTTCTCTCTTCCTAAGGACTTTAAAGACCTTAATGACTTTAAAGTCCTTAAAAAATCTGCCGAGTTTTTTCTCCCAAAGGGTCTTGGCTTAGTTAATAACTAAAACGATTCTTTTGCTATTTTCAGCAAGATAGTTATATTTGTTGTTTAAATTCCCTATTGATTTGTTGTTAATTATTATATTATTTGGGCAAATTAAAACTAAATAGGAAAAAATAATGACAAATAAAGAGATACTTTTTGAGTCCTTAAAGGGCAATGATACACCAAGAGCTGCATGGGTGCCATTTACTGGAGTGCATGCAGCGGCATTAATTAATAAGACAGCAAGTGAATATCTGCAAAGTTCAGATCTAATTGTTGCAGGTATAAAGAAGGCGGTTGATTTGTATAAGCCAGATGGTATTCCTGTGGCTTTTGATTTGCAGATTGAGGCAGAGGTTTTAGGGTGCGAACTTAGATGGGCTGATGAGGCACCACCTGCGGTTGTAACACATCCGCTGGAAATGGGAAAGACTCTTGCTGATTTGCCTGAATTCGATCTTTCAAAGGGGCGTCTGCCAATAGTTTTATCGGCAACAAAACAGTTGAAGAATGATTTAAATGATGTTGCTCTATATGGTTTGATATGTGGACCTTTTACTTTGGCTCTTCATCTGCTTGGTAATAACATATTTCTTGAGATGTATGATAATCCTGAATATATCAATGAACTGATGAATTACTGTAAAGATATTGCAATCAAACTTTCTGAGGCATACATTGAAGCCGGTTGCGATGTAATAGCTGTTGTTGACCCAATGACTAGTCAGATTTCTCCTGATCATTTTACAGAGTTCGTTGCTCAGCCTTTGAATACTCTTTTTGATGCAGTAAGATCAAACGGTGCTTTCTCATCTCTTTTTGTTTGTGGAGATGCAACTAGAAATCTTGAAGTAATGTTCAAGACTACTTGTGATAATATATCTGTAGATGAAAATATTCCTCTTGATCTAGTTAAGGATTTTGCAGTGAAATCAGGTAAATCCTTTGGTGGCAATTTGAAACTTACAACAGTTCTGCTACTCGGAGATGAAGATGATTCAAAAGTGGAAGCATTAAACTGTCTTGATATTGGGGGAGAAAAGGGATATGTTATTGCTCCTGGATGTGATTTGCCATACTCGACTCCTTCTGCAAATATTATTGCAGTTTCAGAGGTTGTTCTGGATGAGTATCAACGCGAGATTGCCAGAAAAATTGTTTTGGATGAGACAGAGATTGATCTATCTTTAGCTGATCTGCCAGATGAATTTACTGGGACAAGAATTGATATAATCACTTTAGACTCAAAAGCATGTCCGCCTTGTCAATATATGGTTGAAGCTGCGAATAAAGCAGTAGAGAAAATTGGCAAAGATATTGTTGTGCAGGAGCATAAGATAACAGATAAAGCTGGTATTTCAGCAATGGTTAAGCTGGGTGTTAAAAACATTCCGACAATATGTATTAATGGCAAAGTTGCCTTTTCTTCAATCATACCTGACATAGATAAACTTATTGAAGCAATTAAAAATGCATAAAAAAATCTTTAAGTTTCTGGTTGAGAGATAAATTAGAAAATTATTTTTAGCGGACGCCGGGGACACAAAAAGTGTAAATGGTAAAGGGTAAATGGTAAAGAACGTCCAACATCGAATATTGAATGGAAGAAAAGACACTGCCGTGGGTAGGAAGAAGCTTCGCTATTCTAGACTACGACTCGACAGTGTCCTCGCTGACCGAAACAGCATTTAACCATAAAGGTACTGTCAAAAATTATATGTAAAATATTTTCCGTTCATAGAACGGACCCTACATCGGAGTGCAATATTTGACAAGCCTTTATTAGTTAGGTTCTTCGTCATATTTTGTGGGTGATTTATTGTTTCTTTGTTCGACTACGTTGTAGTCGTTCATTAATAATGATTAATTACCATGCATTTCATACATGGCTATTAATGTTGAACAGCTTCCGTGCTTCGCTCTGCGAGCTACGCAGGACACGGTCGCAGTTCTAAGACTACGACTGTGTCCTGCATAGCCGAAGGCGAAGCATGGAAGGGGTCGAATAGAAACAAACTACCCACAATAATTTATGAAGAACCATTAGTTATAGTAAAGTATAATATTGTTGTTGACCGCTGTAGCGTCGGTTTTATGAACCGAAAAAAGGGAATAAGACAAAAATGTCTGTATCCTAACCAGTCCTGCATAGCCCTTGGGCGACTGTGTCCTGCATAGCCGAAGGCGAAGCATGGAAGTTGGATGATTATAAAAATTTGGGTGCAGGCTAAGCCTGCAAATTTTTGACAGTACCACCATAAAAACAGAGATAATAATATGAAAATACCAATAACTTTAGTGACCGGCTTCCTTGGAGCCGGTAAAACAACATTCTTGAAGAACTATATTAATCAGCATAAAGAAGAGAAAAGCTTATATATAATTAATGAGTTCTCATCGCTTGATGTTGATGGACAGATTCTTTCAGAGACAGAGGATAATGTTATGGCAATCTCTGGTGGGAGCATATTCTGCAAGTGCCTGGTTGCTGACTTTATTGCTGTACTGAAGAATGCCCAGGAGAGTGTGCATTCTAGTCATATTGAAAGAGTAATTATTGAGGCTAGTGGCATGGCAAATCCAACAGTTATTGTTGATATGCTTAAAGATACAAAACTGGATGATTTCTTTGAACTGGCATTAATTGTATCTATTATTGATTCAAATTCATTTCTCAAGCTGGTTCACACACTACCAAATATTCTGACACAGGTTGAAGCATCAGATATCGTTTTAATAAATAAAACAGATATACATGATGAAGAACTTGTAGCTTCAGCATATGCCAAAATTAAAGAAATTAACTCTTATGTAAAGATTATAAAAACAGAACATGCGAAATTTGATAATCATCAGCTTGAGGTATATAAGGAACATAAAACTTTGCATGGAGAGCTTGCAAAGTGCAAAGATCCAAATTACGAAAAGCATATCATTGAACAAAAAGATATTATCACTGTTGGTGACCTGAAGAATAAAATATCAAATTTTCCAAATAAAGTATATAGAGCAAAAGGCTATTTTAAGATTGATGACCAGCTCTTTAAACTGGAGTATGAAGGTAATAATATTTGTATCACAGAAGAGACCTCCAAAGATAAACAGCTTGGTATTGTTGTTATTACTGCAGGCAAATAAATTCGTAAATTCGCAAATGCGTAAATTCGAAAATGGCAGGAATAACATTTATAATTATGGCTCTGTTACGGTTTGTGTGGGTAATAATAGCCCCAGCGGGGCGAAATCTCTGTAGCCTAGGGTTTTAACCCTAGGACAATACAATAAAAAAACGAATCCCATAGGGATGACATCTTGATAAATTTATGTCACCCCTACAGGGTTCAGCATATTGTTATACATTAACCTCGGGTTAAAACCCGAGGCTACAGAGATATCATCTCTACGAGATTCACTTGTTGCAGTTAGGGTGACATGTCAAAACACTTGTTTGCATATTTATGACGCATCCACACAAACTATGACAGAGCCATAATTAGGGCATCCTGTTTAATTCATAACTAACTTAGTGGCAAATATTAATACTTTGTTTTGCAGACTAAAGTGCAAGGGTTTTAGCACATTTAGGCAAAAAAGCTTGCAGATGAACTTTAATATAAAGTTCATGTGATTTATGAATATTTAATGCGATATCACGCATCTTTTTGCACTGCAATTATGTTATCCCGCCTTTGCGGGATCCCGCTGAGCGGGACCGCGAGCTAAAGGCTAAATCATCTTAGTACAAAAATATACGCAATCTCACATTAAACAGTAAGCCCTAATTAAGAATTCAGGTGTTGCTCCGCAACTTATCTAATAAATATCTGTGGAGCTTTTCCACAATTCAGCATTCAGGATTTATCATTCATAATTGATTTTACCGTTTACCCTTTACAATTTACATTTTCTTAAAGCACTATCTGTTTGCGCATTTGGAAAAGGCGTTTCTCAATTGTGTCATCAAAAACCATGTCGCCAACTACAATTTTAAGACCACCAGATATGCTCTTATCTATTTTGAGTTGAAGAGATACCTCTGTCTTTAGATATTCAGACATGATTGCTTCAAGCTTAACTATTTTGTTTTGAGGTATTTCATATGGTGTATGGATTTCACCAAAGCGCATGTTATTTGTTTCGGAAAATTCACGAAGAAAGTGATGTCTGATGTCTTGAATAAGCATGATATCACCCTGTGATGCCATTATAAGAATAAAGTGTAATAATGACTCAGCAATACTTGTTGAAAGTAATTCATGTAGTGTTTTGACTTTACCTTCATCATATATTGTCGATGATGATAGAAACTTCTTGAGTTCACTATTTGTCTCAAGTAATTCACAAAAGCTGTTTAAGTCGTCTCTAAGTTTAGCTTCATCATTACTAGTTTTTATTATGCTTATTAGGGCACTTGAATAGTTCTTAATTTTTTGGTTATCGTTTTGCATTTTTCTTTGTCATACGATCAATAAATTCATCGGCAAGTTTTTCATTCTGTTTTTCGTCAAAGTTTTCCTGTATAACCTGTCTTGCCACGCGGATGGAGAGGTTTGCAACAGTTGTCTTCAGTTCTTCAAGGCTTTTAGCAGTTTCTCTTTGGACTTCTTTTTTTGCTAGATCAATAATGTCATTGGCTTCATTCTTTGCGGAGTCTCTAGCCTCTTTTTTCATTTCTGTAACGACTTTGTGTCCTTCGTTAATTATGTTACCAGCCTCTTTCTTAGCCGCGTCAATATGCTTTTTTGTCTCTTCCAGAGTGTTTGCAACATCTTTTTCAATTTGTTCTGCTTTTTGGATGGATGCAGCAATTTTATCCTCTCTATCCTGCATAAGCTTTGTGATGGGTTTAAGAGCATATTTTGCAAGTAATATTATTAAGCATATAAAAGTGACAATCGTCCAGAAAAATAGACTAAAATCAAAACTTAAAGATTCCATTTTTTCACCTATTTTTTAAGACCTTCTTCAACAGCAATAATCTTGTCAGCATGATTAATTGCTTTTTCAGTATGTCCATTTTCCGCACCTTTTGATACGAGCATAATGGCAACAAGAAGAGCATAAAGGCATAAAGCTTCAATAAAAGCAATGCCTAGAATCATCAATTTTTGTATTGTTCCACTACTCTCCGGTTGTCTAGCAGCAGCTTCTACACTTTTGCTTGCCAACAGACCAATACCAATACCTGTTCCAAGTGCTGCCAGTCCAATTGCTAGTCCAGCTCCTAACCATGCCATTGCTTGTGGTTCCATTTTTCAATTCCTTTCAATTTTTAAATTAAACTTTGTATTACCAATACAGCACATCCAATAGCCAAGGCGAGACACTTCCGTCTTCGCTTTTCAAGCTACGCCTGCCACCGCCGTGGGCAGGTAAAAACTTTGTTTTTATTATATTAACCTAGGGTTACACTCCCGTTGGTAATTTACCCTAGGCTATAATCAGATGCTCCTTCAGAGCATTTATTAATGACTTTTAAAATAATATGTTATTTGCCTTTTTTATTCTTAACTATTTACTACTTACTATTAACTATTTACTTTCTTTTAGTGTCTTTCAGCTAAGGCATCCTTAATATATATTGATGTTAACATTGCAAAAATAAATGCCTGTATGAAGCAGATAAAAAGCTCAAAACAGTTCATCATCACCGCTCCAGCAAGAGCCAATGGTTTAACATAAATCGGTATTACCATAACTAGGCCTAGTAAAACAAAAATCAAGGCGTGCCCAGCCATCATGTTAGCAAATAATCTTATTGCCAGAGAAAATGGTCTTGCCAACCAGCTTATAACCTCAATAGGGAAAACAAGCACGGTAATCCATCCAGGGATCCCTTTGGGAATAAACTTCATAATAAAGCCACTTATTCCATTATTCTTTATATTTATATAGATAGTTGTTATAAAGATAACCGAAGCCATTGCTATTGTAAAGTTTATGTTTGATGTTGGAGCCTTGACATAATCCGGAAATGGAAGCATTCCAAGAAGGTTCGCAAATAATATAAAAAAGAAGGTCGTCATAACAAACGAAGCCCACTTTTTACCTTCTGCGCCTATGTTTTCTTTAATCACCTGTTTATCAAGCATATCAATAAGAATTTCCAGAAAGTTTGCCAGGAATCCCTTTGGCACAAAGTTTTTTCTTCTAGAACCAATAAAGAATATAATAAAAGTAATTGCCGCAGCAGCCCATACAAGTATAACTTCATTTGTAATACTTATATCCAAGCCCATGATTTCAGGAATTTCAATTATAACTTTTCTACTTATCTGATGCATATAACTTCTCTTATACTCTTAACCTGAATTATTCATAAAAATCTATTACAACAGCATATTGCACTCAAACTCAAGGAGTTAGCTTGAATAACAATTTTGATGTATGTTCATACACCTACACCTGTTATTCTGTGCTATCTCATTGATTTTAAGCACACTATGCTGTTTCA
>Ga0209414_1001042_pt1 | contig 13302 bp, 15 predicted proteins | sample LakVidmifraction_4_FD_181154 | JGI IMG/M metagenome (GOLD analysis project Ga0209414, IMG submission 181154) | Hypersaline microbial communities from Lake Vida, Antarctica - Brine Hole Two &gt;0.2 micron (SPAdes) (version 2) | ecosystem: Environmental > Aquatic > Non-marine Saline and Alkaline >... | reverse complement strand
TAGGCGCTGCCTGGTATTTGCCTGAAGAACGTCAAATTGTACAAACCGAACAAATGTTGGATGAAATGTGTGCTACACTTGCAGGTAGAGCATCAGAAAAAATAATTTTCGATAGAATATCTACGGGCGCCTTAAACGATCTTGAAAAAGTGACCAGGCAAGCAAGGGCAATGGTTTCTATTTATGGTTTGAACGATAAAATTGGAAATATAACCTATTACGATTCCTCCGGGCAATCCGATTACAATTTTACCAAACCTTACAGTGAAAATACCGCTCAAATTATTGATAAAGAAATTTCAAAATTAATTGAAGAACAATATCAAAGAGCCATTCAAATATTGAGTGAAAATAAAGATAAATTAACTATTTTGGCTGAATTGTTATTGGAAAAAGAAGTTATCTTCAAAAAAGATTTAGAAATTATTTTTGGGAAAAGAGCTTTTGAAAATGAGTATGCAGAATTAGTAACGAAAGATATAGATGAAGAAATTGTAAATAAAGATATAGATAAAGAAATTGTAAATGAAGAAAATATTGAAAATTCATTAGAAACAGAAGAGTAAATTGCTAACTTTTTTATAGTTTTGAATTTATTCAATATAAATAATGAGTTTTTTCAAAAAATTATTTAACACCCCAAAACAAAAAGAATCTTTAGAAGATTCTTCAGAGTTTCAAGACTTGCCAATTGATCAGATTTTTGTAAAAAAATTCATCAAAAATAAAGGCAAGTTTTTGTATTGTACCACTTTAGAAGAAGTAACTCTAAATTTGTCTAAAATAGTTCAGGAGAATTCATGGAAAACCATAAGCTGTAATGATAACGATTTATTAAAACTTGTAAAGGCAATAAAAGTTGAAACTACAGAAAAACTGAACGCAGCATTACCCTTCTTTTTAAGTTGCGAGCATCTTATCGCTGAAAATGGGAGTATTTTATTTTCTTCAAACCAACTTAAAGAATATAAAATTTCTGATTTAACGGAAAACTTTATTGTTTATGCTACCACGAGCCAATTAGTGAATTCAAAAGGAGAAAGCTTAACAGGAATTAAATCACGCTATCAGGGGAATATCCCCAGCAATATTAGTGCAATTAACAATTTCAACATTGACACCATCGAAGAAGACTTTATGAGTTATGGCAATACTAATTCAAAAAACTTATATTTGCTCTTATTTGAAGATCTATAATCTATGAAACTAATTTATAAGCGTATTTTATCAGGTCTTGTTTTTGTAAATGTTTTAATATTTTGCATTCTATTCAGTAAAATAACATTTATTTTAATTTTTTTTATTTCCATGCTGTTTTGTTTATATGAATTTAAAAAAATGATTCAGTTAAAAAGCATATTTCCCTATATTATTGGAACGCTTTTATTTACATTCGGAAATATACTTAGCGTAGATGATGTGCCTGCAAGGATTATATTTGAGTATGTGGGTGTGATGCTGTTTTTAACTATTTTCATCACTTTCGCTTCTATTTTATTTGCAAAAAAGGAAGAAGTTGTCAGTCATTTAGGTAAGATTTTTCTTACTGTCATTTATATAGTGGTGCCCTTTACCTTAATGGTGCAAATACCATTTTTAAATGGTTCATTTAATTATGTAAACACTACTATTTTAGGTGTATTTATTTTAATTTGGACAAATGATACTTTTGCCTTTTTAGTAGGAAAAAACATAGGAAAACATAAATTATTGGAACGAATTTCACCAAATAAAACGATAGAAGGTTTTATTGGCGGAATGGTTTTTACTTTTTTAGTGAGCTTTATTTTAGCCAGTCAATTTACTTCACTTTATCTTAAACAATGGCTTATAATTGCAGGAATTGTAAGTATCTTTGGCGTATTGGGTGACTTAATAGAATCTATGTTTAAAAGACAAGCCGGCGTAAAAGACAGTAGTAATTTTATCCCTGGACATGGCGGATTTTTAGACCGGTTTGACAGTGTTATTTTTGCCGCTCCTTTTATTTTCATTTACTTACAATTAGTTCAATAATTATGTTCCATAAAGAAGGTTTTAGAATAATAGTAATGGCCTCAATTTTTGTTGGTTTAGGCTTTATAGTTATTGAAAATTTTGTTGAAGCAATTTGGCTAAATAAATTGTTGGCCATCTTATTGCTTGGTTTTTATGTACTGATACTACAATTTTTCAGAAACCCAAAAAGAGAAACAATTGTTAATGACGCATATATTATTGCGCCTGTCGATGGTAAAGTGGTTGTTATAGAAGAAGTATTCGAAAAAGAATATTTTAACGAAAAACGGATACAGGTTTCCATATTTATGTCTCCGATAAATGTTCACGTAACAAGATATCCTATTAGTGGAGAAGTAACTTACAGTAAATATCATCCAGGAAAATATTTGGTTGCATGGCATCCAAAGTCATCTGAAGACAATGAAAGAACAACCGTTGTAATTGCCAATAAATTTACCGGAGAAATATTGTATCACCAAGTTGCAGGTGCATTGGCCAGACGTATTGTAAACTATGCGGAGCCACAAATGCAAGTGATTCAAGGCGAAGATGCCGGATTTATAAAATTTGGTTCCAGAGTAGATGTATTTTTACCATTAAATGCTATTATCAAAGTAAATTTAAACGACAAAGTTAAAGGCGGAGAACAAATAATTGCCACACTTTAATTTTTTTAAAACTTACTATTATGGCAAAAAATCTAGATGAAGAATTTGAAAAAGCCTATAAAATTTCATCAATGACTACTTTAAAACTGCCACCAGACGTGATGTTGCAATTATATGCCCATTACAAGCAGGCAACTAAAGGAACTAATTATCAGCAACCTTCAGGCAACGTAGAATTAAGAAATGCTTTTAAATTAAATGCATGGTTTCAATTAAGTCAAATTTCTGAAGATGAGGCAAAAAAAGAGTATATTAACTTAGTAAATAAATATTTAAAAAACCACTGACTATTATGAAAAAAATTTATGTTCTATCATCATTACTATTAATAATGGTATTTGTTTCTTCTTGTAAAAAGAATGAAAAAAAAGAAGTAACTCCAATTGTAAAAACATACGCTGTGATGGCAGATTCAACTACAATTAATTGGACTGCTTACAAAACAACGGCTAAAGTTCCTGTTAAAGGACAATTTTTAGAAGTCGCTATTGAAAACACCAAAAAAGACACAACAGCTTTAGGAGCATTAAACGGATTAAAATTTAAAATACCGGTTAGTAGCTTGACTACAAAAGACACCATTAGAGACGCAAAATTAAAAAAATACTTTTTTGGTTCTATGGAAAATTCCAGCATAATTTCAGGTACTGTGCATATAAATAAAGAAAATGCCAGTACAGTTGACATTTCATTAAATGGCATCACGAGAGAATTACCGATTGCCTATATTGTAACAGACAACAAAGTTACCATAGTAGGAAACATGGAATTAGACAATTGGCAAGCTAAGGCTGCTTTAGAAGCTTTAAATGTAGTTTGTAAAGATTTGCATACTGGCGAGGACGGTATTTCAAAAACATGGAGTGATGTTAAAATTGAAGTTACTACCGTTTTAAAATATGAATAAAAAAACTTAAGGTTCTTAAAACCTTTTTCCATAAAAAAGCCTGCAATTGCAGGCTTTTTTTTTAATAATCCAATTGTCTTAAATAATCTAATTTGGATTTCCAAATTTCTAATTTTTCTTTATAAACATTGACCTGATTTCTCACATTTTGAACTAAAGGATTGTCTTCAGAAACATTGGAAATAAATCCAAGATTATTTTCTAATTGTAGGATTTCTTTAGAAGTTTCCTCTATTTTTCTTCTTACAAAAAGTTGTTCAGAATCCAATTTTCTATAGTTTTTTTGCTCAATATAGCTATTCACTAAGTTTTCAAACTTAATCATTTCAACATCTTGTTTGTCAATTGCATTTTCTTCAACAATTTTATCCAACAATTTATTGAACTTAACTTCAACATGCTTCATTTCATGAGGCACTCTTCCAAGCTCACGCCATTTTTTGACATATTCTTTAAGCGTATTGATGGTAATTTTCGTTTTATTGTCAATCGTATCTTTAATTTCTGCTAAAAGGTCTTTCTTTTTAATGAAAACATCCATCTCCAATTTAGTACCGGCATCCTGCTGTTGGTGAAATCTGTCAAAATAATAATTACATGCATCTTTAAACTCTTTCCATAATTTATCAGAATATTTTTGGGGAACATGACCTGTTTTCTTCCATTCCATCTGAATCTTTTTCATTATTTCAGTAGTTGTATCCCAATCTTCGCTATCTTTTACGGCTACTGCCTGCTCAATAAGTGCTTTCTTTTTATTTAAATTATCAAGGTGTTCGTGTTTGACAAGTTTAAAATAATTATTTTTATCAACATTAAATTTACGGGTCGCCTCTTTATATTTAGTCCATATTAAATCGCTTTTTTCTCTTGGCACTTGCTTAATTTCAGAAAACTTATTGCGTAAAACTTCCAATTCCTTGATACTTTTTTGCCAATCAATTCTTGTTGAATTTTTTGAAGTATCGAGTGCTTTAATCTCTGCAATAACCGCAAATTTTTTCTCAACATTCTCTTCATATTTAGATTTCATGTCTTTGAAAAAATCATGACGCTTATCGTGCACTTTTCGCGTTGCTTCACTAAATCTGTCCCAAACCTCTTCTCTTTGCTCTGATGCAATTGGGCCTACATCTTCTTTCCATAGTTTATGCAATACCTGAAGTTCTTTAAAAGCAGCATTAATATCATCCGATTCCGCCAATTCTTCAGCTCTTGCAACAAGCTTTAATTTTTCTTCTAAATTATGTTTAAAATCAAGGTCACGCAAATCATTGCTTAAATGCAATAAATCATAAAAACGTTCCACATGATGTTGATAGGTTTTCCAAGTATCGTTGTATTTCACTCTTGGAATAAGTCCAATTTTACCCCATCTGTTTTGAATGTCCTTAAACATTTTATACATGGTAGCACCTTCTCCGTTATCAATTAAGTGTTTAAGCTCTTCTATTAAACCAAGTTTTGCTTGTAAGTTATCACTTAATTGTTTTTCCTTGCTGGCATAAAACTCATTTCTTTTGATTTTAAAATCATAAAGAATACTATTATAGTTCGATTTTATTGGGCTATTGTGTTGAAAATCAACCAAATCACCTCCTTGTTCTAGAAATTTTTCCTTTTCAACTTTTAATATTTCTCCGTATTTAATATGAAAAGCTTGTTTTATGGAATTAACGTTACTTGTAATGCTTTGAACTGAATTTTCTTTAACAAGCCTGCTCAATTCACTTACTAAATCTTCTAAACTGAAGTCAGCATAATTGACCATTTCAATAGTTGAATTATCGACATTTTCAGAACTTTCAGCAATTTCACTATCCATTTCATCAACAGCTTTACTGGTTGAAGGCTTTTTTTTCGGCTCTAATTCTTTTTGAGTGTCTTCCTTAATTTTGGAATCTTGCAGCATTGCATTGCCTTCAGGAATTTCACTATCCATTTCGTCAACAGCTTTACTGGTTGAAGGCTTTTTTTTCGGCTTTAATTCTTTTTGAGTGTCTTCCTGAATTTTGGAATCTTGGGGAGTTGCATGACTTTCTTCGACTGGTAATTTGTTGTCTTGGTCTAACATATAAAAATGTTTAAGGTTCGTTTAATTATATTCATTAATAATTTTAAAAATGGCCTTTTTTTGAAAAAAACCACTTCTTTAAGAGATGTGAATTTTTTAGAAAAGTTGCGTAAATTTAGGGAATTCTTTTTAGGAATTCCATATTTCCCAAGACTTTTCTGCTTGTAATTCAAGCATTTCAAATCCGTTTTTAATACTGGCTCCTCGATTTTTACCTTCTTGCAAAAATTTAGTTTGTGCAGGATTGTAAATCAAATCATACAGCAAATGCTTGTCAGATAAATATTGATACGGAATAGCGGGAGCATCTTCAATATTTGGATGAGTACCAATTGGCGTGCAATTAACAATTATTGAATTTTCACCCATAATTTCTGCATCCAGCATCTCATAACTCAACATATTTTCAATCTTGCTTCTTGAAACAAATTTATAGGAAATATTTAATTTATTTAAAACATATGCAATGGCCTTTGATGCGCCACCGGTTCCCAAAATTAATGCCTTTTTGTGATGGTCTTTCAACAGAGGTTCAATCGATTTTTGAAAACCGTACACATCGGTATTGTAACCAATCAATTTATCGTCATCATTTAATTTAATGGTGTTTACGGCGCCAATTTTTTGCGCTTCACTTTCAACTTCATCTAAATATTTAATAATAGCTTCTTTATAAGGAATGGTAACATTCAATCCCCTAAAATCTTCCTTTCGCTGGTATAATATAAAAGGGAATTCTTCAATTTCAGGGATGTCGAAATTGAAATATTGATAATTATTTAAGCCCATTTTTTTGAATTTTTCCAGAAAATATTTTCTGGAAAAAGAATAGGAAATGTTTTTTCCTATGATCCCAAATTTATTGCGATTATTCATTTCGATATTCTTTACGTTCAGATCCATATTTATCAATTAAAAAAACAAGTGCAGCGCCAAAAAAAATAAAGAAAATGGCAATCCACGTTTCCTGTTGCGAAAAATCGGGAAAATATCTTTTATAATTTTCAATTACTTTATCTCCATTAGTATCAAATAACATTTCGCCATTTACAATTTTATAAACCACTCTTTTCCATGGCCAAACAATACCCAATGAACCCGTTATAAAACCGATAATTATTGAGGTAACTATTTGGTGCCATCTTTTTAACACATAGCCTAAGATATGAGAAGTGGCAACTAAACCAAAAGCTGAACCTCCAGTAAATACTGCGATAATTTTAAGATATCTCATCCTTTCTTCACTGTTGATGAAACTAAAATCACCAGTAAAAATATCAATAAAAGTTTTATACAACATCGTAACAGAATCTACTAACAGCAACACATAATTACCCATTAAAATTAAGATAAATGAACCTGAAAGTCCGGGTAATGTCATTCCTGTAACCCCAATAATTCCGCAGAAAAACACAAACCATAAGTTGTCATTTTCTTTGGCCGGACTCATAAAACTGATGGCGACACCAATGACAATTCCTATAACTATTAAAATAATATTGCTTCTCCTCCAATCATTAAAATCTTTAGAAATATAATAAATTGAACCAATAATCATCCCAAAAAAGGCACTCCAAACGTACAGTTCGTAATGCCGCAGTAAATAATCCAGCAATAATGATACGCTGAAGTAACTAAAAACGCTTCCACCAATAACAAGCAATAAAAAAGTTCCATTTACGTAGTAATAAAAACTTCTAAACCTTCTGTTATAAAGCAACAAAAACGCTTTATAATTTATTTTTCGAAGCGAATAAATCAGCTCTTCATAAAAACCCAGCACAAAAGAAACCATTCCACCGGAAACTCCGGGAACCTTATTTGCAGCACCCATAGAAAGTCCTTTAATAAAAAGGAAAAACTTGTCTGAAAAACTGCGGTTTCTTGCCATAAATTATTCTTTGTTTGAAATATTAGCAAGTTTTTCTAACAATATGATTACTGAAAAACCAATAATTGACAAAATGATAGCCATCATTAATTGTGAATCGCCTTCATAAGAAAAAGGGGAAATACTTTGCTCATTAAATGGAACGTTTATACCATGAGAATTTATGCGCCAGGTTAGTGTTTCCTTCCAAGGCCAGATTTTGTTTAATGAACCCAAAATAAAACCCGTTAATACCGCCAATGTATAATTTTTATGATGATCAAAAAGCCATCTCAATACTTTAGAAAAGGTTAATAGTCCAACCACAGCACCAAAAGCCACCACGCCAATTAATTTGACATCGCTATTATGGATGGCATCCAAAACAGGTTTATAAGCGCCCAGAAGCACCAAAATAAAAGAGCCCGAAATACCGGGCAATATCATGGCGCAAATCGCCAAAGATCCGGCAAAAAAGAAAAATAAAAGTGAAGAACTTTCTGAAATTGCAGGTTGCAAGGTTGTGATAATATAGGCTGCAATAGCGCCTAATATCAATAATATAATTGTGACAGCATTCCATTTTGTCAGTTGTTTGGCAACATATAAAATACTTGCCAAGACCAGACCAAAAAAGAAAGACCAAACCAAAATTGGCTTATTTTCCAACAACCAGGAAATAAGTTTCGCCAATGAAACGATGCTAATAAAAATACCCGATAATAAAGCCAACAGAAAATTGCCATTAATAGATTTCCAAGCGGCTTTAAAACCTTCCTTTTTTAATAATTTTAAATTCGCAATATTTATTCCGCTAATTGAAGTAAGTAACTCTTCATAAATACCCGATATAAAAGCAATTGTACCACCAGAAACTCCTGGCACCACATCAGCGGCACCCATAGCTATTCCTTTTAGTAAAATAATGAGGTAATGGCTAAAATTTCTTTGTTGCATTTGTGGCTAATGGTTATCAGGCAAATGTAACATTTTATAATGAAATTTATTTGTATTGGGTTATTATATCCTTTACTTTTTGCAGTTTATAAACTTCAGGAAACAACTCCTTAATTATTGAAAAATATTCAAAATCTATAGACAAAGCTTCTTTTAAATGTAACGTTCCTTTTGTGTAATTCTTAAATTTAAAATACAAACTTGCCAGTCTGTATTCTATTTCCGCAAAATCGTCAAAATATAATTTGGCTTTTAACAAATTTGTCAATGCATCTTCATATTCGCCTAAAAAACACAACACATCACTTAATCCAACCCAAATTACAAGATCTAGATCCTGCAATAAAATACATTGTTCAAACGCTTGTACAGCCTCTTCAAAATAGTTAAGTTTTAAATTAATTTCAGCATATTTTCTCCAATACAGCGTATTTTGATCATCAATTTCAAGCGCTTTATTTAAATAAAATAAGGCCTTATCATATTTTTTTCCTTTAATGTGCAGATTGGTAATGGCAATCCAGCCTTTATCCAAAAGAGGGTCTTCCTGAACCGCCTTTTTGTAATATTTTAAAGCTAAAGTTGTTTTCTTTAATTTTTCATGACATTCCCCAATTCTAAAAAAAACGAATGAAGTTGGATCATCTAATTTTATCGTAATCTTGTAATTTTCTATGGCTTCACCAAAACGATTCAATTGTTCTAAAGTTTTTGCCATTTCCAAATAGGCACCCACAAAGTATTCATCAATAAGCACGGCATAATCAAAAGCACGCAATGCTTCTTCATAAGATTCTCCTATAAAATATTGACGGCCCAATTGATGCCAGGCAATTTCACTGTAAGGATCTTTATTAATATAGTTGTTTAGATATTCAGTAGCTTCAAAATGTTTATTTTGCATATCAAAGCAATAAATTACATTGTAAAGTGCGGAATAATCTTCTACATCAGCTTCCAAACATTTTGAAAAATTTAGCTGCGCTTCATCAAAATCATCTAAATACAAATATTCCATTCCGAGCAAGGAAAAAATGTCCGCTTCATCATCAGTATATGTCAGCGCAATTTTCAGCAAAGTTATTGCCTTAAAATGATTGTCCTTTTTTGAAAAAATACTCGCCTGTTGCACATAAATTTCATCATTGGCAGGTTCAATTGCCTGTAATTCTTTCAACAATGCTGAAGCTTTATCATATTCTTCATCAAAAATCAGCAATTCAGCCCGTAATAATTTTAACATTACAGAATTGGGATGTTGTTTAAGCCCCAAATTAATTGCTTTTTTTGCCAATAAATTTTTACCCGAATCTAAATAATAGTGCACAATTTCCTCAAACTCAATGGAATCGAAAAAATAAACGCTATTGGTTTTTAGCATAGATTCAAATTTTGAAAGCGATATGTTATTTCCTTTTGGAGTTAAATTCATCATAAAAGTTGTATAATTTATCGTCACATTAAAATTACGGGACAAACGTAAGATATTAAACATAACTTATAAATGTTTTTAACAAATTAATTAACAAAATGCTTTATATTTGTATTCCAAACAATGTTTGGTACTGTCATGAGTAAAAAAATACTTCTTAGCTCAAAAGAGATTCACATCATTTTACACAGATTAGCCTGTCAACTAATTGAGAATCATACTAATTTTGAAAACACTGCGCTCGTTGGAATTCAGCCAAGAGGCACTTATTTGGCCGAACGTTTAGTCTCTATTTTAGAAAATGATTACCACATTCCAAATGTAAAATTAGGGTTGTTGGACATCACTTTTTATCGTGATGATTTCAGGCGGAGAGAAACTCCTTTACAGGCGAATAAAACCAAAATTAATTTTATTGTTGAAGACAAAAAAGTGGTATTTATAGACGATGTGCTTTTTTCCGGCAGAAGTATTCGTGCTGCGCTAACTGCCATTCAATCGTTTGGAAGACCTTCGGAAATTGAACTTTTAGTGTTAATTGACAGAAGGTTTAGCCGCCATTTGCCCATTCAGCCAGATTACAGCGGAAGTCAGGTAGATGTTTTTAACGAAGAAAAAGTAAGTGTTCACTGGGAAGAAAAAGATGGTAAAGATGCCGTATATATTATAAATAATTAATTACATATGAGTCAGTTAAGCGTAAGACACCTTTTAGGGATAAAACATATAAATAAGGCTGATATTGATTTGATTTTTAAAACAGCCGATCATTTTAAAGAAGTGATTAACAGGCCCATTAAAAAAGTGCCCTCGCTTCGTGATATTACGATTGCCAATTTATTTTTTGAAAACAGTACCCGAACAAGACTTTCATTTGAATTGGCGGAAAAACGATTATCGGCTGATGTTGTTAACTTTTCCGCAAGTCAGTCTTCCGTAAAAAAAGGGGAAACGCTTATTGATACCGCAAACAATATTTTATCCATGAAAGTTGACATTATTGTGATGCGACATCCCGATGTTGGCGCCTGTGATTTTTTATCTCAGCATGTAAATGCGCAAATAGTAAATGCCGGAGATGGAACTCATGAACATCCAACACAAGCACTGTTAGACTCCTTTTCCATTCGTGAAAAACTAGGAACCGTTGAAGGAAAAAAGATTTTAATTTTGGGTGATGTCTTACATTCTCGCGTGGCACTTTCAAATATATACGCCTTGAAATTACAAGGTGCAGAAGTAAAAGTTTGCGGACCAAAAACCCTCATTCCCAAATATATTGAAAGCTTAGGAGTAAGTGTTGAATACAATATTAAAAAAGCACTTGAATGGTGCGATGTTGCCAATGTGCTTCGCGTGCAAAATGAACGTATGGAAATTAATTATTTCCCTTCAACCAGAGAATATTCGCAACTTTTCGGTATAAATAAACAACTGCTGGACTCTTTGGGTAAGAAAATTTTAATTATGCACCCCGGTCCAATTAACAGAGGTGTAGAATTAACAAGCGATGTTGCTGACGCCGACCAATCCATTATCTTAAATCAGGTGGAAAATGGAGTTGCCATTCGTATGGCAGTAATATATTTACTGGCGCAACAAACTGAACAAAATTAGTTATGATTGTTACCAAAAATAAAACATACACACTCATAAAACCTACTCAAATTTCAGTAGCTGAGTTCTTTGCTGAATTTAAAGATTGTTACAAGGAATTTAACGGGGAACATTTAATTATTGATATTTCTGATAAAATTAACGTAGAAATTAAAGAAATTTTGTTATTTTTGAAGGTAAGTGTTCAACACATAAAAAATGGTACAAGTTTTGTACTTGTTTGCGAGGGTATATCAATTGATGATTTGCCGGACGAATTAAATGTTGTTCCAACATTTAACGAAGCTATAGACATCCTTGAAATGGATGCGATTGAACGGGATTTAGGATTTTAAAACCAATTCGCTTATTGATGAAAAAACTACTTTTTATAACTATAATGCTTTTTTTCTCATTTTCTTTTGCGCAACAATCTGAGAAAAACAATGGGGATTTAAATAACAATATTCCGCAGGCTACACTACAATCAGTTTCTGCCTATCCAAATCCGTTTAGTACCGATACGAGCATCAATTTTAAATCTTCCAAGTCCCAAACTATTTCATTTACCATAAAAAATTTATTGGGCACAACAGTGTACGAAGAACAAATTTATGTGTCTGCCGGATATAATGCCATCCCTTTTAACAGAAATAGTTTAACCAAAGGAATGTACATTTACTCTTTGCAAACTGATGCTGAGATTGTTTCTAAAAGATTGATCATTAAATGAGTTTAAAACTCACTATTTTAGGATGTCATTCTGCAACACCACGAGTTAACGCGCACCCTACAGCGCAATTTTTAGAAATCAAAAATCATAACTTTTTAATCGATTGCGGTGAAGGCACCCAAGTACAATTGCGTAAATACGGCGTTAAATTTTCCAAGATAAAACACATATTTATTTCACATTTACACGGAGATCACTTTTATGGATTAATCGGCTTAATTTCAACCTTTCGATTGTTAAACCGTGAAAGCGAGTTGCATATTTATGGACCAAAAGGATTGAAAGAAATCATCACGTTACAATTAAAGCTCTCTAATTCCTGGACACAATATCCACTGTTTTTCCATGAGCTTACTTCAACAGAAAGTGAACTTATTTATGAAGATGAAAAAGTAGAAATATATACAATCCCTTTAGATCATAGGATATATACCAACGGATTTTTATTTAAAGAAAAATCGGGGGAGCGCAAATTAAATGTAAATGTGATTTCAAAATACAAAGAAATTAAAATTTGCGATTACCAAAACTTAAAAAACGGGAGAGATTTTATGTTACAAAATGGTGTTTTGCTAAAAAACGAAATACTGACCTTAGATCCAGCTTTACCTTTGAGCTATGCTTTTTGCAGTGATACCGCTTATTTTCCTGAAATTATACCTTTAATAGAAAATGTAAACTGTTTGTATCACGAAGCTACTTTTTTGAAAGACAAAGAAGCACTTGCTGCAACCACAAAACATGCCACAGCGGAACAAGCGGCCAAAATTGCGCAACTTGCACAAGTAAAACAGTTAATTATTGGGCATTATAGCGGCCGCTACAAAAACAAAGAGGATTTTAAAATTGAAGCACAGGAATTTTTTGAAAATACCCTTTTAGCTTTAGAAGGAAAAGTTTTTGAAATCAATTAAATAAGAGCTCCTAAATTACCAACCTCATTTAGAATCATACTTGATTCAATATTAAATTCCATTTCAAAAATTTAATAAAAAGATTAACAAAACATTAAGTAGGGTAATTTACAATTAGCTTGTTAAATACTAAATAGCTATCTAATATTT
>Ga0209414_1001041_pt1 | contig 13315 bp, 13 predicted proteins | sample LakVidmifraction_4_FD_181154 | JGI IMG/M metagenome (GOLD analysis project Ga0209414, IMG submission 181154) | Hypersaline microbial communities from Lake Vida, Antarctica - Brine Hole Two &gt;0.2 micron (SPAdes) (version 2) | ecosystem: Environmental > Aquatic > Non-marine Saline and Alkaline >... | reverse complement strand
AGTTAAAGTTGGAGATAAAGTTATTGGGTCTGATGGAAAAGCTACAGAAGTAGTGGGGGTTTACCCACAAGGTAAGTTGGATATTTATTCAGTGAAGTTCGATGATGGAACTTTTGTTGAATGTACATTAGACCATTTATGGACAGTCCAAAGTAGGGATGATAGAGGGTCAAATTCCAATCGCACAATAACTACAGGAGAAATGATTAAGAATTTATATGTTGAAAACGAAACTCGTAAAAACTATAGTATAAATTACGTTAAGCCTGTAGAATTTGATGGTAAATTGGAATCGGATGATTTAGCACCATATTTATTAGGTGCATTAATAGGAGATGGTTCATTTGTAGATGCGAGTGTGAAATTCATACCAACTAAATATTTATATTCTAGTTTAGAGGATAGGGTAGAGTTGTTAAAGGGTTTGATGGACACAGATGGTTATGGTGGGAGGTATGGTAATTCATATAATGAGTATACCACTGTATCAAAACAATTGGCTGATGATTTTATTGAATTGGTTAGAAGTTTAGGTGGTAGGGCTACCGTCACTAGTAAAATTGGTAGTTATAAAAATGGTGGGGTTAAGATTGAGTGTAAAACTACCTATAGGATAGTTTTCAATCTGGAAAATATAAATCCGTTTAACATTGAGCGTAAACGAAATTCATTCACTCCACGTAAAACTAGATGTGTTAAATATATCACATCAATTGAAAAAGTAGGAAATGACGATGCTACTTGTATTGAAATTTCGAATGAGGATAGTTTATATGTGACAGATGGTTATAATTTGACACATAATACCACTACAGGAATAAGGTTCTTATCTTGGATTATTGGTAGGCATCCTGAAAATACTCAACTAGCTACATCATATAGTGACAGTATAACAACATCCTTCTATATTGGAGTTATGGAAGTAATTCTCAATGAGAAATTTACAGAAGTATTCCCCGAAAGCATATTAATTAATCAGAATGCCAAAAGGGAAGAAATCTGGCTTAAAGTGGCAAAACGATATCCCTCTATATCATTCGTTCCAATTAATGGTTCAATGACGGGTCGTGCAGAAGCTGGTAATTATCTTTACTGTGACGATTTGGTTAGTGGGATAGAAGAAGCATTATCACCAGTTAGATTGGCGAAGTTGTTTCAGACATATTCAGTCAATGCTGGACAAAGAAAAAAGAACAATTGTAAAGAGATTCATATTGCTACTAGATGGTCAGTTCATGACCCTATAACCAAATTGAATACTATTAACGAAGAAAATGATAGATGCAAAATAATAAAACTACCTTGTTATGACGAGGAAGGAGAAAGTAGATTTGACTTCTTTGGTGGGTTCGATACCAACTATTATAAGAAGCAAGAACAAGCTATGGATTCTATATCCTTTGATGCTTTATATATGCAAAATCCTATTGAGAGAGAAGGTATACTTTATAGTCCTAATGATTTGGGGTATTACTTTGAACTCCCTAATGAAGCACCTGACACAATAATAGCCGTATGCGATAGTAAGAATCTAGGTAAAGATAGTGTGTCTTCTCCTATTGGATATGTATATGGAGATAATATATTTATTGAAGGGATTGTATTTAACAATGGCTTACCAGACGTTACTAGACAATTAGTTGCCAACGCTTGGCTGGAGCATAAGGTGGTACGTGGTGACGTGGAAATGAATAATGGTGGAAATTATTATGCTGAATTTTTAAACGATTTAATACAAGATGCAGGTGGTAAAACTAGTGTCCGTATGTTCTTTAGTTCGAATAATAAAGATGTAAAAATAATAACATATAGTGACTTCGTAAAAAAGAATTTCTTCTTCAAAGACCCTTCAACGTACCCTGTGAACAGTGAGTATGCAAAGTTTATGAAGGAGTTATTCTCGTATACACAAACAGGGAAAACACCACACGATGATGCACCTGATTCCATAGCTATGTTGGCACAGATGTATCAAGATTTAACTGGAAATGTAATTAAAATATTAGATAGAAAAAGATTAGGATTATAGAAAAGGAGAGTATAATGTTACTAAAAGGTAGAAGACAGATATTGAGTGATTATGTAATTGATGATACAAAAGATGTAGAGTCCGTAGTTACCATCATAAATAACGCAATGTTAGTTCACGCAGATAATAAAAGAGAAATTGATTGGTTGGTTAATTATAGACACGGTGAACAGCCAATTTTAAGTAAGGTGAAGCCAATTCGCCCAGAAATATCTAATGAGTTGGTTGTCAATCACGCACAGATGATTAGTAGAACTATTGTGGGTTACTTTTTGGGTACTCCAATTCAGTACACGCAATCTGGGGATGATAAACAAGTAGAAATAGACGCTTTAAATAAATATTTAGCATATGAGGATAAAGCATCTGTTGATAGAGAATTAGGTGAATATCAAAGTATTTGTGGTACTGCGTATAGAATAATAGTTACTGATGGACTTTATGGCGATGCTGTGCCGTTTGAGGACAAGTGCCTTAACCCTTCCACTACATTTATGGTTTATGAGAGGTCTATTATAGAGCGACCACTTATGGGAGTAACTTATTATCAATTTGTCGATACAGATACAAAAAAACATATGATGAAGATATATGCTTATACTAATTTTGGAAGGTACGCATTTACATCAGAAGGTTTGGGTACATTGATTAATTCCGACAACTATTCTGTTACATTCGAACCATACAATGTAGGTGGAATTCCTATCATTGAATATCCTAATAATATTTGGAGAATTGGCGATTGGGAACTTACACTTGGTCTTATGGATGCCATAAATGCTTTGGAGAGTGGTAGAATTGATGATGTGGAACAGACTATACAATCCTTGTTGGTATTTATAAATGCAGACATAGATTCTGAATTATATGATGAAATGCGAGCAAAAGGTGTAGTTAGTTTAAAGAATACTGGTAATAGTAAATCAGAAGTTACCACAATAAGTAATTCACTAGACCAAAATGGTATGAATCAATTTTCTGATGAATTAAGAGAGTTGTTGTATGCACTTATTGGAATTCCTGAAAGAAATAAAAGAGGTGGTGGCGGTGGAGATACTGGTCAAGCTGTTGAGTTGAGAGATGGTTGGGCGGATTTAGAAATCGTTGCTAGAAGTAAAGAGTTGACATTTAGAAAGTCAGAAAAACAAACTTTATTGATTATGCTTACAATTATTAACAACGTTGATAAAATGAAGCTATCTTTATTGGATATCACGATTAAATTTAGTAGAAATAAGAATAGTAATCTTTTGGTTAAGACACAAGGGTATATGAATCTTATTACAACTAAAACATTATCCCCAGCAGATTGTTTAACTATAGTTGATTTGGTTTCGGATGTTAATGAATACATTAAAAGGGGAGAAACTTTTTGGGGAGAAAGCTTTGCTGGTAAAGAGCCTATCGTTCCTGAAATCACTAAAGTTGACCTTGAAAATGATGAAGAAATAAAAAACGAGGACACAGAACAGATTACAGAATAATTTGATAATAAATGTCATATAATAGTAATAGTAGATACTATATGGGGCGATTGGCAACATAGAGGATAAAGGAGAGATAATATGTCAGAAGTAACTTACACACAAGAACAGTTTGATGCTATTCTTCAAAAGGAAGCAGACAAGAGAGTAACTGATGCCTTAGGCACAGCGAAAACTAAATGGGAAGAACAAAAAAAGCTAGATATGGAAAGCGAAAGAACTAATCTGAAAACAGAATTAGAAGCAAACGCTAAATTATCAGCAGAGGAACTTGCCAAAAAAGAATTCGAAGATAAGATGGGTGAATTAACGCAGAAGGAAATTAGCATTAAAAGAAAAGAAAATTTACTTCAAGCTTATGATGAATTCAGTAAAGCAGAGATTCCAAAATCCCACTATGAGAAATTAGTTGGTATGATGGTGTCCGAAGATGAAAATGCTACACTAACTAATGTGAAGAATTTCATTGAAACATTCAATGTAACTAAAACTGATATTGAAACTAAAATAAAAACTGAAATGTCGAAAATCAATAGTCCTGACAAAGGTGGAAACGAAAGTACTACCAAAGCAGAGTTTGACAAAATGCGATATTCAGAAAAAGTAAAATTCAAAACAGAACACCCTGATGCCTACAAAGGTTTTATGGGTTAATTAAAAGGAGAAATAAACAATGGCTGAAACAAATTTAGGACTGCCGTTTGACGCAGAAATTTTTAACTATGACTGGAAGAATACACCTGATATGTATCTTACCAATATGCTTACAAGTGGGGCAGTAGTTGCCGATGGAGAAATTGCTAATCTAATTAGTAATGGTTCTAACTTCTTTGTTACACCTTTCTACGATTTGATTGGTGGAGAAGCTGGTGTATACAATGGAATCAACGATATCGGTACGGATACCCTAGGTGGTGGCGTAATGGCTGGTACTGTATATGGTAGACAAAAGGGATGGAACGTAAAAACATTCATAACCGATTTCAATAGTAATGCAGACCCTATGGCACAGATTGTGGCAGGAGTTGCTAATTATTGGATTAAAGAAAGACAGAAAGCATTTTTAGGAATCCTTGGTGGTGTATTTGGTATCACAGGAGATGCTGATTGGACAACTCATAGTACTTCTACAGTAGTTGATAGTGCAGTAGCACCTGATGATACTAATAAAATTGGAGTTACTTCACTTGGTGATGCTTGTGTAAAGGCTTGTGGAGATTCCGCAACAGACTTCTCACTTGCTATAATGCACTCGGTTGTTGCTAATAGACTAGCTACACTTCAATTACTAGAGTTCAGTAAGTACACTGACCCAAGTGGTATCACTAGAAATCTACCAATTGCTACCGTTAACGGTATGACAGTTGTTATTAATGATAATGTGCCTACTACTGAAAATGCATCATTCTCTGGTGCTACAGATTATTCTACTTACATTTTGGGAATCGGTTCAGTTGGATATGCTTCGGCATCAGTAGAAATTCCTTCTGAAATGAAACGTGAACCAGCACTATTTGGTGGATTGGATGCCATCTACACTAGAGTAAGAGAATGTTTCCAGCCTTATGGCTTCTCATTTAAGGGAGATATCGCCACTGATGTTGGTATGCCTGATGCCACTATCTTTGCAAGTGCTTCTTGGGAAAGAAAAATGCCTGCGAAATCAATTCGTATGGTAAGACTTGTAACAAACGGTTAATAAAATACTTTCAAAGTGTGGTAGGGGTAATAACTATCTCTACCGTTTTTATAATAAGGAGTAGACAATGACTCAATTAGAGATTGTTAAGGCATTATTGGGGATAACTGATAATAGTGAAGATGTTATTATTACTCATTATTTGGATAGTGCAAAAAATATAATCTGTGCCATTAGAAATTCAGATATTGTCGAAACTATATACTTACAAGTACAAGTTAGTATGGCAATAGAGTTGTATAATAAACGAGGTGCAGAGGGCGAACTCTCCCATGATGAATTGGGGATAGGTAGAGCGTATGAGAATCCAGATGTTTCAAGGTCGCTAATCGACCAAATTACACCGTTTTGTAAAACAGTAACTTCTAATGTAAGAATAATAGAGGTGTAAAATGCGGTATTTGGAAAAGAACAAAACTCCAATTTGGTATTCATCTGTAGTAGGGGAAACTCCATATATAGATGAAGATGGGAATGATACTGGAGAAACAAATCCAACATACGCAGGTGCTGTAAAAACTAAAGTGCATCTATATCCTAATAGTGGAAATATTGTAACTGAAATTTTTGGTAATGTAACTAATATTGATTATATAATGGTAACTAATGAAGATTTCCAAAGTGGAGATATGTTTTATCTAAACGAACCTGTTGATTTAGAACAATATGATTATTATATTACGAGGATTAGTAGAAGCGTAAATGTAAACCAATATGGCTTAACACAGAGGATTTAATAATGGACGTAAAGATTGACACACCCAAATTAACAAAATCCATAGCAGAAGCACAGAAGCAGTTGCTGGAACTAGAAGATGCACTTGCTAGTGGTGCGGAAGAATTCACAATTAGATTACACGAAAAACTAATAGAGAATATTTCATTATATGGATTAGGTAATGCACGATTTGTGAGTACTATAAGTATGGTTCCGTTAAGTGATGGGGTTTCAATAATGATTGGTTCAGAATACGCAATGTTCGTTGAGTATGGAACTGGTATTGTTGGAAGTGAGAATCCTCACCCTACAGGTAGGTGGAATTATGATGTTAACTCTCACGGGGAAAGTGGTTGGTGGTATCCTACAGATTCTAGTGACCCGAACCCATCAAAGAAAATGAATAAGAACGGTAATATGGTAGCTTGGACAAAAGGTGTTCCTTCAAGACCGTTTTTATATGATACTTGGTTATGGGGAACTCGTTCAGCGAGTAATATAATGAGAAAACATATAAATTCTCTACTAAAGGAGTAGCACAATGATAGTGAGTGTAGTAAACGAAGTGTTGGATAGAATAAAAACTGATAATCCTACCCTGAATGTATTACCTGCTTTTCCAGATACAATACCGAACTTTCCTTGTGCGGTAGTGGAAGAAGGTAACATTCAAGCCCACGAAGAGTCAATTGATAGTTCTGGGGAAACTCATAACAACGGAAGTATCAACATTGAGATTTTCACAAAGGGTTATCTAAAAATGACAAATGCTAAAAAAATATCAATTGGCATAGATGGATTAATGAGTGGTGAATATGGAATGAAGAGAACTATAGGTCAACCAATTCCAAACTTCGCTGATTCAGAAATTTATAGATACAAATTAACTTATAGCTATGTAATTAACAAAAGTAAGACTATATATAGGAGGTAAATATATATGAGTGGAATTAATACTGCTGGAACATTTTTAATGTATTCCATAGATGATGGGGTAACATTCTTAAAGATGGTTGATATTCTAGGGTATCCAGATATGGGTTCAACACCTAGTAAATTGGACACAACTGATTTGTCAGCATTGAAGTTTAAAACTAGTGTTCTTGGTTTACAGGAAGTGCCAGATTTAACATTTGAAGCTAACTATGACGATGCAAAATACGATGAAGTTAGTGCGTTGAATGAAACGTACACTTTCCAACTACAGTTCGGCACTGATGGAGTTGATGGAATATTCGAATGGACAGGGGAAGTTACAATCTTCGCAATGGGCGGAGGAGTGGATGAAGTAAGAAAAATGCAAATTACTTGTTCCGCTGAAACAGAAATCGTTACAGTTTAATTAAAAGGAGTGGTGGATTATGATTATTGAAGTTGGTAAGAAAGAATATCAGTTAAAGTTTACTTTCAATTCATTCAAGTTTATGAAAACTTTGAATATTGAAGAATTGGGAGAACTAGAAACTCACCCATTTATGGTTTTTGATATTGCAGAACAACTATTGCTTGGTGCGTTAAATAACTCCAAAGACAAAGTGTTCTCCCAAAAAGAAGTTGGTAAGATATTAGAAGCGTATGTTGGAGAGAATAAATCTGTAATTACGTTGGTAGAAGGGTTAATGAACGAATTGGAGGAATCTAGTTTTTTCAAATCACTCCAAGCGAAATAACTGTTTCCAGTTTGATTGGAGATTTACCACAAAAGCAAACTTCTATGATTGAACAAATAGAAACTGAATTATTACCACAAGCGTTAGCCATTGGAGTAGATTACAATTTATTTTGGGAGTTAAATCCTAAAACGATTACTCCTTTTACTAACGCTTTTTCTATACGACAAGACATAGAGGATGATAATTCTTGGAAACAAGGTAAGTATATTGAGATTGCGATTGCATCTGTATTGAGTGGTGGGAAAACTAAATATCCTAAAACCCCATTCTATAAAATGAAAAATTTAGACCAAACACAAGATGATATCAAAAATAAGTTCATTGCACACGCAAAATTATTAAATAAAAAATTCGAAAGGGGGGTTTAACTTTTGAAGTTAAAATTAGATGTATTAACTAATGTAAAAGAAAGTGTAAAACGATTAGGCGAATTATCCAAATCAATAGGCACGGTTACTAAAAGCACAAAGAAAACTACTGCTGGATTTAAAAGTGCCAAAAAGGGTATGAAAAGTCTAGGTAGTGAAACTAAAAGTTTAAACACTGATGCGACTAAACTCAACAAAAGTTTAAAAGGCGTTGGGGGGTCTTTGGGTGGCATAAAACAGTTAATAGGTGCTGGGATATTCTACAAAATAAGTGGTGGAGTAGCCGATACTATGCGAGATGCTCTAGGTATGATAGAAATATTAAATCTATTTGAAGTATCTATGGGTACTTTAGCAGTTAAAACTGATAAAGCATTAATGGGATTAGCTGAATCTACTGGATTGAATTTAACTAGTTTAAGACAATCAGTAGGTACATATGGTCTATTAGCACGTTCAATGGGTGCTACGGATGCACAAGCCAGTAAGTTAGGTGTAAATGCAACCCAATTAGCAGTAGATTTATCGTCTTTGATGAATGTGCCTATTAACCAAGTAATGAGAGATTTAAGGTCAGGTTTACTTGGACAATCTGAAACTGTATATAAGTATGGTATAGATATTACCGAAGCATCAATAGCAGTAGAAGCTATGCGACAAGGGATTACTAAAACAGTAAGAGCAATGTCACAGGGCGAGAAAATGATGTTACGTTATAATGTAATGATGAATACGACTAGATTAGCACAGGGTGACTTTGCGAAAACGTTTGCTACCCCAGCCAATCAGTTAAGAATATTACAAGAACGATTATTTACATTAAGTCAGACTTTTGGAACAATATTTATGCCAATGTTGAGTGCTGTGCTACCGTATATTAATGCTGTAGTTTATGCTTTAACAAAATTGATGGCAGTAATTGCAAAATTCTTTGGTTATGAAGCTGATTTTGCAGAAGACCAATTCGGTACATTTGGTGGGCTTGAAGATGGTGCAGATAGTGCAAATGCCAAGTTAGGTAAAACTAAAAAAGCATTAGAAGCCGTTAAAAACGCACAATCTGGGATGGATGAATTAAATGTAATTAGTGAACCAAAGGATAGTGCTTCGGGTGGTAGTGACGGTGACGGTATTGGTGGTGGTAGCATCATTGAGGGGATGGATTTACTGGGAACTAACTCTATGATGGAAAAAATAAACACTGCAATGGAAAAAACTTTAGCTAAATTAGCAAAATTTGCTCCATTAATATTTGCGATAGCTGGTGCATTATTAACTTTAGGTCTTATGAATGTGTTTACTGTATTAACTAAAGTTGGAGGTGCTATGGGGCTAATGTCATTGGGAGCATTTGCTAGGGCACTAATACCATTGATAGTAATATTTAGTGGTATATGGATATATGCATCTAATGTAGCAAAGGTATTCAAAGAAGGGCTAAACATAAACACACTACTTCAATCGTTGAGTGGGTTGGTAATTATTTTAGCTGGGTTGGCGATTTTATTTCCAGCCATAGCAATTCCAATAGCAGTAGTTGGAGCGTTGATTGGTGGGCTTGGTTTAGCCATAGCACACGGTTTAGCCCCAGCAATAAGTTCTACAGATTTATTTTCAGAAGGTGTAAGTGATTTAACTAAATCCAAAATAGAACCATTCCTTGAAGGTATGCAGGGGTTAGGTGCAGAGTTAAATAAGTTGGATTGGGGTAATATAGTAATTGACGATTCTATAGTAAAAAATATCTCCGACCAAGCCAAAGCTATCGCCGATTCAGTATTAAATGAATTGAGTGCTGATAGAAATACTGCACTAGCTAGTATGGAGTTACTTAAAGATAAATATGGAGAAAAAGAATTTAGTGACTTACTGAAATCCACAAATAATTATTATGATTCTCAAAGTAAGGTTGTTTCTGATGGACAAGCTAGAATAGATGAAATCTTACAAAAGGCTAGTGATAATAAGGTCGCATTGTCAGAAGCAGAGTCAATTGAAATACAGAAAATAAAAGATTCTTGGATGGACATTGGACTTAAAAGTTTCTCGGCTGGTGAGGTTGAGTACAAAAAGATAATGACTGATTTGAAGGATAATGCAATTGCAATAAATGTTGAGCAAAGTTCAGCAATATTAAAGTCGTCTATGGAAACTAGAGATGGTACGATAGATAATGCAAAGGCTCAATATTCTCAATTATTATTAGAAGCTGACAATATGTTAGAAGTTGGTGCGATAAACCAAGAGCAGTATGAAAAAATGGTTGAAGTTGCAGGAACGACTAAAGATGAAACTATTGCTTTGGCTGAAACTCAATACGATGGTATATATAATACTACTATGGAAAAACTCGGTAAAACAGGGAAGTATATTGATAAAGAAACTGGTGACATAAAAAATAACTGGGAAGTATTTTCTGATACTATGACCAAGAAAACCGAGAAAATGGGAGAAGATATAAAAAAATCATTAAGTGAGTTTGGTGAAAATGTTGGACTTGCTTTCAAATCTATGAAAGAGACTGCATTAGGTCATTGGGCAACTCTGACTAATGGTTTGAAATTAGGTTTCATTGGATTTGCAAATTTAATAATTAGCGTATTCGAAAACTTGTTAAATGGTATCATTGGAAAAATAAGCGATGTAACATTAAGTATTAAAGGTATGATTGATAAGTACAATGAAGTAGCCAAAGTGATGCCACTATTGAAAGAAATTTCATTCAGTATTCCGACATTCAATAATGTATCATTCTCCAAGTTTGGATTAAATGATGCTGGTAATATTAAAATGTATGCTAATGGAGGTTTCCCTGATGTAGGGTCAATGTTTGTGGCTAATGAAAATGGTGTTGAAATGATGGGTAACATTGGTGGTAAAACAGCAGTAGTAAATAATGACCAAATAGTAGAAGCGGTTTCAACAGGAGTAGCTAAAGCAGTTGCTGGTGTTATGGGTAATAAATCCGAGCAACCAATAATCTTAACATTGGATGGGGAAGTAATTTACACCAGCCAACAAAAGATATCTCGTGGTCGTGGGGCTAATATAGGAATGGGGGCATTTGCAAGATGATAAGTAATGGATTCATTAAAATAAATGGAGTGATACTCCCATATCCAGCTAGAGGGTTAACTATACAGCGACAACAGTTTGTGGACAGTGCAAGAAACGCACAAGGTCAAGTTGTAGCACAAACCATAAACCGTAGAATTGATAAATTAAATGCTTTAGAATGGAAATATTTGACTGCGGTTCAGTGGCGAGCAATCCAAGTAGAGATTGAGAAGTTTGAAGGTACACTTGAATATTGGGATAATTTGAGTGGTACTTTCAAAACTAGGAAGGTGTATTGGGGCGATGAAGAATCGGAAGTGTGGAAGATTAACCCAGCTACAGGGGAAGTGTTGGAGTACGTTAATTGTAAGTGTAATATTGTAGATAGTGGCTATTAATTTGAATATATTACTCTTAAAAATGATATACTAATATAGGTAGATAAATGTAAGATGGAGGGTATAAATGCAGAATACGAGTATTGCATATAAGGAACAAATTAATAAAACCACTAGGAATCCATCGTACGTCGAGGTTACTTTCAAACTAGTAGACCCACAAGCTGTAACGGATAGTACATTCGTAGTGGATAGTGAAGTTTGGTATTCAGATGTAGATTCAATTGATTTAGAACAAGATGTGAACACTATGTATCAAACGCTAGAACATAATAGATTTTATTTGGATGGGGTTGGGATTTTATCTCCCACACCTCCATCTGTTTTTCCATATATGGGGTATATTGGTGACGAGATAAGTAATTCAGTAGGTGAGTTTATAAGTGAACCAGTAATAACGGTTAACTTTGCGGATTACTTTTCACTAGTTGGATTGACATTTGAATTTGATTTGGACAGGGGCGAGTATCCAAGTGAGTTACAAATCATATCATATAAAGATGGGGTTGTTAACGGAAATAATACTTATTATCCAACATCAAGTTCATGGGTATTAAATAGTCAAATACCTACAACTGACACGTTTAATAAGTTGGAAATAATAATTGTTGAAACAAATGTGCCATATCGTAGAGCGAGAATCCAAAGTATGTTATTCGGTATTGTTAAAATGTTTGACGAAAATAATATAAGTGGGGTGGTTTGGACTAGAAGAATAGATAGGGTTAGTTCGAAATTACCAGTGGAAGATTTTGAATTAACGTTTATAGATAAAGATAAAGAATATGACCCTGAAAATCCAAGTGGGATATATTCATATATAGAATCTGGGCAACCAATAGATTGTAGATGGGGATATGATTTAGATAATGGAACTATTGAGTGGATTGATGGTGCTAGCACATTAACTACTGGTGAAATAAATATAGACGGTAGTACTAATATACCGTTAGTTACTATAAGAAGTTCATCAAGATTAAATTTGTTAAATAAAGCATATGATGAAGGATTGTACTATCCGAGTGGGATTAACCTTTATGACTTAGCGGAAGATGTTTTACAGTTCGCTAACATCCCCTTAGACAGCTTAGGGAACGTTAGATGGACACTTGATACCTCATTACAATCAATATACACTAAATCACCATTACCAGCGATGCCTTGTAAGGATTGTTTACAGTTAATAGCCAATGCTGGACAATGTTGTTTATATACCGATAGAGATGGATATATAATCATAAAACCGTATAATTATTCAATAAATGATTTCACATTTGATTACAGTAATATTTTGGATGTTCCTAGTATTACCAAATATCCTTTATTAAAAGAGGTCAATGCCAATATGTATATTTACACATTAGGCACTGTGAATGAGGAATTGTTGACCGAGGAAATAGATGTTGGGATAGTGGAAACTGAATTTATATTTGAAATAGATTCCTCAACAGATGTTGCATTGGTACTTGGTGCTGGGGTTACTTTGGTTGGAACAGTAAGTTACTTTACAAATTATGTAAAAGCGACATTAACTGGAACTGGAAATGTAACCATTAATGGTAAAGTATTAACTATAAGCACAAGTACTATTATAAAAGCAGTGAATACTAGTGGTGAGATTTGTCCAGTAGATAATGTATTAATTACCAATAGAACTTATGCGATTGAATATATGACTTGGATTTCCAATGTGATTCAATTGCGAAACTTTTATAAAGTGAGTGATAGAGGATATCCTGAACTTGATATGTTGGATGATATTTTAGCACAGACTGGTTATTCAGTTGATAAAGAAGTAGTTTTGATAGGGAATAAAATAACGTATAATGGTGCGTTGAGTTCTGAATCAGAATATGTGGGAGGATAAAATGGCATATATTACACCAATT
>Ga0209414_1001040_pt1 | contig 13315 bp, 18 predicted proteins | sample LakVidmifraction_4_FD_181154 | JGI IMG/M metagenome (GOLD analysis project Ga0209414, IMG submission 181154) | Hypersaline microbial communities from Lake Vida, Antarctica - Brine Hole Two &gt;0.2 micron (SPAdes) (version 2) | ecosystem: Environmental > Aquatic > Non-marine Saline and Alkaline >... | reverse complement strand
TTTCTCCTGATCGTCGTCGTCGTCGTCGTCGTCGTCATCCAGCCAGGTCTCTGCCGCAGAACTGCTAAACATGTAATTTCCTGCGCCCTGCAGGAGCGCCATCACGCCACCGGCGCGCTGCCGGTCGGTGTCGAAGGCGCTTATAACCTCCTCGATTTGATCAAGCAGGGGACGCGGTGGTTTTACCTTTTTCTCGTCCATAACATCATTTCCTTTCATAAATTTGCCAGACCGGCGCTTGTAACCAGATTTACTCCATTTTTTCATTTATGATCTTCTCGATCATCTGAATTCTCACTCCAATCCACCGCATAACATTCACGGCCATTGAGTTTCCGATCGCCTTGTATCGTGGTCCGTCAGGGCATTGGCTGGCTGGCTTTCCGCGCCATTCTATTCGGGTGAAATCGTCGGGTACGCCCTGCAATCTTTCACACTCCCGCGGGGTTAATCTGCGGACGGACCATTGCTGCGCGCCATTTTCTCGGCCGCGCATGTCGTATGCCACCGCCTGCGCCTGCGGTGATGAAGTGCCCAATGCTCCTGATACATGCTCGTCGCTGACAGGATCTTCGCGGGAGTTGAAGGCGATGAGTCCGTTCTCCCTGCTGATCGTGTCGGAATATGGCTTCCGGGTGACGTTGGGCGCGGTTTCAGCTACAAGCGGCGTTTCGCGCCCCGTCCCGTCCTCACTGGCGTCGAAGCCTCTGCCTCGAAGCGTTTGGGCGACTAAATTATAGCACTCGTCGCCTGCCGGCCCGCCACTACCCTTCGCCCATTTTGATGACACCGTTCCAACCGTTCCATCGTCATAATTAGCCGCGATCAATCCTCCGTCGAGGTCGGACTGTCCACCACCGCCTGAAGCGCGGCTGCTAATTGTCGGGGCAGGTCTTTGCCCCGCTTCTCGGCGCGGCGCAGGATTCCGGCACATGCTTTCGCGGTCAAATAATACCGTTCGGGCAGCGGCCCCGTTTCCAAGATGTCCGACAAAGATGCAACGCCTTCGTCTTTGAGGGACAGCCCTTCCAAACCCGTCCACTCGGGTATATTGAGCGTCAAGAGTCCGCCATCCTCCACGAAACCCGCATTCCCTAGCGAGATTGAGGAACTCAACAAAGTCGGCTGTTTCTTCCCATTCTTCACCTTCATTTGCATCTTCCGGCTGGCCTGACCAACTGGAATAAACTCCGGGAACATTTTCAAAGACCACCCATTCGGTGCCAAGTCGTCGAGCCAGCGCCAGGAACTCAATGGCGAGGTTGCCGCGCGGGTCGTCCAATCCGAGACGCTTTCCTGCGATGCTGAATGACTGGCAGGGGGTTCCTCCAACAAGAAGGTCGATTGGTCCGACATGATGTGCCTCTATCTGTGTGAAATCGCCGAATAACGGCAGGACGTTTGATTGCGGATCGTGGCGGTGATCCCAGTCGACCGGCAATGCTCCGCGGCGCTGCTCAAGAACGGCGCGCGGGAAATTCTCAATCTCGGAATAACCGGCGCACTCCCATCCTAGCGGCTCCCATGCCAGCGTCGCGGCGCTATATCCCGAACAGACGTCGAGGTATCTCACCCCAACGCCGCCTCGATTTGATCGAGTTCAACCCCGAGATCCAGCGGAAACTTCCAAATAGTAATCATTATTCTTTTCCTTCCGTTGGCACATCGACTGGCTTGTAGAGGAACCCGTTGATTGTCACCGGCCTCTCGGGATGAAATCTCGGCTCTCCCGTCTGCAGGCGGCATGCCAGCAAGTCCGCAACTCCGTCAACCCGGTGCGGGGCCGCTTCTGTCGGAGCGTCGGGCTCGCCCTTTGCGGCCGTCAGGAGTGACGAGACAACATTCGGGTCACCCAGCGGGCCACCGGTGATGGGCTTGATGTTCGATACGGCAGGCCGGGCCTTCTGATTTTCACCTATCCGGGCAATCAGCTCGCCCGTTCGGCTCTTGCCCGAGAGATCCAGATCAGCGAGCAGGAACTCGCACCCTGCAACCCACCCAGCTTCATAGGCCTGGGCGGCTAAAGCTTTGAACGACGTCGATGGATGGTGACCAAATTTTCCCCATTCCTTTTCGATCCATTCCAGTAATTTTTCTTCGCATGCGCGCGCGTGATCGTGTCTCATTGATTGTCCTTTTTATGTGATTTGCCGGCTTTTCCGGCCCCCTCTTCCACTTAACCTACTGTGATAATTGGCTTTGCCTTTTTCCTCTCCTTATCTCTCTCAAGCAAGCACGGTGTTTATTCTGCCTGTTCTGGCACGCCTCCAAGCATGCGATCACCAGACCTCTGTAAAGCCTATAGCTTTTGCCTCTCTCGTAACCAGGCGCACGCGGTCACCGTCCATCAATCCTCTGGGGCCTTTTTTGCTATCGAGCACTCGCATGACTCGCCTGTTCTTTCCGCTCACTCCATCGACCTCTTCAAAGCGCACATGGTTGAGGAAAAGCGAATAGGCTGCTGGACCGATTGCGAGGAGCAGCTTCTCCCTCATCGGTTTAAACATCCCAGATTCGCCCTCTGGGGCGACGATAGGGGAGGCTGGGGGGTGGTAGGGCCGGTTCTTCGGTGTTGCGGCCACACGGGCAACCTCGTGGCAAATTCGGGCATCAAAGCGGCCAAGGGTCCGTGTTGGTTCGGCGCTCTCGCTGATCATTGCCCTGATTGTGGGGATCACGACCTGGTCAAAGTCGATTCCTGCCTTTTTCCATTTCTCGACAAAGCGGAGGGCTCGATCGATCTGGACAGGCGATGCTGGGTTGTGGCCTGACGCTTTTGCGACGGCCTGGTAAAGATCCTGCAGATCAGCATCTTTCAATCGATTGATTTTATCCTCATCCGAACCCGACCCATCTTCGTCATCAGAAACTCGCGCGGCGTCTATAAGTGGGTTGGGTTGGGTTGTATTACTTCTCTGAGTCTCTGACAGGCGCGCGCGCGCGAGGGAATCATTCGTCCGTATCGAAGATTTGGCTGACTTCTGCGATAACTGCCCTTTTTTTCTCTGTTTTAAAACTGTTTTATCTCCGTTTTTGTTGGCATTAGAATTGGACTTAATTATTTTCGGAGGGGAGGGTTTTGGCTTCGCAACAAGCGGCAATTCTGCCTCGTCACCACGCCATCTCGCTAAGACAGCCTTTCGTGCTTGGTCTGACTTCTTGTCTCGGTCTTTCAGGATCCGCATCATCTTCAGGTTGCCGATCATTCCGTTGCGGATGACGAGTTTATTCGGGAGGGATCCTAGCCTGTCTATGATCTGTCCGCAGCGGCGCGTTGAGCAACCGGCCTGGGCGGCAATCCACTTGCGGTCGTCCTCAATAGGGCTGCCTCGCGAGGAGATCAGGAGCAGGATGGTGATATAGACACCGATCTCATCAGCCTTCAGATTGGCGGCGCTGCATCCCTGCAGGAACTCGTCCTGATAGATTTTAGTCCATGGTGATTTAGACATGCAACTTCTCCCTCATCGGTTTGAAAAGCCCATCTCCATCATCATCCGCTGGTTGCCGAGCATGCCATTCCGGCGTTCGATCTTGCCGAGATCGATTAGTCTGGCGACCGTGCGATTGAAGGATCGGGTCGTCATGTTGCACCGACGGGCGAGCCATTGGGCATCATCAGGCAATGGGCCACCGCGATCGGCCATCAGCACCAGGAGGATGGCATAACAGCCTGTCTCATCGGCATTGAGGTCAACAACTCCCGCAAGAAAGTCCGACGTCCACATTTTAATATAACGCTGATCGACGTAAATCGGGGATTTGTGCGGGGCCCCCACCCGCGGTTGACAGGGTTGTCGTTCTTGAGTTTCTGGGATAGGTGATTCTTCGGTCATCTGGCGTCCTTCACCGCTATGTGGTCGAGCCGGGGTGGACCCCGAGTCTTCCCCGGCTCATTACTTGCTGGCAAAAGATCGGCTCAGCAAGGTTTGTCTAATATTATTCACCGATTTCGCCTTCGCCGTTCGGCGCGATTTTCTCACGGTCTGGTCCTGTTATTCCGGGAGAGCTCCTCCCTTTCAAGCGCGCGTTCTATCAACGATCGGGCCTGCGGGCTATGCGCGCTTAGATCGGCGGCAGGCTTGTCTGTATTATGCGAGGCCGGACGGGCCAGCTGTGGGCGCCTGAGCGGCAGGGCGCCCTGCGACCGGGCCTCGGTTCGCTTCTGGCCCGGTGTCGCAGGCACCTGCGCGCTTTGCAGTGAGCGGATGGATACGTCGATCCTCGGCGGATGGCCGTAGAGTTTGATGCCGCCACCCATCACCTGACTGTCGTCAGCCCACGCGATGCGGTTCAGGGCATCGATGATCAGTTTCTCTATGTTATCCTTGTCCGGTTTCTTGATCGCGTAGAGCTCGCCGCGCTGCGCCGCTGCCTTGAGTTCACGATTGAATGACTTTGGTACCGCGAAGATGGCTGTAAAGTTTATCATCACCGGGCCGGTCCACGCCTTGTGCCGCGGGTGCTTGTCGCGGAAGGCCTCGCGCACGCGCTTCTCGGCGTACCGGGTATCATTGGGCGTCACCATGTGGACGACCGCCCGGGGCGTGCCGTCCTTGTAGATGATTTTCGGCACGGCGCGGGCGCGGGCCTTGCCCTTTGGCTCTCCGAATATGGTAAAGGTGAGGCGGGTCACCGGCTCGCCCGGGCCTCCATCTTCCTGTCGACCAGGCCAATAACCTCGCCCATCGTTTTTACGCCATCGGTTTCGCCCATGTCGATCACGATATCGAAGTCGGTCTCGATTTCCATTATCATCTCCATCACGTCGAGGCTATCGCAGCCCAGATCTTCGAACAGGCGCGCTTCCGGCTTGATGGTGTGTGGGCTGATGCCAAGATGGTCGGCAAACATGACGATGATTTTATCTTCGGTGGTATTGGACATTTCTATCTCCGGTTTTCTGACGCCATCATTGGGGCGGTGGCGGGGATGCTGGATGCGGGCCACCGCCCCTCAGGGGCGTCAGTCGGAAAGCGCGTCGTCCTCTTCGCCGTCCTCAGACTCTTCCTGATCCTCGTCGCCTTCAAAGCCGAAGTTCGGCTCGTCGAGATCGGTCTCTGCTTCGGCGCTGCCCTCCTTGATATCGTCCAGGCTGGCGACGGTCAGCATGACGTGGCCGTTGATCGCATGGTGCAGGGTTTTGACCGCGAAATCAGCCTCCTCTTCACCATAAGTCTTGACCTTTCCGGCGATAGTCATGTCGGTGCCCATCGTGACCTTCGTCAGGAGAACGCGAACCGATGGGATGCCCTCGGTGGCCACGGCCTCGATGATCTTGTTGATCAACTTCTCTGCCGCCTGCTCCAACTCCGCGGCCGTGGCGCGCTGATCACCCTGTGGCATCGCGCTCCACGGTTTCGGGCGGGTTTTAAAGATCTCGAGCAGGGTGTCGCGGACGTCGTAGACCATGCCCTTGATGTTGATCTGCGCATTGTCGGCGATCTCGCCCATTCGATCGAGCGCTGTCTTCTGCTCTCCCTCGACGTCCCAGCCCTCGGCGATCTTCATTTCACTGGCATCGCTGAGTGGATCCGATTCCTCCGCGCTTGCCGTGGGCGCATCTGCGCAGCCCTTGTCCGCGATATGATCGATCAGCACCTCCCGCTTTTGCTTTTCGCCTGCGGGCGAGACGACTCCGTCAGCCTCCAGCTGCTTCATGATCACGATCGCGGCGTTATAGCTGATCTTCAAGTGCCGCTGGATTCCTGACGTCGAAACCCTCTGCTCTTTGATCACAAATGCGCGCGCCTCCTTGTATCTTACCGGCTTGTCGTCTGTCATTTTCAATCCTTTCTTGGTTTTGCCCACCGGGGTGGGTCTGGGAAGTGGCCTGGCGATAGCCAGACCGTTTCAGGCCGCCAACGGTGCGGACGGGTGAAAACAAGCGCTGCATAATCGGCCATGCCGCCATCATAGGGCTTTGGCATAGATTCGATAAGGTGGCCGGGAGGCATGGTGTGGCGCTCCCGGTAGATGCAGGTATGTGAAGGCCGCCAGCGTCCGGCGAACATGTTTTTATTCCAGCGGTCCTGCGAGGCAAGAAATGCGATCGGCACAATGAACGCGAAGCGGCGGCAGTCAAACCGGTCGAGACAAACCGTTATGATGCGCTCGGCGATATCCGGCTCGTAGCTGAAGGGAGGGTTGCATATTATCGACGTGTCGCGGCCGGCGTAGACCGGCATGCGGGGCACCTGGCTTAGGATATTGGCGCGGATGAACTTGTGGGCCGCGCCGCGGTTGATCAGGTCGGAGCCTATAGTCGGGTGGCCGTATCGCTTGGCGACGTCCAGCACGTTGCCGGCACCGCAGCACGGATCCCAGATCAGGTCGTCGCCAAAGCCTACGCCGTGCATCAACTGCTCGACCACCCTGGGACTTTCTCGGTACCAGTCATAGTGCGCGCGTTCCCATTTTTTTGATCGGTCTCCGCCAGCGGGCCTATTTACCATCAGGCCGGCCCTCGACTTTCGCGAGCTGCTCTTCCAGCCGGCGAATCGTGGAGACGCTCACGCGGCCCTTCGATTTGGCTCTTGACCAGGTCGGCTGCAGAATACCTGCAAGTTCGCAAAGTTCCCGCATCGTGAGCCTCGCGTTGTCGGCACGGCGCTCTATGGCGTCGATCTCTTTTTTCCCAAGACTCATGCCGCCTCTTAAACTGAAATCAAATGTTAATGCAATGCTAAATACGTCTTGCGCTAACCTTTGGATGCTGGCAACGCTTCGGGTCCGGGGCGATGCCATTCGCCCTATCACCACGGAGAGAATCGGCACCATGGCAATCAAAGATCCAGACCCCGTCCACCCCGGCGATATCATTCAGGCGGTCGACCCCGGCCCCCTGCAGGGGCTCCTGCTTATTGTCCACCAGGTAAAGCGATGGGGCATCGGCGCGGTCCTGCGATGGCATGACGCCGGCATAGACCGGGAAAGCTACCACCGGCTCAAGCGCGAGCAGTTTGTTGTGATCGGCGGGGCGCATATTCTGCCCTCCGATGTGGCCGACGACCGGCGCGCGAGCATAGCGACTGCAGCGGCGGTCGAGCGGGAACGCCAGAACGATATTTAACCAGCCAACAAGGAGAAATGAAATGCCAATTTATGCAGCGAAACTAGTCGGGCGTCGGTCTTGCGTCTTGGTCAAGGCGGACAACAAGAGCGAAGCGATGGGACGATTTGTTTCGGTCGAATCTTTGTCGGCCGAGAAGATGCAGGACGCGCTTAACGAGGGTGATAAGGTCTGGCGGGCGGGAACGCCTTTACCAGATGACCAGCCTGAGCCTGAGCAGCCAGAGGCCCCGGCCGCATCATCGGACCCGATGCCGGACATTCGCGCTTGAGGGATTGCCGAACCCAATTGCTCCCGGGTTCGGCAGCGCCGGTCGGACATTGCCCCGTCCGACCGGCCATTTATGAGGCAGGAGAACAACCATGAAGATAATCAATTTACACGCAGAAAATTACAAGCGCCTCGGCGTTGTCGAGATCAACCCCGAGGGCCATCTGATTACGATCGGAGGCAAGAACGGCGCCGGCAAGTCGTCGGTGCTGGACGCGATCTACGTTGCCCTCAAGGGCCGCGCCGCTGCACCGCCCCAGCCGATTCGCAAGGGCGAGGAGAAATGCACGATCCGGCTTGACCTCGGGGATATGATCGTGACCCGAAATTTCCACCAGAAGGACGGCCTGGAATATACCGACACGCTCAAGGTGGAGTCCTCCGACGGGTTGCGCTACCAGAAACCGCAGGACACCCTGAACGCGCTTCTCGGCGAGGTGGGCTTTGACCCATTCGGATTTGTGAACAAAAAGCCGAAGGACCAGGCCGCCCAGCTGCTTGAGATGGTCCCGCTGCCGATCGACCTCAATGTGTTTGCGGCCGCCGATGCAAGCGACTTTGTAAAGCGCACAGAAGCCAACCGCGAGGTCAAGCGGCTCGAGGCTCAGGTCAGCGGCATCCCGGACGAGATCATGCCCGAGGAGGTGCCTGACCGTGAGGCCCTGACCGAAAAGCTGGGCAATGCGGCCGACACCAACTCAGCGATCGAGCGGGAGCGGGTCCGGCGTGAGAATGAGGCTGAACGGATAGACGCCAACCGGAAACGCCTCCTGGACGACTGCTCTCGCGCTGCAAAACTTCGCGATGAGGCAGATGAGATCGAAGCGGCTGCAAATCGCTCCGCTGAAAAAACCGATGAGGCTGAGAAGGTGCTGGACGCTTTGCCTGATCTGGAAGAGCCGGTTGACACCAACGATATCCGGGCGAGGCTTACTGCAGCTGACGCCGAGCTGGCGCTGATCGATCGCCAGATCCGGCGCGAGGAGCTCGTTGCCGAACTTGAGAAGTCCCGCAAAGAGTCGGAGCGGTTCTCGGCCGGCATTTCGGCCCGGGCGAAGGAGCGCAACGAGGCGCTTGCTGGCGCAGAGATGCCGGTCGAGGGTCTGGCCTTTGCGATAAGCGAGGACGGGGAGGCGATGCTGACCTTTGACGGCCTGCCTTTTGACAAGGACCAGATCAGCACGGCGGTCCAGCTTCGGGTCAGCACAGCGATCGGGATGGCGGCGAACCCGCGGCTCAGGGTGCTGCGTATCTCCGACGGCTCGCTGCTCGACGAGGACAGCATGAAGATGCTTGCCGAAATGGCCGAGGCCGAGGACTTCCAGCTTTGGGTTGAGGTGGTCGGCGAAGGCAGCTCCGGGATTATCATGGAGAACGGTCTGGTCCGGGGATCGGCCGAGGCCGAGCAGGAGGAGGCCGAGGTCACCGCTGAGCCGAAGGCCAAGGAGGCGGCTGAGAAGGCCAAGCCTGCGAATGCGGAGCTGGAGCTATGAGCGAGGAGGAACTCGCGCTGGCGACGGTGCTTTGCCTGTATATCCGCAACACAGCGCAGGTGCCTCTCCGGGCCGACGATTTTGACGATGACTGGTGTCCGGCGGGGGGATACTATCGGGCGCTCCTTACAAGGGAGCTCCTGGTCCGGATCATTGACCCGGTCCCGCCCACCGATGAGGCCGAGGGCGCCGGGGGCGGGATCTACCTGACCCCTGCCGGGGAGGCGCTCTGTGGATAAGGTGGAGATCTATCGCGGCATCGTTCAGCGCCTCGAGGCGGACACCTACTCGCTGCGCGATGACGGCCCGCACATCATGTGGCTGCTTGGTTACGAGGCTGCGCCGCACAGGCGGATGGGGATGGCCTGCCGCCGGTTCGGTCAAAGCAATTGGCAGTCAATGCCAAGCATTCGCAGCGCCGACGATGCGGCATTATGGTGCCGCGATGCTGGCGGACTATTCGAGGATATGAATCAGTCTGATGATTGCAGTTGGACCGCCGGGTATAGCCACAGCGAATATGGAATTGATTATGGAAAAGGACCGAGTCTCGGTCTTGCGATGTGGTCAGCATTTGTAAAGCTGGTCGCCCGCGTCACGGATGAGGAGAATTGATATGGCCGAGCCGATAGACAATATGCGCTACAAGCTGGAAGAAGAAGCATTCCTGCTTTTCGGGGATGATTGCCAAAGCCTCTATCTTTCCAGCATCGCTATCAGCCTGAAGCGGATAGCCGACACGCTGAGCGGCCAGGGGAATTCGATGCTCACCGCTCCGATCAACGAGTTCGGGGAAGGCATAGGCGAAGCGATATCCGGGCAGATCGCTCGCGGTATGCGGGGGTATGACCGATGAACGATCTGCATCCCGTAAAGCAGCCGATTGTAGCCATTGATATAGACGGCAACACTGCTGAATTCGCCGGCTATGACGTCGGCCGGAGCGGTGTCACCAGAATTGAGGCCTGCTCGAAAGCAGGGCTGCACTGCGACATCCCTTACATCAGGGTCTGGGAAGGCGACCTGTGCCGGGCCGAGTTCTGCCAGCACAATATCGTCGGCGTATATTTCACCACAGAGGCCGACATTCAGGAGCGCCTCGCAAAGCAGGATCAATCAAAATGAATCAGAGTGATTATGAAAAGGCGATCAAAAAGGAGGCCGGCGAATGGCCGGGAGTCGAGGTCGAGCTCGTCTCGGGTGGTAAGCATCCAAAGGCAAAATTCACCTTCCAGGGCAAGATTCTCTCGGTCAGTTATTCCGGCACCCCCAGCGACGCCTCCTTTGGCGTCCATCAAATGCTTGGCGATATGCGTCGGGCGATGAAAAAGCTGGGCGCGGAGCGCGCCAAACCGGAGCCATCCAAGGACCAGGACGAGGCCCCATACCGGCCAAAGAACAACGGCAAGGAGCAGCGGCCCAGCCCGATCAAGAGCGTCACCGCAAAGGCCCAGCCGGACATAACTGAGCAGCTGGTCGAGCAGGGCGTCGTTACCAAGGAGGAGGCGGCCACGGCCAAGACCTCTGTTCAGGGTCCCGGTTCAGCTGCGACCTATGAGCGCAGAGCCGTGCTTGAGGGAATCGAGGACGATATCAAGGCAGCATTTGATACCCGCGTTGCCGGCATCGAGGACGGCATTTATTTTGACCTTCCGGCCGACGTCTACCACGCCGTGCCGCGGCTTTCCTGCTCCGGCATCCAGAAAATGTGCGTCAGCCCCGGCACCTTCTGGCGCGATAGCTGGCTGGACCCGAATAAAACCGAGGACGACGACGACGCTGCGTGGAAGGTCACTGGCCGTGCCTATCACACAGCGCGGCTCGAGCCTCACCTGTTTGACCAGCTATATGTCCGCGACGTGGGCAAGGACGAGGCGCCAAAGGGGACGCTTTTTACCGGCGCGGAACTCAAGGCAGAGCTCAAGGATAGCGGACTGGTCCAGAGCGGTGCGGTGCTGGAGCAGGCGGAGCGTCTTGCCGATAGCGGCTTTCCGGAGGAACTTCTCTGGCCGATCATCAAGAGGAAGGCAGACGAGGAGCGCGGCGACAGGCTGGCACTGGCGCCCAGCGTATATGACGATATCGCCAATGACATGAACCGGATTCGGGGCAACGGCCAGATTGCTCCGCTGCTCACCGGCGGCGAGGCAGAGGTGAGTATTTTCTGGACGGACGAACACGGCGTGCAGATGAAGGCCAGGTGCGATTATCTCACGCGGGAATGGTGGGTCGACTTCAAGACCTTTGACAATAGCCGGGGCAAGCAACTGAACCAGGCCTTGTGTGACGCGGTCCGGTACAATCGATATTACATCCAGGCAACGGTCTACCGCGAGGCGATCGAGGCGGTCCGGCTGGGCGGGATTCTGATCCGGGAATCGCAAACCGACGATCAAAAGAAGCTTGTGGCCGCACTGCAGATCCGGCCAGCCGAACTCGACTGCTGGTTTGTTTTTCAGGAAAAGAAGGGCATCCCGAATCTGTTGGCCCGGGAGTTCCCTTTCTACATGGTGCCTTTCACGACGGTCTTTAATGAGCAGATTACGGCCGACGAGGCTAGGCGCGAGGCAGTCAGGGAAATGACCCGCAAGCGCACTCAGCTTTTTATGCGCGGCGTCCATGAGACGCTTGAGGCCAAGAAGAACTTCGTCCTTTATAGCACAGTCTATTTGCCCGGTGACCCGTGGGCGCCGATTGATGCGCTGGGGACGTTTAGCGACGATGACTTTCATCCGTATTGGCTTGCGGGAACGATGGTGTGACCGACATTTTTGAGAAAGCGGACCCGCTGATCAGGGTTATCGATTTTGAAACCACTGGCCTTGAGGACGATGCGTTGATCGTCGAGGTGGGGTTCACTGACCTGAACGCGGCCACTCGCGAGATCGGAGGCACGTTTTCCTATCTCTGCAGCGTGCCGACGATGCCGCCCGCCACCCGGGCGGTTCATCATATCCGGCCGTCCGAGACTTGGGGCCATCCGCCCTACGACCGCCGGTGCGTTTACGAGCAGGCGGTGCTTGATGGGGTCACCGGCTGGGCTGCCCACAGCGCTCATTTTGAGGAGCGGTTCATCATCGGCGCGCTGCCGATGTATTGCACCTACAAGGCGGCGCTGCGAATATGGCCTGATGCGCCGGGACACGGCGTCTTCACGCTGCTTTACTGGCTGGAGGATCAGGGCCGGGCAGAGTTCGACCAGGCGCGCGCCCACGCGCCTCACCGGGCCGGTCCAGACAGCTACGCCTCGGCGGTGCTGCTGCGGGCGATGATCGAGGAGGGGATGACGGGCACGGACCTGAAGCGTTGGAGTGCGGAGCCTCGGATATTTCCGACTTGCCCTATCGGCGATCATCGAGGCAAACCGTGGAGTGAGGTCGATCACGGCTTCCTTCATTGGATCCTGAAGAAGGTCGACGACCCGGATATCCGCTTTAATGCATCACTCGAAATCGAAAGAAGGACACTCTCATGACCGCGACAAAAACAGCCGAACTGAAGACCGATGACCTGATGGAGACGCCGGTCGACGGCTCCCGGGGCTTGGCAACCAGGATGGAGGAAGGCACCTCGGTGGCTGTCGCCGATCAGGCGGAGTTTAATGCCACATCGATGCTTGCCATGGTGGAGCGCCTCGCGCTGGACGACCGGGTCGATGCCGGTAAGCTTGAGACGGTTATGCGGGTGGCCAACGGGCAGCAGGACCGCGAACAGGAAAAGCAGTTTTATCAGGACAAGAACCGGGCGGTGCGCGCCATGCCGGTGATCCGCAAGGAAGGCAAAATCGTGATCGCCAACAAGGCGGAGCCGAACAACCGGGCGCTCGACAGGGTGCAGGGCCGCTTCGAGACATGGACCGACGTCCAGCGGGCCATCATTCCGGTGCTGAACGCTCACAACCTGACGCTGACGCACAAAATTAGCTTTACCGAAAGCAAGCAGATCGTGATCGCTGTGCTGACACACGATAACGGATTCAGGGAGGAGAGCGGTGAGATGGGACTGCCGCTCGATATTTCTGGGGGCAAGAACAACGTGCAGGGGGCGGGATCAAGCCAGACATATGGGCTGCGCTATACTACCCGGGCGATCTGCGGCCTGCGATTTGAGGACGGGCAGGATGACGACGGCATGTTGACTCCGATGCTCGACGAGCCCTTGAATGATCAACAGGCCCGCCGGGTCGCGGAGGCAACAGCGGCATGGAATCATGGCGATGAGGCGTTCGAACATTGGTGGTCTAATGTTCAAACCAAAGACCGCGTGTGGTTTGTGAAATCAGGCCGCTACTCTGAAATCACCGGCCGGGAACCTCTCCCGGGCACAAAGCCTAAATTGGCTACTCCCGAAGGCGATCGGGAGGATAAGGAGCCAGCCAAAAAACCAGAGACCACCGCTGACGAGTGGACTGATCAATACGAGGCGGATCAGATGGCAGCAGCGACACTCGAAGAACTCGCGGATATCCAGCGGCGCGGCA
>Ga0209414_1001039_pt1 | contig 13327 bp, 9 predicted proteins | sample LakVidmifraction_4_FD_181154 | JGI IMG/M metagenome (GOLD analysis project Ga0209414, IMG submission 181154) | Hypersaline microbial communities from Lake Vida, Antarctica - Brine Hole Two &gt;0.2 micron (SPAdes) (version 2) | ecosystem: Environmental > Aquatic > Non-marine Saline and Alkaline >... | reverse complement strand
AGGACTGGATTCTGTTGTTCTTGTACGTTCTACCTGCTTTTGCGCGTAGGTGGAAACGATGGTTAACAACTCTTGTTTTTCTTCAAGTAAAGAAGTGATTTTATTAAATGAACGATCATCAAAAATATTTCTTATTTTACCAAACAAATGAGATAATTTTTCATCAATTTCTTTTAATTCTTTTGCTTGATTTGTCTTTAAACCTTTATGATTGTTTTGGATATGTTTATGGCTTACTTTTGAAATAAATCCTACGGATTGTGCAATGTCTTGCAAGTCTCCAATAACATCAATATAAAAAGTGCTTGCACTAACAGATGTTTCATCCAAATTTTTAATAAAATAAAAGATATTGTTCTGTAAATCTTCAATCTCGGATTCTAATTTCCCAACGGCATGTTTAGCTTTTTTAAGCGTTGGTAAATCTTCATTTATTAAACCAGTGATGGTATTTTCGTTTATTTTACTAACTCTTTTTAATACTTTAGAAATGTTATCCGCACTTTCTTCTATGACACCTTTTACAGATTTACTTTCAGTTCTGTTTAAACTATCTTCAGCTTGTGTTTCTTTTGATTTTTTGATATGTTTTAATGAATTTCTAACCAATAAAAAAACGGCTATTAACAGTAAAATTGCAATCATTGTAGGTCCTCCTAAAAAGATCAAATAAGCAGTGACACCTGAAGCAACAAAAGCCATAATTGCAGTAAAGAACCAACCTCCAATTACATTTAAAACTCCAGCAACTCTATAAACGGCACTTTCACTTCCCCAAGCTCGGTCTGCCAATGAAGAGCCCATTGCAACCATAAATGTTACGTAAGTGGTAGATAATGGCAATTTATAGGATGTAGCTATCGAAATTAAAACTCCCGAAACCATTAAATTAACTGCGGCTCTTACCAAATCAAAGGCTGGTAATTCAAGTTTTTTTCCTTGAACCAGTTTAATTACAGGTTTTTCAAATTGTTTGTCAATTTTATTTTGAATAGAATTTGGAATTAAAACTGAAAAATATCTTGAAAATAAGATAGAACCTCTTACCAAAACTCTTGAGGTAAAGGTGGGTTGAAAACGTTCTTTTGTATCAGACTGGCTTGATAAATCAACTGAAGTTTTTACTACTGCTTTTGCTTTTGAAGAAAACCACAGGGTTACTACCATTATCATTCCGGCAATAAATAACAACATGGTTGGTGTAGGAACTTTTTCAGCTAAAACACTCATTGTAAATTCATTTGCGGGTACACCAGAAGCTACCCAGGCCTCATATGATTGCCAGCCTGCAATTGGAACACCAATAAAATTCACCAAGTCATTACCTGCAAATGCCAGTGCTAATGCAAAAGTACCTGCAATAATAATAATTTTGTAAATATTTATTTTAAAGAAATTTATTAAAATATAGGATACTGCAGACCAAAAAATCAAATTTAGTACGATAATTTGGTAAACAAAATTCTCTAAGAAATCCTGAATGGTTCCACCAATAAGATCAAAACTTTGTGTCGCGTAATTTGTTCCCCCAATACCTTTCATAAGGATAAAGTAGATAATTGATGATAACGCGATTCCTCCGAACAAGGCGCCAGCCCATGCTGCTTTTTTTTCAAAATTAAATGACAATAACAGACGGGAGAAATATTGCACAAAAGCACCAACAGAAAATGCGACTATTACGGATAGCAGGATTCCAACAATAATCATAGTCGCTTTTGAAGTATTTATATAGTTCGCAACATCTGCAAAATTACCGCCATCTGCACCTATTTTAATTAATGAAACTGCAACAGCAGCACCTAATAATTCAAAAACAATTGAAACTGTAGTAGATGTTGGCATTCCAATACTATTGAAAAAATCAAGCAATAAGATATCTGTAATCATTACCGCCATAAAAATGATCATGATATCACTGAACATAAACATTCCTGGATTAAAAATTCCTTTTCGTGCCACTTCCATCATTCCACTTGAAAATACGGCTCCAAAGGCAATACCAATACTGGCAACTATCATTATTGTTTTAAATGATACTGCTTTTGAACCTATTGCAGAATTTAAAAAGTTAACGGCGTCATTACTGACTCCGACAATTAAATCGGCAATAGCTAAAATTGCAAGGGCAGCAATCATTAATAAGTACAAATTATCCATATATTAGGTATATTTTTATAATTGCGTAAAAGTAACGAGTTATTTTTTTTTATACTATTTAAATGTCTATTTTCTTAAAAATCAAACAATACAGTTATATAAAAAAGGGATTTGGTTTATATAAACTAAATCCCTTTCATTTTAAATTAATTATTTTTTAAAGACATATTTTATTCAATAATTCTGATAAGTCAAATATAATCTACTTTTTCTTTTTATGTTTTAAAACTTTAGCGTCAACATAATATATGATGCTTTCAGAAATGTTTTTTAGCAAATCCCCAATTTTTTCAAATTTTTTCATCACAACTAATGCCATTAAATATTGCCGAATTAATTCAGGATTTTTACCAACTTCTTCTTCAACTATATTAAAAGTATTTGCGTTTATTTTATTAATAATTTTATCCTTCTTAAATACCTTTCTGGCAGCCTTTAAATTTTCATCAGTATAGGCTATTTGTACATCATTAAACATACTGCCAAGGGTATCAAACATTAAATTAAACTCCAATTTTTCAATTAACTCTGGTGCTAATTTTTGATTTAAATCAATAGTATGATTGGCTATGTCATATGCTTGGTCTCCAATTCGCTCTAAATTGTAATTAATTTTAAGTATTGCCAATGCAAATCTTAAATCGGTTGCGACAGGATTGTATAAGGCAATAAAGTTATCCGTATCCCTTTCAATTTTTAAATCAAGGGCATTCACTCTGTTCTCTTTTGAGATGACTTCTTCCGCTAAGTCTGTGTCAAAAACTGTAAAAGCCTCAAAAGCAAGATTAACCTGACTATGACATAAGTTTAACATTTCTTCACCTATCTCACTTAAAGCAACTCTTTGTTCTTCAATATTTATCATAATTTTATTTTTTAACCGAACCTACCTGTAATATAATTTTCTGTTTGTTTTTTCTCGGGATTTGTAAAGATCTTTCTGGTTTTATCAAATTCAATTAATTCACCCAAATAAAAAAACGCCGTATAATCGCTAATTCTTGATGCCTGTTGCATATTATGAGTTACAATAATTATCGTATAATGTTCTTTTAAATGATAAATTAATTCTTCAATTTTTGCTGTAGAAATAGGATCTAATGCTGAAGTTGGTTCGTCCATTAATAAAATGGAAGGTTCAACCGCCAAGGTTCTGGCAATACATAATCGTTGTTGTTGTCCACCCGATAAAGCTAAAGCAGATTTGTTTAAATTATCTTTAACCTCATTCCATAAATCAGCTTGAACTAATGCTTTTTCTACACGCTGAGCCAATACTTTTTTATCTTTTATGCCTTGAATTTGTAATCCGTAAGCTACGTTTTCGAAAATAGATTTTGGGAACGGATTTGGTTTTTGAAAAACCATGCCAACTTCTTTCCTCAGTTCTTCAACCTGTGTTTTTTTTCCATAGATGTTAGTGTCATCTATTTTTATTTTACCATCCATCTTGAAATCATCCACATAATCGTTCATTCTATTAAACAAACGTAAAAAGGTGGATTTACCACAACCTGAAGGCCCGATAAAAGCGGTGATACTGTTTGGTTTAACATTCATAGATATATTTTTAATGGCCTGAAAGTCGCCATAAAACACATTTACATTTTTAGCATGTAACTTATACTTTTCAGGTGTTGAAGTCTCTATTTTGGTTTCTGCGGTTTTTTCTGTCATGACATCATTCATTGTTTTATTGTAACTTTTTTTGCCATCTGTTTCTAAAATAAACGGCTATTCCATTCATGATGAATGTAATCAGCAATAATATAATTATTGCTGCGGAAGCTGCAATTGCAAACCCTTCCTGTGGCCTTGTTGTCCAGTTATAAATTTGCATTGGCAGTACTGAAAACGCATCAAAAAGCGATTGTGGTACAAAAGGAACATATGCCATTGCGCCAACTACAATTAAAGGTGCTGTTTCACCTATTGCCCTCGATAAAGAGAGGATTATTCCTGTTATAATACCCCCAAATGAGGATGGTAAAACAACGCTTCTTATAGTTTGCCATTTAGAAGCGCCCAATGCAAATGAGGCTTCTTTTAATGATGGAGGCACTGCTTTTATAGCTTCCCTCGTTGCAACAATAATAATCGGTAAGATTAAAAGAGACAAGGTTAAACTTCCTGATAAAATACTGCCACCAAAATTAAAATATCGGACAAAAATACCCAATCCCAATAATCCGTAAATTATGGAAGGAACTCCTGCCAAATTTGAAATATTAATTTCCAATAAAGAGGATAACCTGGATTTTTTAGAATATTCTTCTAAATAAATACCGGCACCAACTCCTATAGGAATTGCAAAAATAACAGTTAAAAGCATCAAATCCAATGTACCAATAATAGCAGTATAAATTCCTGCTTCTTCAGGTTTTCTTGACGGTAAACTTGTTAAAAAATCCCAATTAATTCTTGTAAATCCTACACGTACAATATTATAGATTAGAATGACCAAAATTGAGATTCCAAAAAAGGTAAATAACATGCCTAAAGCTTTAAAAGCCTGATCTTTAATTTTATTTTTTCTAATGTTATTCATATTTTTCCTGATACTTTTTCTTAATCCAAAAGCTAATGGTGTTCAAGGTAAAAGTAAATAAAAACAAGGTAAGTCCTGCGGCAAAAATAGTTTTGTATTCAAGGGAACCTTGAGGCGCATCACCCGAACTTACTTGCACTATATAAGACGTAATGGTTTGAACTGGTATGGTTGGATTCAATGTGAATTGGGCTTGTTGTCCAGCGGCAATGGCAACAATCATAGTTTCACCAATAGCTCGGGAAATGGCTAATATGATGGAGACTATAATTCCAGATGAAGCAGCAGGCACCATTACTTTAAATGCCGTTTGAAACCGGGTTGAACCCATTCCGAAAGCAGCCAATTTTAAAGACTTCGGAACTGCATACAAGGCGTCTTCACTTAAGGAGGATATAAATGGGATAATCATAATACCCATTACAATCCCTGCCGACAGCGAGTTGAATGTTTCTAAATCGGGGTAGATGTTTTGTAAAAAAGGTGTTACTATCGATAAAGCAAAGAAACCATAAACCACCGTAGGAATAGCTGCCAAAATTTCAAGAAATGGCTTTAAAGTTTTTCTAAAACTTTTAGGGGCATACATATTTAAATAAATAGCGATGGTTAAGCCTATTGGAAGAGCCACTGCAATAGCTATTGCCGCAGTTAAAAATGTTCCTGAAAGCAATGCTAAAATACCAAAATGTTTTTCACTAAATAAAGGCGTCCATTGTGTATCTGTTAAAAACTCGAATATGGACACACTTCTAAAAAAAGAAATGCTTTCAAATAAAAGTACTGCAATAATACCAATAGTGGTTAATATGGTAATAGAAGCACAGAGCTTTAAAATGATTTCAATTAATTTTTCTTTAATTTTCATACAATACAATTGCCGATAAGAAACCTTACCGACAAATATAATTTTTTAATTTAAATATTTATTTAATCAGTATTTTACTAAAAGTTGCTTTTTGTTTTTCATAACCACTTTGTGGCATTGGAACATAACCAACCTCTTTAGATAATTGAGGAGCATTGTCTAAATAAAAATTTACAAATTTTTGAACTTCAGGTCGTTGTGCTGATTTAGTATTCACAAAAATAAATAATGATCTGGATAATGGAGCATATTCATTGCTGGCTACAGTTTCTATACTTGGCAATACAGCACCATTTCCACTGTCAATTCCAACAACACCTAATTTTTCTTTATTTTCTTCATAATAAGACAATCCGAAATAACCCAATGCGTTCACATCATTTTCAATACCTTGAACAGCAACGTTATAATCTGAAACCGCATTGAAATCTGTTCTGCTGGCTCCTGATTCTCCCATAATTACTTCAGTAAAGAAATCGTAGGTACCGTGTGAAGTGTTAGGTCCGTATAAATGAATTTCTTCATTTGGCCATTCGGCTCTAATATCATTCCATTTTTTAACGGTACTATTTGGTTCCCAAAGTTTTTTAAGTTCTTCGGTTGTCATTGTTTTAGCCCAAGTGTTTTCCTTGTTAACAACTACAGTTATACCATCTAGCGCAACTGTCAATTGAATGTATTCAATGCCATTTTCTTTACACAGCGCAATTTCTGTATCTTTAATTTCTCTTGAAGCATTACTGATATCGGTAACACCAGTTCCAAATTTTGTGAAACCACCACCGGTACCCGATTCACCAACAGTAACTTTTACTTTTGGTTCAACTTTTAAAAATTCTTCTGCAACAGCTTCTGAAACCGGGAAAACAGTTCCTGAACCATCAATAGAAATTGATCCTGTTAATTCTGACCCTTTTTCTTTTTTCTCACCACAAGACCCTAAAATTAGAGCGATGGACATAATAAATACTAATTTTTTCATTTTCTTATTGTTTAATTTGTTTTGCAAAGGACTAATTTGATTGTTAAGTCTAGGTTAATTAAAAATTATTTGTTTACCAATGTTTTCTTTATATTAAATGAATTACAACTTGAATTCAGCATTTAAAAACACCAATGATTTATGATCTTTTGTTGAATCGTCAAAATTGAATCCTTGATAATTTAATGCGAATTTAAGCCCTTTTACAGGAGCATATTGAATACCTGTAATCATTTGACTTCCGTCTTTCGCAAAATTCCAAGGGGTGTTTTCACCAGTTAACGTGTTTGAATTTAGTTGATCATAGCGACCAAAGATTTCAACTTTCTTATTGATTACATAAGTGGCATAGATTGAAATTCCGTCTAAATCTTGATTGGGAGCCGGGCTTGCATATTTGGTTGCATTATTTTGCATGTTGTACTCTGCACCTAATCTCCAGTCTGTAGCTTTATAACCGGCAAAGAAACTGTATGTTGTTATATCATCACCTCCCGTAGTTGGTTGATTGTCAGCATAAATTTTGGTAATTAATCCTTTTACAGGTGTGTAAACAAGACTTCCGCCAATTTTTTGGTTACCGTCTGCATCTTGAATAGCTTTATAACCTTCACCATTAACAATTAAAAAGTTAGCTTTTAAATTTTTAGTTAAAGTAAATTCAGCATTAATACCTAAATCGGTACTGCTGCCAAAACCATATTCATCTTGAAATGATTTATGTAAATAACGGTACCCCCAAAAATCTTCCTGGTCATTAAATTGTTTCATACCAATTAATCCCATACTTAATTTTACACCTTTGGTTACTTTCCAGTCTAATTGTGCGGCTTTTAAAAAGGCTGTATATTCACTGCCACCAGTGTTACTTCCAACATCAAAAGTTATTTTTGCAGAAATGGCTTTACTAAAATCATATTTATATCCGAAATATGAGCGGTCTAATTCAAAAGCACTGGTTTTAGTTACATTTTGGGTAAAGTCATAATGATAATTCCAAAAAACTTTAAATAGAATTTCGCCACTTGGTTTAAAATCTTCCTCGGTACTTTGGGAAAAGGAAGAAATTGAAATGAAGAGAATACTTAAAAATAATAATTGTTTTTTCATTTGAATTCTGTTTTGATTTAAATTCACTTTAAGTAAATTTTTTAATTAATTTTTAAAGTTAGGATATCATTCAATTGACAATATTGAGGAATATCATTTTTTTTATTGAAAATTTACAATGAGGAATACAAAAAAGTAATTGCTTAAGACTTTGTTTTTTTGGTTCATCCTTTATTAGTTTTTGTCTCTGCAAAGAACTCATGTGTTTGTTAAGCTAATGTTAAGCAATTGTTACTAGTTTAATAAAATTTGAAGCATAAAAAAAGGCTGCCTGAAGAGGCAGCCTGTAGCATTTCATAAAATAGTTGACAAAAACTAATGTATAATATGAAAAGATATATTTAAGACTTGTTTAAATACATCACAAATTTCAATCAATAAATCCTGTTTTGTTGACCAAATCATTATGTAATTATTAAATGTTTCTAAAAAAAACCTATAAAGGCAAGTTTATTTTTAAACACAATTCCTTCAATTGTTCATCATCAATTATGGAAGGCGCATCAATCATCACATCACGGCCACTATTATTTTTTGGGAACGCAATAAAATCACGAATGGTTTCCTGTCCGCCTAAAATAGCCGTTAATCGGTCCAGTCCAAATGCAATTCCGCCATGTGGTGGTGCACCATATTCAAAAGCATTCATTAAAAATCCGAATTGTTCTTTTGCTTTTTCTGGCGTAAAGCCTAAATGATTAAACATTAAAGCCTGAGTTTGTTTGTCGTGAATACGAATAGATCCTCCGCCAATTTCGTTACCGTTTAATACCAAATCATAAGCATTAGCCCTCACTTTTCCGGGATCCGTATCTAACATGGCCATATCTTCCGGTTTTGGAGAGGTAAACGGATGGTGCATGGCGTGAAATCTTTTAGTTTCTTCATCCCATTCCAACAAAGGAAAATCAACTACCCATAAAGGTGCAAATTCTTTTGGATTTCTTAAGCCCAAGCGATTTGCCATTTCCATACGCAACACACTTAATTGTGGACGCACTTTATCGGCGATACCTGACAATACGCAAATTAAGTCACCAGCTTTTGCTCCGGTTATTTCGGCCCATTTTTTGAAATCAGCTTCATCGTAAAATTTATCGACAGACGATTTAAAGGTGCCGTCTTCATTGCAACGAACATACACCATTCCCAAAGCACCCACTTGCGGACGTTTCAGAAATTCAATTAAACCATCAATTTCTTTTCTTGTAAACGCATTTCCTCCGGGAACTGCAATCCCTACAACCAATTCTGCAGCGTTAAAAACACCAAAATCTTTGTGTTGTGCCACTTCATTCAATTCTCCAAACTGCATCCCAAAACGAATGTCCGGTTTGTCATTTCCGTATTTGCGCATCGCGTTATCATACGTCATTCTTGGAAACTTAGAAATTTTAACACCATTCACTTCTTTCAATAAGTGACGCGTCAATCCTTCAAAGGCATTCAAAATATCTTCCTGTTCAACAAAAGCCATTTCGCAGTCTATTTGTGTAAATTCAGGCTGTCTGTCAGCGCGTAAATCCTCATCCCTAAAACATTTCACAATTTGAAAATACTTATCCAATCCACCAACCATCAGCAGTTGCTTAAAAGTTTGCGGCGATTGTGGCAAAGCGTAAAATTGCCCGGCGTTCATACGGCTTGGTACTACAAAATCTCGCGCACCTTCTGGTGTCGATTTAATTAAATAAGGCGTTTCAACTTCAATAAAACCTTCACCGGAAAGGTATTTTCTGGTTTCCATTGCCACTTTACTGCGAAAAATCAAGTTGTTTTTTACCGGATTTCTTCTAATATCCAGGTAACGATATTTCATCCGCAACTCATCGCCACCGTCCGTTTCATCTTCGATTGTAAATGGCGGTACCAGCGATTTGTTTAAAATAGTCAATTCTTTCACTAATATTTCTATGTCACCGGTAGGCATATTTGCGTTTTTTGAAACACGTTCTATCACCTTGCCTTTCACTTGAATCACAAATTCGCGCCCCAGCATTTTTGCTTTTTCCATCATTTCTTTTGGCGTGCGATCTTCATCAAAAATCAACTGCGTAATGCCGTAACGGTCGCGTAAATCAACCCAAATCATAAACCCTTTATCGCGTGTTTTTTGCACCCAGCCTGCCAAAATAACTTCCTGGCCAATATTTTCTATTCGTAATTCTCCGTTTTTATGCGTTCTGTACATCGTAATCTTTTTTAAGGAAGCACAAATTTAGTGATTTAGCCGATAGTTTTAAAAGTTATCAATCTTTTTTTGGGCGTTCCATTTGTAAATACAAATGTCAGGCTTTTGGCACTCGCGTTTTTTGCTGAAAAGCGCAAAACAGCGCTCAAACAAATGCCTCAATCCTTAACGCAAAACGCAGTAAATCTTTGTAACTTTGCGACAATAGAAATGTTTAATATATCAAAATATTAAAAGCTAAATAATAAATGGATAACAATCATATTGGCGTAGAAATAAGGAATAAGGTAGTGCAATATCAGGGCAAAAACGCTATTTATTATAAGAATAATAAGTTAAAAACCTGGGTTGGAATTTCCTGGACCGATTTTGGCGACAAAATTCAAAACCTGTCAAAAGCATTGTTGCATTTCGGCATTAAAGAACATCAAAATGTTGCCATATTCGCTGAAAACATGGCCGATTGGATTATAGCCGACATTGCTATAATGAGCATTAGAGCGGTAACAGTTCCTATTTATGCAACAAATTCAAGAAAAGAGGTTGAATATATTGTAAATGATGCTGAAATAAATATAATTTTTGTCGGTTGTCAAGAAGAATATGATAAAGCAGTTGAAATTTCAAAAACCAATAACTACTTAAAATTAATAGTTACCCTTTGCGAAGACATTAAGTTTGAAAACACTGAAAACTCAATTCATTTAAATGATTTTTTAATTTTTAAAACGAATGAAACCATTGAAACAGAGCTTCAAAAAAGATTTTATGAAAGCGAATCAACAGATTTGGCAAGCATTATTTATACTTCAGGCACTACAGGTGAACCAAAAGGAGTTATGTTAGATCATACTAATTTTATGCAGTCTTTAGAAGCGCTCGATTTTGAATTAGATGTTTCTGAAAAAGATGCTTCTTTAAGCTTTTTACCATTGAGTCATATTTACGAGCGCAGTTGGGTTTTCTTTTGTTTACATATGGGCATAAAAGTGTATTTCAACCAAAACCCAAAGTTAATCGCCGAGGTTTTAAAAGAAGTTAAACCGACATTAATGTGCACGGTTCCTCGTATTTTTGAGAAAATTTTCGCTGCAATTCAAGAGAAAAGAAAAGAAGCTTCACCTACCAAAATGAAATTAGCAAGTTGGGCTTTGGGTATTGGAAATGCCTATTATAATAAGCATAAACGAATTGATAAAAAAGTACCATTTGCTTTAAAGTTGAAACACAAAATTGCGGATAAATTAGTGTTGAGCAAATTAAGAGAGGTTTTTGGTGGACGCATAAAATTTATGCCTTGCGGAGGTGCGCCGTTAGCTGCAGATATGGTTTCGTTTTTTCATTCTTTTGGCTTAAATATTAAATGTGGTTACGGCTTAACCGAAACTACAGCAACCGTTTCACTATTTGGATATAAGCATTTCGAATTTAATTCCGCAGGAAAAATAATTCACGGAACTGAAATTAAAATTGGTGAAAATGATGAAATTTTAGTTAAAGGACCTGGCGTAATGAAAGGTTATTATAAAAAGCCAAAAGAAACTGCTGAAGTTTTTGAAAACGGTTGGTTTAAAACTGGTGATGCCGGAATGATGGATGAAAGTGGGAATTTAATTATTACGGACAGAATAAAAGATTTAATGAAAACTTCTGGCGGAAAATATATTGCGCCTCAAAAATTAGAAACCGCTCTTATAAATGATGCTTTTATTGAACAAATTTCAGTAATAGGAGACCAACAGAAGTATGTAACCGCACTGGCAGTGCCAAGTTTTGAAAATTTAAAAAAATATGCCTTTGAAAATAAAATTGTCTTTAAGGATATTGAAGAATTGATTAATCACAATCAAATTAAAGAAATGTTTGAAAAGCGAATTGAAGCGCTGCAAAAAGAGTTTTCGGTATTTGAAAAAATTAAAAAATTCACCTTATTACCGAAAGAATTCAGTATTGAGGCGGGAGAAATTACAGCAACTTTAAAGCTGAAACGAAAAGTTATTCAGCAAAAATATAAAGAGCTTATAGATAAAATGTATAAAGAGTAAAACGCAACATGTCACCTTCAAATAATTAATTAACCACTAAAAGTTGAAACTTTGGAATCGAAATTATATTTAGTACCAACGCCTATTGGAAATTTGGAAGACATTACTTTAAGAGCTATCCGGGTTTTAAAGGAAGTGGATTTAATTTTGGCTGAAGATACGCGTACCAGCGGAAAATTATTAAAGCACTATGAAATTTCCACCCATATGCACAGTCACCATATGCACAATGAGCATAAAACGGTGGCCAATATTGTACAGCGCATTAAAAACGGAGAATCTATAGCTTTAATTTCTGATGCAGGAACACCAGGAATTTCTGATCCCGGTTTTTTACTTGCGCGGGCATGTATAGAAAATGGCGTAGAAATAGAATGTTTGCCGGGCGCTACAGCTTTTGTGCCTGCATTGGTAAGTAGCGGATTACCTAATGATAAATTTATTTTTGAAGGATTTTTACCCGTTAAAAAGGGCCGACAAACCCGTTTGACTTTTTTATCCGAAGAAACACGAACCATTATTTTTTACGAATCTCCTCACAAACTGCTTAAAACACTTACCAATTTTGCCGAATATTTTGGAGCCGACCGTCCCATTTCTGTTTCACGTGAATTGACCAAATTGTACGAAGAAACCTTAAGAGGAACTGTCGCCGAGATGATCGAACACTTTACCAATAAACCGCCCAAGGGCGAATTTGTAGTTGTGGTTGGCGGGAAAAAGTAAACTGATTTTCAATATCAAATAAATATTCAACAGTAACTGGAAAAAGACTTGCCATTCAATAATCAACGCTTTACATAAATGGTTTTTTATGATTTTGGGCACGAGCGAGACTATTGATTTAGCGAAGGAAATTTATTAATTTGAAAATATATTTTCCGTAAACCGAACATCAAAATCTTGTAAAATTGATTAATCAGATGCTTCTTCAAATAATTTAAAGACCGAAAAAAAATTAATATTTTATGTATTCATGTTATAAAATTATTTATCTTTATTAATTAACTTACTAAAAATCAATATTATGAAATGTATTTATTCTGTCTTATTCCTATCAATTCTATTTGTTGGATGTCAGCCTAAACCCGATAATTCGGCAAACGAGGCTTTCGAAAAAAACTCAAAAACAGTCATGGCCAATCTTGATGGTTGGCAAAACGAAAATTTGGATTATTCCATGTATGCTAAAGATTTTGCAATGCTGGAAACTGGCTTTGGCGCCCCTAAAGACTCCTTAACTTTGGATGAGGTTATGGAGAACGACAAGTGGATGTGGGAAAAATTTAATTTTAAATTGCTTACTTCACCACCTGTTTTATTGCCGGGAGTTAACGCCGATACAAAATTGCCAGATGGCTCTGTACGTCATTATAGTAATTGGGAAGTTACACTAGCTGCAACAGATTCTACGGAAGCCAAA
>Ga0209414_1001038_pt1 | contig 13329 bp, 16 predicted proteins | sample LakVidmifraction_4_FD_181154 | JGI IMG/M metagenome (GOLD analysis project Ga0209414, IMG submission 181154) | Hypersaline microbial communities from Lake Vida, Antarctica - Brine Hole Two &gt;0.2 micron (SPAdes) (version 2) | ecosystem: Environmental > Aquatic > Non-marine Saline and Alkaline >... | reverse complement strand
TGTAAGACTTCCATTAATTGTTGTAAGTGAATGGCTAAATACACCATCTTTATAAACCTTATAGCCAATAACTCCTTCAATTGGGTTCCAACTAAAAGACACTATATCAACTGTTGCGCTAATAAAAATTAATATCGGCGTAGATGCAAAAATAACATCCCTTTTATATATTGTACCTTCGTATAAATCAGTTGGGTTGTCGCCTGTCGAAACTTCCTTAGTTTCTTTTACTTTAGCACTCGGTTTAGTTAGTCTTTGAAATGTGTGAAATTCTCCTTTCAAATTTGAACCCCCTGTACTTGGTGAAATATTTGAAGATACTGAAACCGTCTCTAATGTAGTTTGATTTGTTGCAGTTGGCACCTCTATTGGTGAAAAAATAGAAATAAATAAAAATCCATCACCTGTTATTGCTGTTGGTTTTGGTGGCGTTGTTATGTTTATTTCTGAACTACGATAAGGAATTGTTGATACTAATGTATTAGCCACGCCAACATTTCCCCACGTGTTGTTTGGTTGTAAATAATATTTATTTGCAGTTGCGAAAATTTCGGTATCTGCAATAATTATTTGGAAATTAAAATTTAGATTAGTCCTTGAATTTCTGTGAGTATAAGTAATTAAAATATCAGTAACAACATCACCTATATTTAAAACTTTGCTTCTTAATTTTTCTATTGGCCCTGTTAAAATATTATTAAAAGTAACTCCTGATTCCCCCGCAACTAATGGAACTATATTTGTCGATGAAATGATATCCCAACCATCTATTGTCGTACCATTAGTACTTAAAAGATTCTTATTTGAAATTAAAGTATTTATTAATCCATACTTATAATTGATCCGATAAGCTCCTAAGCTATTTTTATTATTTATTTGTTGATTTTCTGAGCAATGATGCAAAGCAAAACCATTTATACTACTGCCAATTGTTTCTGAAATATCAATTGCAACGGTTCCGGGAATTAAAGCAATACCATCGGAATCATAAGCGTAAAAAACGGGTGTTGCATTACTAAATAATTGATTAGGTTTATAAATATACCAATCACCTTTAAAAGCTGTTAATACCGCCCCAAATGGCTCCAATACGTCACGTATAACATTATCGCAATCCATTATAGTTTGACCTTGGTCATCTTTTACATATCTTTCGGTATTGGCAAAGGTATTATCTAAGGTGTCTAATGTTTCCAAAAGTCCTGTATATCGTATTTGAATATCGGCATAAATATTTTGAAGTAATCCAGTCCTTTTTAATGCAATTGATAATATTTCTAAATAGGTCTTTTTGCCTGTAATTTGAAAACCGAAATTGTCAACAAATGACAAGTCTTTTAAATACCCAATACCATCTACGCAAACAAATGTAATTAGCCAATTTGTAGAAACGTAATTCTCAAAAAAGCCCTCAGGGTTTAACCACCCTTTAAATAAAATAATTGAATCCCTTGCATAATCTACTCTTAAACCTTTTTCACCTTCATTCCATAAATCGCTAAATGTCATTGATGTGCTTGCCTCTAACTGAACGCTTAAGCCTTGACCTCTTATAGCCTCTAACGGGTCGTCAGTTTCGGAATAATTAAGAATTATACTACCATCAATTTGTGTCGCTACGCCTGCAAATGTATCGTCATAAATATTAAACTTGTGCGTTATGTTTATAACATCCTGATATTCGATAAAATATTTTAGTGCCATTTATAATTTTTTATGGTATTAAACCTAATGAACCACCCAAGGCTCTATTCGCATCTAAGGTGTTTTTTAATACTCCTACTAATTTAGTTCCTGCGATCTCGAATACAAATGTACCGCCTCCGCCTCCGCCTGATGAGCTTGCAGAACCTCCCGAAAAACTACTCGATCCGCTTCCTGCTGAACTTCCTGAAAAACTACTTGCGCCTTCGCTGCTTCCGCTTCCACTTCCTTTTTTTAATGCGCCACTAATTGCGCCACCTGCTATTGATAGTAATGTTCCTGCAGCAATTAATGCAATACCCGAAGGTAAAGCCGTTAATGGATTTAATAATGCTTTTGATGCGATAGAATAAGCAACCGCTGCAACTCCGTATTTAATCATCATTTTACCTAAGTCCCCTAAAAAGTTTCCTATACCTGTTAATATTGCCGTTCCTGCTGCTGCAAACACATTTGTTCCGTTTGCCATTGCCTCACCTATTGATCTTCCTAATTCAGCAAATGTGCTAGAAATAGCACCTTCTATTAAATTAGCAGCTTCATTATTAAACTCTTCTAGTTTTAACTTCATTATTTGCAGGTCACTTTGGAATTGTGCTGCTAATGGGCTAATAGTTGGTATTGTAGCTGCTAATTTTGCGTTAATCGCTGTTGTTAATGGTGTTATTTCTGCTAATGTCGTTTGTAAACCTGTAACAAGTGATTTATTACCCGCTCCACCTCCACCCGGCATTAATGCTCCTGCTGTTTTGTTTTCAATAGCTGATGTGTCAACGTTATCTTCTTTTAATACAATTTTAACACGTTTTGGCACACCGTTAATAGCATCAGTTACATTTTGATTAATATCACTACTAAAGTCATTAAAATCACTCTTTAAATTCCCTATTAAACTGTCAAACGTTTTGCCTGCATTGTTGCTATAATCTGACATTGCCTTTTTCATTCCGGAAACATCAAATGTTAATGCGGCTTTTATTGCAGCTCCAATAAATTTAAACTGATTCATTATAGAACTTCCAACGGCTTTTATAGTACTCCATATTGCTTTAAAAACAAATTTAACTGTTGTCCATAAATTTTGGAATGTTAAAATAATAGCTTTTACCGCTATTCTAAAAACGGTACTTTCGTTGTATAAATCAATAAAATAATTTGCAATATCAACTAAGGTTTGTTTTATAGGCTTCCAATTCTTATAAATTATAACACCTATTGCAATTAATCCCGCTCCTATTGCTAATATTGGGGCTGTTAATAATGCAAATCCTGCTACAAGTCCGGGTATTACGGTTGTCATTAAAAAACCTAAACCAATTAATACGGGTCCAATTGCAGCAGCAAATAAAGCAACTTTCACTATAATTTCCTTAACGGCAGGACTTAAGTTTTTGAATTTTTCAGCTAATTTTCCAATTTTTTCAACAAATGGATTAACCATTTCAATAAGTATCTTGCCAAATTCATTAGACATTAAAGCGACATTATCTTTTAAAGTTGATAACTTCCCGCTAAATGTTTTTGATTGGGCATCCATACCGCCTGCAAACTCGGTTTCGCCTAAACTCATTAAGTAACCTTGTATAGCCGATGATTCGTTCGCTACGGTTTTTGTAACGCCTCGAAATGTGAATGAAACCTGATCGCCTTGTTTACTTGCCTTAATACCAAACTCTTTTAACCGTTCCATTTCACCTGTTGAGGCATCGGCAACCGCTTCAATCATTTGGTTTAAACTTTTCCCCATTGCAGCAGCCGTATCACCGTATGCAGTTAATGCTCTTTCGCTTGGATCAAGTCCGTAATTTTTTAATTTAATAAATGCATCGGCAACCTGCTCAACTTGGAATGGTGTTTTTGAAGCAAATTCTATGATTTGTGCAAATGCAGCTTTTGCGGCTTTTTCGTTACCTTTAAATGTAGTTACTAATGCAGTGTTTAAAGTTTCAAAGTCGGCAGCAGTTTTAATCGCTAAACCCCCGATAATAGCCAAAGGGGCAGTAATTGACATTGACATTTTTAAGCCTATGTCCTGAAACTTTGCCCCTTGCGTTTTTAATTTATCGCTAAATTTATTGAAGTCTTTTGACGCCTTTGCTAGACCCCTCTCAAATTCTGATATATTTGCTCCTAATCTTACATTTAATTCATCAGCCATTATGTCGATTCTTTACGTTGTTATGATATTCTTCAATAGCTTTCGACATTCTTTCCTTCATTAATTCTGTTGGCTCATTGTGTTTCCTATCTTCCAAAGGCATAAATTTTTCCTTTGATGGTATTTTTTTAGGATTCTGATGCGGGCCGACAATACTTGCATAAGCTATTTCCCTTACTTCTAGTAATCGTTGCTTCCTTTGCCTGTTAAATGAATACAGTCTTATAAGGTATTCAGCCCATGACATATCGTAAACATAATTTAAAGAAGGACACCCAAGCTCACCAATCGACATTGATATTACGTCTATTTGCCAGTCAATTTTTTTTTTGATTGACCTTCCTTGGCTTTTACCGTTTCTTCTTTTGGAACATCTTTAGTCATACTACTTGTAAACGATTCTAAGAACTTATTAACACCAACGGAAGCAATACCTCCTTCAGCATCTATTAAGTCTATAAAATCATAAATAGTATAAGTAAATTCCTTCTCTTTACGCTCCGCTCCATACTTTGCGGATTTGTGCATAATGATTGGAATAAACTTAAAAGGATTTTTAGTAACGTTCGACATTAATTCGTCCATTCCCAATCCTGTGCTTTCTAAAAGTTCCCCTAAAAACCCAATCCCGAAATGAAAATCGAATTGGGTTTTGTGTACTGTTATTTTTACGCTATTTGTATTCATTCTCTCTCTCTGTTTTTAAATGATTACTATAATGCTGGATCAACTAATACGACCAATCCACTTCCTGACATTGAACCGCTAAATGTAGCAAATTCGTCACCTGCTGCAAAATCTGCGCTTAGGTCGGATAAAATAGCAGTACCATAATAAAATGGCGTTCCTGATATTCCTGTGTCCATTCTCCAAATTGAATTGGTAGTACCGTCCATAACGGTCATAAGAAAATCGTGTGATGCTTTGGTAACTTCACCAGTAATAGCTGTTGTAGTGTCAATGTAGTTTCCTTCAAAAGCTACTTCATAAGACTGCGAACCTCCTTGTCTAAGGATTTGTCCCGGCTCGCATTTGGTCTGTGCCTCGATGACATTTTTAGTTCTTGATAAGCTGTTTGAAGTCAAACAAGCGATTGGCCGATAAATAGAATCATCCCATACGGATAGAATTATCGCATCTCCTTTAATAAAAGTTGACATAATTGTATATTTTTTTAGGTTAAAATAATTATAAAGTAAAGGTAATAAAAAAAAACTACTTTATCAGTAAGTTTAAACGTATGAACTTTCTATACATAATTTCACCCTCTGTAATCTCGTTTAAATCGTTCGGAAAACTCATTGATGTTTTGATTATTTCAAGACCGCTAGCACCGTCTAAAATAAGGTTTCTCGTTAGGTTTCGTACTGCATCAGTGATATTATCAATCAATAACCTAGAACCTGAATCTTCCGTTAAAAAGAATGTAGCACGAATATCTAAAAGTATTTCACTTTCCCAAAACCATTCGCATTTATTATTTTTATCAACCTCATTTGTTTGCGAGGACATTAATACATAAAAATCGGGCTGGTCAACTCCGCTAACCCTCGAATCGTAAACGTAGATAATTTCCCCATCGACTACAATTTCATCGACTGCATCGTATATGGCTTTGCGAATCCATTTATCTGGAAGTGTTTTGTTCATTTTGCATTGAATTTATTTATTAATCTGTCAAGTGCTTTTTCTAAATCTTTTGTATAAATTTTAAATTGTCCTTTAAAAGCAGGATATAAAAACGGTTGTGCGGACATAAAACGTGTGCCAAATTCGATAAAAGAAGCATACATTTCATAAACAGAAATAGCCCAAGTATGTTTTACTAACTTTTCAGCTTTTACAGATTGCTGTAATTTTCCTGTATCGACCGGAGCGTTTCTTTTTGCCTTCGCTTCAATTTCTAAAGCATTAATCTTTGTAACATCGGCAACAACTTGACTGCCTTCAACACCAAATCTTTTAAACTTTCTTATTAACGCATCCGCTCCCTCAACTTTTACCGTTAGTTTCATCTTACTTTTGTTTTATTGCTGTAAAGGTAATTTCAGCATCGGTAAAATTCTTATTTGTTGGATAGGTTGAAATATTGTATTTCTCACTTCTATAAATCAAATAATCAATTGAAGAATTAATTGTAATATCACTACGCCTACGCATTGTAATTTGAATTACTCCAGTAGTGTAATCCAACCCCAAATCAATGACCGCTTTACCTTCTTTGGTCATAATATTAGCCCAAGTTGTTAAAAGCAAAACGGGAGCCGTTGTTTTGCCCCCGAAGCCATCAGGCACCTCACTAATTTTATAAAAACTTACTCTTTTTGTGAACGCTCTTGCTCTCATTATAAAATAAATCTTTTATTTATGTTTAAAATATCCATTGCTAAAGGTGACAAATCCGCAATACCTTTACCGCTTTCTTTGCCGTAATAAAATATGTCGATTAATTCAAACGATACACTAATAAGTTCCTGTGGAATGTCTGTTGCTTTTTCATAACCTACATTAAGCTCGATTAAGTCGTTTTCAGTTCCAAACTGATAGTTAGTGTACAAAGTCTTATTTTCGACTACCAAATCGGCTGTTACCTCTGAATTAATTGGCGCATCATAAACACTTACGCAACCATCAATAAGCCGGTAAGATTTATTCCGGTCAAACATCATTACATTGGTAACATCTTCAACATATTTTAAAGCTGAATTTATCATCCTTATAATTTGATTGTCATCTTCCGTTAGGGTGTCATCCACACGCAAATATACCTTTGCTTCAGCTAATGTAATTACATCTATGTAAGCCATACTTTATTTTTTTTCAATAGCTCCTTTTTTTGCAATCGGATCTACTTTAGTTGTTATTTTGCCCTTTGATATTTTATCATTATAAGCCTTTGCAGCCTTTTTATTCTTAGCTTCAAACGCTTCAAACTCCTCTTTGGTACAAACGTATTCACGTGCTTTTAAATCGTTAGATTGAACATCTGTAAGCTCGATTGTGCTTCCTACCTTGTACTCTTTTAATTCGTACCCTGCTTTAAATCTCTTAATAACATAAAATAATTTTTTCATCTTGTTTTGTTTTAAATTAAAAAAACCCACCCATTATCTGAGTGGGTTCCTTATTATTACTAATTAAACTTACTATACAACTTTTGTAAAGTCTCCAAATATGAATGCGTCTGGTCTGAATATTGCCAAAGCAACTTGTGCTTCGATTCTCGCAGTAATCATATTTTTGATAACGTTATCGCCATCTTGTTCAAAGAAATTCAATCCTAAACCTTGGGTTTCTACTCTTGAAGTATTTTCCCACGCTCCGATAATGTATTTATCAGCAGGCATCCAAGGAGCCACATAAACTGAAATTCCATTAATCGCAACAATACCATTTATAATTGAAACGATACCCGGTAGGCTATATTCAGTACCTCCACCACCCGGGCCAGCACTCAATAAGATTGAACCATAATCAGCAGCGTTCACTACTATTGCATTTGGAACAAAGTTTTTAGCTAAAAGTGTTGTTTGTTCTGCAACAATTCTTTCAACAATACTACCGGCAATTAAAACTGTCGGTGTTGCTCCTGCACTTAAAGCAGTGTAAAACAATAAGTTTTCAGCTTCCAAATACTTACGTCTTAAATTAGACGGTAAGAATGATTCTAAGAACGGCAAGTTGTTTGCCATTTTTTTAGAGTAACGTGTGAAACCTGCAACAAAATCAGTGTTTACATCTACCATTGTAATATCAACATCAGTTTGGGCTTTTGAAGCTCCTTCAACTTGTGTTAATATAACGCCTTCATTAGTTCCCTCCCTTGGAAATGTCAACGTTCCGCTATCAATACTGATGCTTGGCACCAAGTCTCTAAAGTTTACTAAAGGACTTGGAATATCAGCAACATTGCTTCTGTAAGTTCTAGGTTGGTCACCTGTTAAACTTAAAGCTAATGTCATATTTCCAACAGCTTTAATTTCTGAACGGAAACCTTGCGATTTGTTCACATTTTTTAAGCTGTCAAAATTATCAACAACAAACGCCTTTAATTCGTCTTTTGGATCTTCGTCAATCTTTGCTTTTTCTTGCAATTTAACGTCCAACGCATCTGCGTGGTCTTGCACTTTTTTAAGCTCGGTTTTGAACTCTTCGCTTTGTGCTAAATTTCCTTTTTTAAGTTCTTCCAACATTGATTCTTTGAATTTTACTTCAAATGCATCAACTAAGGTCTTAACTTCTAATGCGTTCTTTCCTGCTAAATCTAGCGAAAGAGCGTCTAATTCTTTTTTTAATTCTACTGGGTCCATAATGATTTTCTAAATTGATTAATAATTTCTATTGATTTATTCGGCTCGTCATCAATTAGAGTGTCATTAAACGGCTCTTTTACTTCGAGTGATTGTTTTCCTAATTCGTACGCATCAGTTTGTAACTGTTTTAATGCAATTTCTAAAAGCATAAATGTATCATCGGTAAATGTACCGTTGCGAAATGCTTTTGTGATTAATTTTGCTTGATCGTTAATCTCTTTTAACGTTAAACTTTTCATTCCTAAAAATGGCGTTTTTTTATTCGCTCCACGTGTTACATTAGAACCTTCATAAAGTTTAATTTCTTTGAGTATTCTAATATTTGATGCTGCATCATATTCTGAAAAAATAGTATTGTACCCAAATGAATGTTCTTTTACAATTCCAGCTTCATACAACTTCAATAGATCACTTGAATAACTTGTATCGATTAACGGCTTAGATTCAAAATACAACCCATTCATATCTTCCTGCAATACATTAAACTTGCCGTGTGGTTGCGCCCAATTATGCTGATTCAAAAAGAATATATCATCTTTACGCTCCATTAGTGTCTTTGAAAAAGCTCCCTTTTCAATTATATCCCCGTAACTATCTTCATTTCCAAATGATGCTAAATAACCTGTTACAATACGCTTTTCAATATCGATGTCTTTTACACCACCTGATAAATTTTTGTATTCAAATAAGCTGTTCATATTAATAATTTTAAGTAAAGGTAATAAAAATATTTTAACTTTATGATGTCGGTATTAAATCCCCATTCTTATCTCGCTTAGCTACTATGGCAATGGTGCATCTACAATTTACGACAGTCCCAGCACTTCCAGCAGGATCACCCGGATAACTTAACATTTCCCCACCTACATTAAACTTCTCGCTTTTTGGTACTCTACGACCGTTCATTGCCCTGTGGTCGCTACGTGTTCTAATGTCCAATGCTGATATCCATTCCTTTTCCATTACAAAACCACTTACATCGCCCGCTTGTTCTGCTGCAAAATTGGCTGCTGCCGTTGTTTCCGTTCGTGCTATTCTCGTAGCTTGCCATTTATAAAAACTTGGCTTATTAACCACGTTCTTTATTTCTCTGGCCGCTTCGACAATAGTCAATCCAGCATCAATTCTATTGGTTAATATTTTACTAATATCAGCGATGAAAGTTTGCTCTACGGTCTTAATTCTACCTAATCCAAACTTAGTAATATAACTGGCAACATTTTGGAAAAAATAACGTTCAAAAATATCATAAGTAAATTCTTTCAATTCAACGTTTATATTTTTACCTACTCTTTTACCGTGTACCTTGCCAATTTCTGTATAAATCTTAATATAAGTTGCCAACATCTCTTGCGTGTCGGTTGAATGTGTAAGTATAGACGCTGTATTGTTACCGTTTAAGTTATCGAACTTAATATTGTTTATCCAATTACGGAATGTCTTTCTTAACTCTTTAGCAGCCCTCTTTTCATAGGTGGCGTGCCAACGTGCGAACTGATCTCTATATTTTCTTCTACTTGCCATAAATTAAACTACTCCGAAATCATTATTTATACTTTCTTCCAAACTTATAACATCGTTTTGAACGGTGAAAACATTCATATTTTTATCGTCAACTACTGAGAATTTCATACCTAGCCTAAATTCATTTCTATGTATAGCACCTGAATCAAGTGATACTTTTAACCATTTTACCAATTCTGCCATATCGACCTGCATTTCAGGTAAATCAGAAACATCAAACATTAACACCGCATTCTCATATCCTTTGAATCTTGGCAAAAAGTCTTTATTTAAAGCATCTGCCAATAATTTTAAATCAGGAAGTATGTTATCGGTCACAACTCTACGTAAAGCGTAACCCATATTGTCATATTTTGCCCCATCGGTTGCGTTCAACAACTTATCATCCCATCCCAATACATTACAAATCTGTTTAGTGTCAAAATTCAAATAGTCAAAAGGCTTCAATTCATCGCTTGTTAAACTCATTCTTTGGAACCCCATTTCTTGACTTGTTCCTGCTATCTTAGCCATTTCACCGGGTGATGCTTGCATTTCAGACAATCGCTCCTTAAATGCTTTTGATTGTTCTTCATTTAATGGAGCGTTTTTACCATAAAAGAAACCAAACCCACCACCGCTCTGTAATGTTTTAATATTTAAGTCTAATGATTTATTTGAACTTTGAATGTTTCTTAACGCTGCCCTTAACGGACTCATTCCATATAAATGCTCACCATTTTCTCCGTAGTTTGGATTTGGATATTTGATATGTATTACTTGCGTTGCATCAAATTCAATGTAACTCCTTCCATAAGTCAATATGTAACCTTTTACAGGACTTTCAGCACCTAACATACTGGCATTTTTCTTGACAATAATCTGAATGTATTGCGAAGGAAGTAAATATACTTGTATTGGCGTGCCAGCGTTTTGTCCCTCCGTTGGTGCGAGCATATAAATATAAACATTGCCGGTTAATTTTAAGAAAGTCTTGTATAATGCTAAAAATTCATACCACGTTTGATTTACATTAGGCTGTTCCATTGGAAATTTCATATCGTCATCTTCAAAGGCCTTATGCTCCAGCATCATATGCCTAACTTTCTGCTCCATTGACATATTGCTTCTTGTCGCCTGCGCTAACTGATTCATTTTAGCGAGGCTTCCTTTATCTTTTATACGTTTGATTGTATAAGGTATTGAAGCTGTCTTACTGGCTTGTTGGTTGATTACCGCATACACAATAGGGTTGTAGTTGTAACCTTTTTCAAGATAAGTAATATTATTGTTGTCATATTCAGTATACCCGCCAGAACCAAATAAGAACGCTTCATTGAATAAGTTTCTGTCTAATGTGTTTCCAGGACTGATTAATGATGCAATTCTTTGTCTTACACGGGTGAAATTAAATGGAGCCATAATTTATTATTTTTATCAAAATTACTAAAAAAAAATTAGAATGTGAACACACGAGGAACTAACTCAAAGAAATACCGCATCATAATGGAATCCCACTCATCTGGAGACCTTCCAATGTTCTGTTTTATTATATCTTTGCTCACTAAAGCTATCTTACCATCTTTGTCAATATCCTTTTGTTTGACCTGCTCCATTTCCTGACTTGTTATTTCAATAACTCTTGGGTCGGTTGCTATTTCGCCAACTTCCCGCTTCATTATCTTTTCAGCCATTTTAAATCCGCATTGGCTTTTAAGATTATTGTAATTAGGCACAATATACTCATTCCCTATCAACTCTTTTAAAGGTGTTGAACCATTTACAAACCCTTTGCATTTTAAGAAGTCAACAACACCACCACCAACGCCATCCTCATCCGCTATAACGTTGCTCAAAGGTATGTAATAATCTACTTGTAATTTTTTTGCCCTTCTTACAACTTCGTCCAATCCGCTTTTATCAATAGCGTATCTGTGTATTACCTTCCAACCGTGCCAAACTCTAAAAACCGTATTGTCTTTCCCTTTACGAGCGACATCAATTGTCATAAACTTTTCACCTGTTGCTTCAATATGTGATGCATCAAAGTAATCTGTTATAGCATCAATTTCAATTAATGTACTTGGGTCATCGTCATATTCCCAATTGCCATAGTAAAGCCGTTGCTTACTGTTTTCATCTAAGCTCAATAATGAATCTAAATAAGACTTTGGTAAATGCGGGTTATCGGTTGGTAAGGCTTGTATAAATTTTCTATGTTCAGGAAGTGTGCCATCCCTATTTGGTTTATAAAAATAGTTGTAATTCCAACCTTTTGATGGGTTGCAGGTTCCAATAAGTTTTGGTATTAATCCGGGTGTTTCTTCGCCTTTAGAATTTAGCCATAATATTGGTATGCCTTCATTATTAAACTCCAATATCTTCATTGTAGATGTTAATTCACCGTGGATATCCCAATCGGTTAATCTATAACGACATCGACTTAAAACAGTCTGCCAAGCTTTGAAAACTATCTGTTGAACTTCATCAATAAAACCGCCTGTAATTTCCAATGAGCCTAAACTGTCAAATTCCGGATCACTTGGATATAAAAATAAATCCTTTAGAAATATCTCGCTTCCATTATTCCAAGTAATTATATTGCTTTGTGAATTGTAGTTGAATTGATTCAATAATTTTAAATCTTTTGCTAATTGGAAGAATGTGTTTAATGTAGTTTCTTTAAGTGTCTTTAATTTTGACCTTCCTAACAACCATCGACTTCCCGGATATAGTTGGCAATTCTCGATTAATTTTAAAACTTCTAATGCACTCTTACCACCTCCAGCAGCACCTCCATATACCAGTTCCTTTGTAACATTATCTTTTAAATAATATACGGCATTTTCTTGCTTCTTTAGTAGTTTCATTCATCAGATTTAATTCCGGAACCCAAATTAATCATATTTAAAGAACCTTTTATCTCAGTTTCGCTTTTATCTGAAAGCCCTAATTTACGTGCAATTATATTAGGATTGTAGGCTCCAACCGTTGCTCCTTCAAATTGTTGTGATGATATAATATCCTTTATACATGTTGTGACTATAAAAAAATCTTTATAAGGGTCTTCATTACTCTCATAGTTTAAAAGCGTTGGACGGCTTATATCAGCGTACAAACAGAACGTTTCAATACTTAATGGTGTTATAGTAGGTATGTCAATTAAAGTGCCCGCTAAATCACCTGATTTAATGGCTTCTTTCTTATTCCATACTGACTTACTCATAAATTCAAAATATGACAATGCTTCATTCCATAATTCATCAGGGGTATATTTAAAATCCCTTCCGTGCTTATTTCTAAATTGCCAATAATTATTTTGCTTTGGAGCAGCCATTTTTTTGCGTTTAATTTATCAAATATACAATATTTATTTCACGTGCTGATTTTTAGATAGATTTTTTACTTTGATTAATAAAGGTCTTAGATTTTTGAGTGTTATAAATATACCGCTTAAATTATATCCTACTGAGTAACCTCTGACAACTTTCTTACTAAATCTCTTTGTGTCAAAATTAAATAACTTTTTATCAGTTGTAAAATAATAGTTATAACCATCAACTTTATAAGTGAAATAGATAATCATATTATAATTAGTTTCCATTGGTAATCAGTTATTTAGTTATTTTTGATTTAATGATATTTCTAGTT
>Ga0209414_1001037_pt1 | contig 13330 bp, 27 predicted proteins | sample LakVidmifraction_4_FD_181154 | JGI IMG/M metagenome (GOLD analysis project Ga0209414, IMG submission 181154) | Hypersaline microbial communities from Lake Vida, Antarctica - Brine Hole Two &gt;0.2 micron (SPAdes) (version 2) | ecosystem: Environmental > Aquatic > Non-marine Saline and Alkaline >... | reverse complement strand
GAGGAGTTAGCACAGCTCCCTGATTCTGCAACCCATAGGATAGAAATCGGGGATTATCGCGCATGGGTGATTAAGAAAAGGCCGCTTGGTGACGAAGAAAATGTTTTAGGCAAAGGATTCGAATATCTCCCATCAAATTCATTTCACGTATCGCACCATAAGCAAAGCACGCAGACTTTAAAGAATTGCGGATTTAATGTCACGCTTACGGGCTCAAAGAGCTAAAAACAAACCCCTAGACAAAAACAATTTATGACATCAATCACTACTTGCTTTCTGCTCTTTTTATTCGCCTTTATGTATGCTGTGTTTGGCATTGTTATTTGGGTGCAGCCATTGTTATATTTGGCAATTATTATTCCTGTTATTCTCTTCGTGCTATTTCTTTGTTACTTGCTTTTTGGTAAAAAATAAAAAAGAATAAATTGACATTGCGCCCGCAAACTGCTATAATAGTTTTAGGCCCCGCAGCAATAACGCTCCGGCCAACAAAAAAACAGAAGATGAACGATGCTAATGCTAGAGACGGACCCCGGTAAGTAAAAACCCTTATTGATATATGAAAAATTTAACCTTGGCATAGTAAATACACAACCGCCAAAACAAAAAATTCCAGAAAAACAAGAAAGATAGTCTCGACCGTGCAGTGATTATGTTAAAAATACTCTTAATTCTTGTATAACTGTTAAGAAAAATTCGTAGCCACGGTTCGCGAAAGGAGACAAACTCCAAACCGTCAAACAATTTTAATCAGTAGAAAAAACAAAATGAACTACACATATTTAACCCTTAACTTTGATAACGTGCGCGAATTCTTAAAAGCACACAGGGAGGCTGAAGTGCGCCTTGTTGGGGAATCCCGCTGGGCAGGAATAGATTTGTTTTTGGCGAATAAAACCACTATTACGAGTCTTTTGACCAACCCCACGGTGCAAGTGAGAATTTCCAGAGAATCCACGTATAAAGTTGGCGGCAGATTTAAAGCTGGAAGGTGAAAATTATATTTTTGCATCGGTGTTTGCTGTGGGTTCACAGAGACATGGCCACGTAGCCACGGTTCGCGAAAGGAGATAGCCTCCAAACCGTTAAATTTAATTATAAAGCCATGAAAGTTCAAGACCTAATCAGGCTAAGTCGGCCAAAAACCCCGCAAATTGTTATTGAATTCATGCGTGAAGACAAAAAGCATGTTTATTATTCTTGTGTTAATGATTTAACGGGCGACAGATTAAGCGGGTTTGATAACTCGCCGCCGTATATCAACAACACTATTGCTGAAGTAAGAGCAATTGTGAGGAAGATCAAGGCAGAATCAAAAGTCTTTGGACTTTCTGCCACAAAGCCTTTTCGCACAGAGGATTTTAAGTGAAAAAAAATAAATTGACAGTTGGTGGTGAATAATCTATTATATTGAATATGAACGTAATTGAAACCACCACTACTGCTCCGAAAAAAAATCCGTTAGAAACCATTGGTGGAAAATCATTCACTCTTGAAATAACAGGATTTGAATGCAGCCATTAGCCTAAAAAATTATTATATAGATCAAAATACCGGGAGTTCCTCGGAAATTTACGCTTCTGGAGATAGGAGTTCACCAACCGAAAGTTTGGTCAGCCCGTCTGTGAAAGAAGAATTCAACGGAAAATCTAAACTTTAGATTTTTGTAAGTTTGAAAGAACGCTATAAGTGAGGTTGTCAAGCGAAACTAAGGCCTCTTTTATTCCTTCAATTTCACCCAATCTTGTTTCAAAGTTATTTTTGTTTGTGCCAGATCCATCTTCACTGAAATACCCAAGATGCAGTTTATTTTTGGGATAAGTAAGAAAATCAAAATTAGCCACCCGCAAAGGCTCATGAATAAAGGGTTTGCGGACGAGTATCGCTAGGATCGTCTGTACGGAGTTTTTATTTTTGAGTGCGGTGTTGCTATGGCGCAAAATAAGCTCAAAACGCATTAATTGCCAATCATAAAACAAAATGAAAGTCGAATCAGTAAATAAAATCCTTAAGCCAGCCAAAGGTTTGCCGAGAGATATCTTAGCGGGCCGAACCGTTAAACAATTTTGGACCGTCACAGAATATGGACCAAAACTAATCTACGGGTATGCTTGCGAAAGCATAGGACATTGGTGGTGCCCATCGTTGGGATATACGTTGGTTGAAGAATGTGGCTTATTTCCTAGTGAAAAGGAAGCTTTCGTGGCGGCACTAAATGAAGCTAGGCAAGAATATGCAGTTGCAAAAGCAAAAATGGATAAGCTGACTAAAATCTGTTCTGTGCTGCAAATAAATTGAATATGTAATTTTTCCGTGGTTGGTTGGCAAATTGGCATTATTCTTTCGGGAATAGTGCCTTTTTGTTTGCGCCAAAAAAATAAAAAAAACAAATTGACTTTGCCGCGCCAGCATGTTAAATTAAAACCATGAACAAATATTCTTACTTACACATCCTTCAAGGAAAATATGCTTGCGGCTGGGAAGACCTTTGCGCATCTGAAAGCCGCAAGGAAATTCTCGCAGATCGCAAGGATTACCGTGAGAATGAAGGCGGTGAATATCGCATTATCCGGCGCAGAGAGAAAAATTAAAAAACAAAAAAATGATTGAAAAAGCAAAATGTTTCGCGCATGACGCGCATAACCTCGTAAAACAGGTGCGCAAGTATTCGGGACTGCCCTATTGGGTTCACACTGATGAGGTTGCGGAAATTGTTGCAGGCGTCACAGATGATCCTGAAATAATCGCAGCGGCACACTTGCATGATGTGGCTGAAGATGTGGATGTTGAGATTTATACTTTGCGAGGCATTAAGGATATTTTCGGCTATCGCGTGGCAGATCTAGTCAATGATTTAACTGATGTTTACACAAAACAAAATTTTCCTCGTTACAATCGTGCAGCACGCAAACGCATGGAAGCAGACCGCTTGGCGTTGGTCCACCCTGATGCGCAAACAATTAAGTATGCTGACTTTTTGAGCAACACAAAGGATATTTTGGTGAATGATCCAGGGTTTGCTGAAGTTTATTTGGACGAAAAGGCCACGATTTTGTCGAGAATGACACAGGGAAACAAAATTTTATTTGATCGCGCCTATAATCTAAATTTTTCTATTATCGAAAGCATTTTAAATAAAAAATAAATTGACAGCCACCAGTGATTAACCTATGCTTTGAATATGAACGCAACCAAAACCACTGTTAACGCCGCGCTTAAACTTTCAGATGCAATTTGTTTGGTCAATACCTATTATTTTGCCGATTGCGCTATTTTCAAAAAAACACGCATTGACCAAAACGACGCCTTTGAATTATTAAAGAGTAATAAAATTGATCCAGAAAGCAACGAAGAAGTCGTAAATGCCTACATTGATTTGGTTGAAGACGCGGCTGGAAATATTCTTTCTGATGAATGGGAAACTTCCTTTGATTATTGGGGCGGAAAATGTTATGCGCCTATTGGTAAACATCTAACTAAGGGCAAAACAATTATGGCTGGAGAAAACTTTTCTTATCTTTGTTGCGTGAGCCTTGAAGCTATTGAAGAACAATTTAAAGAGGCGATGAAATAAAAAATAAATTGACAGTTGCCAGCAATTAGCCTATTCTTTAAGCATGAAAGTAATCAAAACCACTGTCAGCACCGCAACAACAGCAAAAAACCCGCTAGAAGCCCTTTGCGAGCGATCATTCACCATTGAACTAACAGGATTTGAAGCTCTTGCCTTGTATAAGGTTAGCCGCGAAGTTGGTGGCAGGGGACGACTGCGCGAAGCATTTAGCAGCGAAAATGCCAAAGCCAAGAACAAAGGTATTGCCGAAAACTTTGAAACAAAATTAGGTGAAATCGAAGGAATGAAGGAATCTTCAATGTTGCTTGACGAAGAGACTAAAACTCAAGATTCGGTTTACTTTTGGGGTAAATAAAAAATAAATTGACAGTTGCCTTGAATTGTTATACATTTGAATCATGACCAAACAACAAGAAATTGAAGAGATTAAGGTGTTAGCTGAAAAGCTCGGTGAACATTCTTATTTGGGACCTTGGCTCAACAGTGTAACGGCAGAAGTCGAGTCTATGATTAGATCTGACACGTTCCCAAACATTTTGCCAAGTGATAGTGCAAAACAAGCCGAAGCCTTTACAAGTGCTGCAAAAAAAGTTGCTCATGACCTTGTGGCGTTGGCGCGTGAAGAATCAGCAAAAATCATTCGTAAGGCTGAAGACGAAACCTTTCGAATGAAAAGTCGTTTGATTGGCGAAATGCAAGCATCAATTAATAAACTTAAAATTTAAAATCTTGCCGTTAGGGTGAGCAACAGGCCGTGGGTGTTAAATCATCCACGGCCTTTCTAAGTTAAAAATATAAAAAAATGGACGAATTAACAAAACAATTATTACAAAAACAAATCAGAATCACACCATTAGAAGAACTCCAAGATTCCTCGTTATGGACCGCAGAAGACGAACAAGAAATCATCGAAGAATATGGCAGTTTATTAGATTCGCCCAAAGATCGCATTTGGTGCGTGGCTTATGGTGACGAAATCAGAACCGATCTTGGCTTTGCTCACGAACGCCAAGACATCATAGATTGGTGCGATGCTTGGGGAAATTCCCACGAACTTTGCAAAGAATGGAGCTTTTTGCGCTTTGTTTCGCTGGCAGTGAAAAACGACGAGCCTATTAGAGACTTTGTTAGCGTTGTGACCAAGGATGTTCATTGCAACAACGAGCCGCAAGAAGAAACCGAGTTTCGTTATCCGCCAAAAAAGAAAAAGGGGGGATAATTAATCCGCTACGTGTTCTATTGGCTCGGTTTTTAACGATGGAATGTAGCCACCAGTTGCTTTTTCAAAAAAGTCCATGATTCGCATTTGAGCTTCGAACTCGTCGGCTTTGCGCACAACAACCGCATCGTGAACCGACAAACACCAGATCTTTTTTTCGCAAAGCCTTTGAAATACACCTTGGATAAAAATGTCTGCTTCGGCTTTTTGTAGAGCCAGCGCAACGTTGCGATGGTGAACGTCTTTTTTGCTTGAAATAATGTAGGCGAGAATTGGAAATTCGCGTTCAAAATCTTTGAATATCGGCACTTCTTCTAATGCCGACCAGCCGAAAATTGGCGTTAATAAGGCCTTTTTGATTGTTTTGCGCGAGGCTTTTTGTTTATATGGTCGAACAAAATATTCATAAATGTCATTTGCGCTGAGAAACTCAAGATATTTGCCGCGCTCTTCGATGTGTTCAATGATTGATTTGTCGTAAAAAGTGGCTAATAGAGTCGGCTGGCATTGGTGAGCGTCAATTTGAACTAATTTAGAGCCGTCTTCGTGCGTTAGAAGCTCTCTGAGCCGCTTTGAGGTAGATGACAGCCAATTGTAGGCGCGACCTGTTCTAGCGTCAAAATTAATGCGCCAGCGTTTGTTTAGGTAGTCGTTTAATGAGTCTTCGAGGTTGAATTTTTTGTGCAAATTCTTTTCTGACGCAATGATTTCGCGGGCTTTTTCTTCGTTTAGGCGTAGTTTGTCGAGGTTTTTTGCGTAGTGTTCGGCAATTACGCGCAAATTCGGCGGCAATTTGTCCCAATTTTTATTATTTTCGCATAATTCGCGCACTTTTTCCATAGGTCCAGTTTTTTGTAAAAAAGCATTGAATCCTTTAACTTTATCGGCGCAAACCTGTATTTTAATATCCTTCATCCACTTAAAAGTCTCATTGCGAATCAAATCAGGATTAATTCTATAGGATTTGCAAAATCTTCCCACAGAATACTTGTGGTTAGTAATGATAATTTTTGAATCTTCTAGTATTTGAATGATTTTGTGGCGTGGGCCACCAAGACTAAGGGTGCGGAGTAGGAAATTAAAGGCTAGGTTAACATAACGGTTATATCGGTGCTGGCTTTGCTTGAGAAAGAAGTTAAAATAGGCAATAACAGAGACAAATTGAATAGAAAAGTGTTTGTCAGTAGCAGAAAGAGAAGAACAAGAGAGTATAGAAGAAAGAAGACTAGGAGTAAGGTAAGGAGTACTATTGCTAAGATAAGGAACAGATATAAGAGAGGTAGGAGTGTGTGATGTAGTGTATCCCATATTTCTAAAGCTTACTCTATTTTACAGTTTAAAATCTATAAAATCCTAATTTATTGAATCTTTTTTATATTTTTATCTCTTTTTTTCACTAAATCTACAAAAATTGCCTTGAAAAATAAATAATTGACTTTGAAGTTCTTTTGAATTAAACTAAGGACACACTAAATACCTTATGAAGATGACCGCACTGCACCAAAATGAATTTGCCCGCCAATTGAATGTTGCGGCAAAAGATGCCGGATACGATTCCTTGAAGGATTTTTTAATTAAAGCTGCCGAAGTAATCTCTAATAAGAAACTTGAAAATGTGATAAACAATTATCTTATTCGCGGCGAAGTTCTCACTTATGTCTGTGATGTTCTTTATAAATATCTAAACGACAACAATATTTATACCTTTCTGCGCCATTTAATTAAAGAACAAATGGCTTAAAATTTTCCGTGGTTGGTTAACAAACTGGCACTGTTTCCTTAGGGAAGCGGTGCCTTTTTGCTTTGCGCGCGAGAAATAATAAAAAAAATAAATTGACAGCCACTTGAATGTGTGAGAAGATATGGACGTAAACCAAAAACCAACAAAATATATGAATACACAACAACCATCTTGGCATTGCATCGCAAATCTCGGAGACGTGAATCCTGAAACCGAAGGGGGCCAATTCCTCATGGTGGATAAGCGCGGAATTTTCACGCCAGAACTTTGGATTTTCAACCTTGCAACTTGGTCCACGGTTGATTTGATTCAATGCTATGAAGTTAAAAATGAAGATTTTGATTTTCCAGCCGTGTCAGACAACAAATATTATATGGACAAGCCATCTTGGTTCGGCAATCGTGAACAATTAAAATCCGTAGCCGAAACAAATGGGTCTGACCTGTATGATTTGAAAAACAAATTATGTTCTACGTGTCCCGTTTTGAGAGCCGAAGGATATATCATGCTGATCAATAGCTACGGGGTGGAAAACTTCGACTTTTATTCGGACGTTAAAACTCCCGCACAAACAAAATTGCTTTGCAAAAAGTTGATTCGTCAGGCGGCACAGGCCGATAAATGGCGGGATGGAATTTGAATTGAATGAGGGGGGCAATAAATTAATATTGCCCCTTTTATTTATTAAAAAAAACAAATTTACAGCAAAAATTTTCTATGCTAACTTGAATATGTTATGAACAAAAACCACACAGATATCTCGGGAAATCTAGTTACGTTGAACTTGCAAGATTTGCAGGAAACCGCAAGAATAGCGGTGGCGACCCTAACAAATCAGGCAATCAATTACGCCGAATTGATGCGCAGGGAATTGAATAAAACGCTGCGAAAGAAAGAAGATCGCGACGAAAGCTTCAGAGTTTCAACAAAATTGACTGCCGAATGGCTTGCAGGAACCGTGGAAAGCCTGGTCATTGCAACGCGCACAATGGATGCTCTTTATGCTGCCGAAGACCGCGAAGAAGTAATTGTTGTGAAATAATAAAATAATTAAAGGGCGGTAGAAATACTGCCCTTTTCTTTAAAAAAAATAAATTGACATTGAATAAAATCTAGCGTAAATATAACACATGATCAAACGCAGCATTAAACAAATCGAAATACTGGTCGCAGGTGAATATCATTACGCTTCGTGCGATGCCTATTGGGAACTCATAGAGGTACCTTATGGCACCTTCGGGCGCAAAATGGATGATACTGACCCTGAGTTCTATCAACTTGAAAACGTGGTATTAGAAGACGGCGAAACACTCACGCCAGAAATCTTGAAAGCAATCGAAACGGCGATTGAAAGCGCCGGACCATCACGCGAAGAATAAAACAAAATAGATAAAAGCGGGAGCGGCAGAAATGTCGCTTCCCTTTGCTTGAACAAAAAAAAGAATTATGCCAAAATATAAATATCGAATCGATCTGGATGAGCGCGGCAGTTTTCGCGCTGGCGTTGAAGATGAAGCTGGCAATGATGTTTTTACCGTGCTGGGCGGAGATGAATTGGATGAAGACGAGTCAGGTCTTGTCGAGGATGGATTTATGGACGACCTGACTGATATCGAATCGCTTGAAACTCATTTGAGATATCTTAATGTTATCGGCGCAAAAGATAAAATTGCCCGCAATTATTGATAAAAAAAAGAAAATTGACAATCATTCGGGCGTGGAGTATCATAAGCATACACCAAAAAAACCAAATGAGCGCAAAAAAACAAATATTCATGCATCTTCTGTGTATAATCTCTCATCCAAACAAATTTCAATGGCACTTTCAAGGAATCTGCCGGGCACTTGCTAGTAGTAAATAAAAAAATATGGAATTATTAATCATCCTATGTATCTCATTGTATTTAGCAGCCCGCTTGCAATGGTAAAAATTTCTCAGTGAGTTGGTTGGCAAACTGGCGCCGTTTCTCAAATGAAGCGGTGCCTTTTTGTTTGTGCGAGAATTAATAAAAAAAAATAAATTGACATTGATGCTCCGCCAATACATATTGAAAGGGTAATCAAAACAACACTATGAAAACATTCTACATTGACGACCCAGCACTCGAAACCGGCGACGACTACAAATTCGTGTTTAACGGATTTTACACGGCGACCTTTACCCTAACAAAAAACGAAGTTAAAATCATCCGTATTGCTGCGCAAATGATTAACAAAAACAAAGATAACAATATCAAGCTTGACGCAATCATTTTGATCCGCGAAATCTTGGGCTGCGGATTATTTCAGGCAAAAGCAATTGCAGAGAGCTTGGGATTCTAACAAAATAAATAAAATAGGGGGCGGTAGAAATACCGTTCCCTTTTTAATAAAAAAAAATAAATTGACCTTGCTCCCGCGATCTGATTAAATAAGCACATGACTAAACCACCGAAACCAAAACTGCCCGCGCAGTTTGCAGTAAAAACTATCAGGCTGCAAGAAATGCCCACCGTGCTTCCTGTTAGCTCGCCCTGCGAAATTAAGAATTTTTGGCAGCAAAATATTGAAACTGCCGATTGGTTTGATCGCGAAAAAGAGTGTCTCGTTGTTCTCGCACTTGATACAAAATTAAAATTAAAAGGCTGGAATCTCGTGAGTCTAGGCTCACTTAACGAATCAATTGTTCACCCTCGCGAAGTTTTCCGCCCGCTAGTGGCAATCGCAGCCTATGGATTCATCATGATTCACAATCACCCCACAGGTGACACTAATCCTTCATCTGCCGATTGTCGCGTGACAGAAAAAATAAGATCTGCCGCAAAAACAATGGATATCGTTTTCTTTGACCATGTTATCGTTGGAGATTCTTATTATTCATTCCGCGAATCTGGACTAATTTAATCAACCGCAACAAAATAAAAAATATGAAAAGCATCTTCGAAAATCTAATCAATGGCAATCTCACTGACGCGAAAAATTCCAGCCGTGGATATTCCTACGCCAAGCTCAGGGACTACGCCACGGACGAGCTAGGAATGGACGAAAATAAAGCAACTGCCGCCGCCTTATATTTAAAGAATGGAATCAATTTTCGCAGATATTGCGAGGTGCGATAAAAATTATTTTACTCTGTTAAAGTAAGTTTTTTAAAAATAATTCTCGACATTTTCAAAAATTTGCGGTAAATTCAAAACAGATAGACGAACTATCTGAAACCAAACCAAACCAAAAGAAAGAAAATCACCATGACAAATCAATACGCAATCAGAGCCACAGCACTTTTCGCAGGAATCGCAGCAATCACAAAAGAGTCCGAAAAATGCGGCATAGATCTTTTCGAGGATCGCCCAGAACAAGTCGGCACGCATCTTGTGTCATACGTTGACGAAAAGGCCGGAGAAATCGAAGCACGGGCAAGCTTCGTGGAACTCAGCGAAACGACTAGCAAGCCCGAGGAAAAGGCGAAGGGAACACTTTCCGCCAAACTCATGGCGAAGATTCCTCGCGGCAGCTTCACGGTGGCAGACCTTGACACGAATACGATATTCAAGGCACTAGGCGCAAATATCATCAAAGTGATTGGCGAAGTAAAGCTTGCGGGCCGTGGACGCCCTAGCAAAATCTATTCGTTGGTCACAGCCTAAAAACAAAATCGGGCGGGGAAAAAGAAATCCCCGCCCTAACCCAAAAATAAAATAAATAAAATGGTAATCCGCGAAGAACATTTTGTAGTTTTCAGCCCCGAAGAGGGCGAGCAAATCATCAAGAATTTGCAGGAATTGGGAGAATTAATCCATAACACCAACGGAACTTTTCAGCCCCAGTGTTATCTTCCTATAACGAATATTCAATTGGAGTTGCTCGCAGCACTCGCAGCACCCGACGCCCAAAACGAACTTTTCGGCATGGTAAAGAGGGAAAAGCTTTCCAAGGAATAAAATAAAAAATAAATATTGACAGTCAGAAAGAACCGATGTATTTATAAGGTCATGAAACACACAACCACGATACAGGGCGAGAAAATCGAAATCAAAGCCAAGCGCACTAATATGCGGTTTACGAAGATCGAAGTCTATCACCCGAAAAGCGATACCTTCATGAGCACAGAGAAAATCTCCAAAGATCACGGGTCGTTTGACACGTTTGAGGCACAAGCGATCTTTGGCGGCATGAAGATTCGAATTAGCCTCAGAAGCTGCGGTGCAGAAAATCGCTGGAAAACTGATGTTCTGGTCGAGGAATACACCGGATGGCGTGTAACGGAAATTACATCAATCGCTTAATCCAAGCAAGGGGCGGCACTCGAAAGGGTGTCGCTCGCTTTTATCTCAGTCCCCGAAAATATAAAATAAACAATTTTATCGGCATGGCGAAATGGCAAACGCAACAGACTTAAAATCTGTTTCTGAAAGGATTGCGGGTTCAAGTCCCGCTGCCGATATTTTAAAAAAAGGAAAAACAAAATGGAAATTGCAATTATCGTTATGCTCAGTATCTTGGGAGCGTTCGCACAGGAACTCTTCACGCCAATAGGAATTGGATTCATCGTTCTACTCGTAGGGCTCGTCACAATGATTCTGATAGAGGAATAAAGGAACGAATGGGTGCGTTAGAAATAGCGCACCTTTTCTCTGTAAATTTTTAACCGCGAAAAAATAAAGAAAATATATTTGACAATATTTTTGTAATGGGTTAAAAGTAATACATGGAAAAAAACACCACAGTAACAGTGACCGACGGAAATGGCAATGAGTTCTCGACCGGAGACATCTTTTTCCAAAGCATCGCAGGAAAGCTCGTCACGCATCACGAAATGACGCAAGGCCAAGCCGAAAACCTCGCCAAGTCAATTATTCTCACCCTAATGGATTCTGTATCCTTTGCGGCGCGATTGGAAGAAAGTGCCAAGCGCAAAGAATAAACAAAATAAACAAAATTGGCGCATCCAAGCGGGTGCGCCTTTTTTCGCTGGGCGCGAAAAATATTTGTTGACATTGGACAAAAAATAGACTAAAATAAAATCATGGAAAAACCACACGAATTCAACGCCAACGAACAAAAGATTGCAGTTAAAGAGTTTCTGGGCGCACATGCCGAAGATGAAGCTATTGCCGAAAAAATTAAATGCGCAGTAACAAAATACGGAACGCTAATACTTAATTTCACACACAACAAAAAGAAAAGAAATATTCTTGTTGGATCAAACATTGCAAAGGCATTTGAGAAACGCGGATATAAGCTCAAAGGCAAAGGCGTGGTATGGGGCCAAACCGAAGGAACTAGAAGCTGCATCAAACAAAAAGATGGCAAGTATTACATCAGGGGATTTGAAAATCATTTGCCCGAGGGTGCTACGGACAATGGGCATTTATTTAAGGAGTTTACGATAGAAAAGATCGAGGGAGAAATTTCAGGCATCAGAGTGGGATAAGAAAAGGAGCGGCATTCGAAAGGGTGCCGCTTTTTCGCGCCCGAAAATAAATAAAAAATATAGTTGACGCGGCAGAAAATGCATGGCAATATGTAGGAGTAATGAAAAACTATCCCAAACACTTCAGCATCAAATGCACGGCACTGGCAACTGGCAAAGTGCGAGACATTAAACACACCGTTAAAAATAAAAAAGAAGAAACGGCGATGATCAGCCAGACCTGCGACAATTCAAATTTCAAATGGCAGGTCGTGGAGAAATAAAAAAAATATAATTGACAGTCATTTGAGCAACGTGCTATGGTGTGTCTGTAATGAACAAATACAACTACGAACAAACAGATACGTTTGCTGGCGAAAGCAATTACTCATGGGTGAAACGCGGCCAAGTCAAAGCCAAATCAATGCTTGGGGCCGTGCGAAAGGTCAAAAAACAATTGGGACTAAACGGAGCAAAGTGCAGCAAGCAAGATTTTGGGGACATGGTGGCACTTCGCCCGCAAGGATTCTGCCAAGTCGTTTTCATCAATTCCGCCGAATAGGCTAAAACAAAATAAAGAAAGGGGCGGCATTCGAAAGAGTGCCGCTTTTTCGCGCCAAGAATAAATAAAAAATATAAAATCACAGCCTATTTGCGAACGAAAACTTTGCTTGAATAAACCTGATTTGCGAATGAATTTTTGGCTTGAATATACCGTATTTACGAATGATTTTTCTGCTTGAACATAAAGGTGTATTTACGAACGAAATTTTTGCTTGAATATCCCGTATTTACGAATGATTTTTGGCCTTGAATAGGAAGGGATGTGCACCGCCGCGCTCCTGGATTTTTTCTATATTGCTGCGTAGCGATATCGCTGTATGGCTATATTGCTGTATAGCGATACAGTTATTTAATGAGGTTAATTATTAACCTGCCCTTATATTTAAGGTGTCTTAACTACTTTTTCGTCGAGCATTTTTTGTGCCAACTATTGTTGCAAAATAAAATAAATAAAAATTGCGGGTTGGCACGGCAATTGCTACGCGCGCGCGCGTTTTTCTTTATACCCGATACGGGGGCGATCTTCACGACCTGCACGCCATTTTGTGCGGCTTTTTAGTTATTCCTCGGCCAGATTAAAGAAATAATTAAAAATAATTCGGCTTGTAAAGGGTTGGAAATCAACGGTTTATGGAGTCGCGAATTTATTTTTGAAAATAACCGTTGACGTTATTTCTCTATGGTGATACTTTTATGGCTCAGTCAAATCACCACACACCACACACCACACACCACATACACCATGAACGATTCCATCCTTGCCGCCCTTATTTGCATTACCTCAATCGGCACTGCCCTTACAGGGCTGAGTGCAATGCTTTCAGAAGACAAAGTTTTTGA
>Ga0209414_1001036_pt1 | contig 13334 bp, 10 predicted proteins | sample LakVidmifraction_4_FD_181154 | JGI IMG/M metagenome (GOLD analysis project Ga0209414, IMG submission 181154) | Hypersaline microbial communities from Lake Vida, Antarctica - Brine Hole Two &gt;0.2 micron (SPAdes) (version 2) | ecosystem: Environmental > Aquatic > Non-marine Saline and Alkaline >... | reverse complement strand
TCTACGGCCCCTGTTGAAAATGCCTTGAAAGTGTTTAAAAGCAAGGTTAAAGAGATGAAATCTTTGCTATAGGATTTTTCATCTATTAAAATCAATATTGGTGTTGTTAAATACGGATAAAAATTATATAATGGAGAGTGTCTCATAAGTGGTTGTGTAAAATAACCAATGATTCCAATAAAAACACCTAAAATGATTTTATTGGGGGTATAATACATAGTTTTTACAAAAATAGACGATTAAAGGGATTGATTTATTTAAATCTTTGTGTATTTTCACTAATGTATTAAAAACCCATTATCAGTATAATAGAATTAGCTGAAAAACGTTTGCACAAAAAACGTTTAAGAGTCTATTAGTGTGGTATTAATGGAAAAAGTGGGATGTATGTATTGTTAGTTAATGGTAAAAAGGAGGAATTTAATTTATGAAGAAAATTTTATCGTTTGCGTTAATTCTAGTGTTAGTCGGCGGATTACTGGCTGGATGTGGCGCAGCAACAGAAGAGAGTTTTAGTGTAGGATTAATAACAGATGTTGGTGGTATTGATGATAAGTCTTTCAACCAAAGTACATGGGAAGGTGTTCAACAATTTGAAGAAGATACTGATGGTGTAACAACTAAATATCTTCAATCAGATTCAGATGCTGATTATATTCCGAATTTATCAACTTTCTCAGATGAAGGGTTAAATTTAATTGTAGCACCTGGTTTCTTATTTGAAGAAGCTATGGCAGAAGTTTCAGCTAATTTTCCTGAGCAAAAGTATTTAATTATTGATACAGTTGTTGGCGAAAGAGATAATGTTGCAAGTGCGGTATTTGCTGAGCACGAAGGTTCATTCTTAGCTGGCGTCGCTGCAGCATTAAAAGCTGAAGAAGAAGGAAAAGATACTGTTGGATATATTGGTGGAGTGGATTTTGATTTAATTCAAAGATTCGAAGCTGGTTTTGAAGCAGGCGTTTACGCAGTTAATCCTGATATGAATGTATTAATTGAGTATGCTGGTAGTTTTGCAGATACTCAAATTGGACAAACTTTAGCAGCTAAAATGTATGACCAAGGTGCTTATATTATCTTTCATGCAGCTGGTGGAACAGGTAATGGTTTAATTAAAGAAGCTAAAGATCGTCGTACAAATGGCGAAGACGTATTGGCTATTGGTGTAGACAAAGATCAGTATGATGATGGAATTTATGAAGGTGAAAAGTCTGCTATTTTAACTTCTATGATGAAACGTGTAGACGTTGCAGCTTATGATGTTAGCAAAAGAACTATGAACGGAGATTTTCCAGGTGGAGAAGTTCTAGTTTATAACTTAGCAAATAATGGTGTCGGTTTACCAGATGAAAATCCTAATTTATCAGATGATATTGTTAATACAGTTGCTGAGTATAAAGTTAAGGTAGTAGATGGAGATATAACAGTTCCTGAATTACCTATGCGTTTACAGTAAAACTAATATAATAATAAATAGCCAAGACGTTTTATCTTGGCTATTTTATTTTAATAGTATTGATAAATCTATGTAAATTTTGTAAAGGAAAAACAACAATAAAATAATTAAGAATTTTAAATAATCACTACTTAAATAATTATTTAAGTAGTGCTTATTTATTTAATCAAGAAAAATATGTTAATGAGAAACACACTACATAAGCATTTGTAAGTAAATAAATTACGTAATTTTATTTGATCTTTAAGGTTTTATTTATTTTGGAATTATATGGTATGTTAAAAACAAATATTTCAATTCAATTGAAAAAGGGAATTTAAATAAATTATAGATAAGTAGTGGATTATTAGTGATTAGAAAGACGGGAGATGTGTTATGGAATACGTTGTTGAGATGCTTAATATCACAAAAGAGTTTCCGGGTATTAAAGCCAATGATAATGTAACTTTACAAGTAAAAAAAGGTGAAATACATGCATTATTAGGTGAAAATGGTGCCGGAAAGTCAACCTTGATGAGTGTTTTATTTGGGTTATATCGTCCTGAAGAAGGCACTATTAAAGTTAGAGGTGAGGCAGTTAAAATTTCAAATCCGAATGTCGCAAATGAATTGGGTATTGGAATGGTACACCAACATTTCCAATTAGTTGATACTTTTACTGTTACTGAAAATATTATTTTAGGTCAAGAACCTAAAAAATCCTTTGGACGAATAGATATTGAAAAGGCAGCAGAGAAAGTAAAGAAAATAAGTGATCAATATGGTTTAAAAGTAGATCCTTATGCAAAGATTGAAGATATTACTGTAGGCATGCAGCAGCGGGTGGAAATATTAAAAATGCTTTATAGAAATGCAGAGATTTTAATATTTGATGAACCAACGGCTGTACTAACACCTCAGGAAATAATCGAATTTATGGAAATTATGAAAGATTTAGTGAATGAAGGTAAATCAGTCATGTTAATTACCCATAAACTAAAAGAAATTAAAGCTGTTGCAGACCGTTGTACTGTTTTAAGACGTGGGAAGTGTATTGGTACAATTGAAGTGGAAGGTACCACTGAAGAAGAAATGGCTGAAATGATGGTTGGTCGGGAGGTTAGCTTTGAAGTCGATAAAGAACCAGCCGAACCTAAAGCAGTTGTTTTAAAATTAGAAAATGTATGTGCGGATAATAAAAGAAAATTATCAGCGGTTAAAAATCTTGATTTAGAAGTTCATGCAGGAGAAATATTATGTGTGGCTGGGATTGATGGCAACGGACAAAGGGAATTAATTGAAATCATCACAGGTTTAGAAAAGCTTTCTTCTGGTAAAATAATTTTTAATGGAAAGGAAATTCAAGATTTATCCATTAGAAATAGAACGCTTTCAGGCATTGGTCATATTCCTGAAGATCGACACAAACATGGATTAGTATTAGATTTTTCTATTGAACAGAATCTAGCGCTACAAACTTATTTTATGGAGCCGTTTTCACACAATGGTATTATGAATCCTGAAGCCATTCGTGAGCAATCTGAACGATTAATTGATGAATTTGATGTTAGAAGTGGTAAGGGTAGTACGACAAAAGCCAGAAGCATGTCCGGTGGTAACCAACAAAAAGCAATTATTGCCCGGGAAGTTTCTCGTTCGCCTAAATTATTAATAGCGGCTCAACCCACAAGAGGTCTTGATGTAGGGGCAATAGAGTATATTCATGACCGTTTAATAAAAGAAAGAGACAAAGGTCGTGCTATTCTTTTAATGTCTTTAGAAATGGAAGAAGTCCTTAATGTTTCCGATAGAATTGCTGTAATTTACGAAGGTGAAATTGTCGGTATCGTTGATGCTGATAAAACAGATGAAAACGAGATCGGATTAATGATGTCTGGATCTAAGAAAGGAATGAATAATTAATATGAATGCATTTGTTAACTATATTACTGATGAAAAAAATCATAGTATTGTTATTCCTGCTATAGCAATTTTTTCAGGTTTTCTTGTTGGCGCAATAATTATGGTGCTTACAGGTGAAAACCCATTGGCTCTTTTTTCTTCATTATCACGAGGTGTATTAGGAATAAATTTAAGTAATCTTGGGACGAGTAGAGGTTTTTTCAATCCTAGATATCCTGGAGAATTTGTAGTCTTTTCAATGCCAATTATACTAACGGGTTTATCTGTATCTTTTGCTTTTAGAACAGGTTTATTTAATATTGGTGCAGAAGGTCAATTACTAGTTGGATCATTTGCTTCAATTGCAGTAGGCATTTTAGTTGACGGACCGAGTTTTATTATTTTAATATTAATGATTCTAGCGGGTTTATTGGCTGGTGGAATTTGGGGATTTATTCCAGGTTTCTTAAAAGCAAGATATAATGTCCATGAAGTAGTTGTCACCATTATGTTGAACTATACGGCATTATTTTTAACGAATTATTATTTAGTAGAATTACCTGGTGGTACAAATTCAAGAACTGTAGATTTAGAGCAGTCCCTTACGTTTAAAAGTGAGTTTTTATCAAATTTAACGAATTCTTCTAGATTACACTGGGGTTTTATTATTGTAATCTTAGCAGCGTTATCTTTTTGGTTTATTATTAATAAAACAACATTTGGTTTTGAACTTAAAGCAGTGGGATATAATCCATCTGCTGCAAAATATGCTGGGATGAGAGTTGAATTAAATGCGGCGTTATCCATGGCCATTGCCGGCGCATATGCTGGTTTAGCTGGTACGTTATTAGCAATGGGGACCTTTGGATACGGTCGTGTGTTACCAAGTTTTGAAAATTATGGTTTTGATGGAATAGCCGTCGCTCTAGTCGGTGGTACAACGGCTCTTGGGTCAGTTTTAGCTGGATTCTTATTTGGTGCTTTAAAAGCTGCTCAACCGATTATGCAGTCGTCAGGCGTTCCACGAGATATTGCCATTATTATAAGTTCTATGATTGTATTATTTGTAGCAATGCAAAATGGAATCAAAATAATACTAAATAAAATGAAAGGAGCAAAATAATGGATGTTTTTTATTCAATGGTCACATTAACACTGATATTTTCTACACCGATTGTAATAACAGCACTTGGTGGCATGTTTTCTGAAAGAAGTGGTGTTGTAAATATAGCATTAGAAGGTATAATGATGATGGGTGGCTTTGCTGCTGCAACGTCCTTAGTTTTTCTAGAAAAAAGTTTTACTTATGCTCCTTGGATGGCATTAGGTGTTGGTATTATAGCTGGGGCTTTGATTTCATTAATCCATGCTTATTTAAGTATCAACTTAAGAAGTGATCAGGTGATTTCAGGTACGGCGATTAACTTATTAGCTGGTGGGTTGACAGTTTATTTAGCACAAATCATTTTTGGACAGCAAAGAACAGAGACATTTAGAACAGGATTTATTAAAACAACATATGATGGCTTAGTTGATATTCCTATTATTGGCCGCATGTTTTTTGAAAATATGTATCCGACAGTTTATGTTGCTTTAATATTAGTTATAATCAGTTGGTTTGTTTTATACAAACTGCCTTTCGGTTTAAGATTAAGAGCTACTGGGGAACATCCCCATGCAGTCGATAGTATGGGTATTAGTGTTTACAAAATGAGATATATTGGTGTTGTTTTATCTGGATGCTTCGCTGGTCTTGGTGGTGCCGTTATGGTATTAACATTTGATACTCAATATACCATTGGAAGTATTCATGGTGTAGGTTTTATTGCATTGGCAGCATTGATTTTTGGTAAATGGAAACCCTTTGGATTATTAGGTGCAAGTTTATTCTTTGGATTTTCACAAATCTTAAGTATTTACTCAACAAGTTATCCTTGGTTAGCTCAATTTCCACAAGAGTTCTTTAAAGCTTTACCATATGTATTAACAATAATTGCATTAGTAGTTTTTAGTGGTAAATCAGTAGGACCTAAAGCGGCAGGGGAACCTTATGATAAAGGTTCAAGATAAAAATAAAAAATTAGCACATTTTCTTTTCAGAGAATGTGCTTTTTTCTTTATTTACACAAAGATTACTGATATAATAGATATTGGAGGTGAGTTATAATGAAAATGGGTTTTAACTTGGAAATGTCACAGAAACAAGAATTAGTCATGACAACTGAATTAAGACAGGCCATAGAAATTTTACAATATAATTCACTAGAGTTAAATGATTTTATTAATGAACAATTACTGGAAAATCCTACTCTTGAGAAAGAATCAGAATTAGATAAATTTGATGAAATTGACTGGGAAGCAGTTGGTGATGACGATTATCATAATCGGTATTCTGGCGGTACTTATTATTCAGAACATGAGGATTATAACTATGAAAACTTTATTTCTAAAAATATGGAATTAAAAGAATTTTTAGAAACTCAATTAGTTTTTTCTAATTTAGATGAAAAATACTATGATGTTGCTAGATATTTAATCAACAGTGTAGATATAAATGGTTACTTAGAGTATGATGATCATAAAATACATGAAGTCTTTGAAATTTCAGATGAAATGATTAATGAAATTATTTTATATTTGCAGGAATTTGAGCCAGTCGGTGTGTGCGCAAGAGATATCAAAGAGTGTTTATTGATTCAATTGTATAGAAAAGATGAGGCAAATGATTTGGCAAGAAAGATCGTTGAAGGGTATCTTGAAGAGTTATCCCAAAATAATTTAAAGAAGATTGCTAAGGCCTTAGAGACCCCTATAAAGAAAGTTCAAGAGGTTTCTGATTACATTAAAACACTGGAACCAAAACCTGGAAGAATATATAGTAATGTAGACACAAAATATATTGAAGCCGACGTTATCCTAAAAAAAGTCGAAGGGAAATACCGTATCACGATTCCAAATTATACTGCGCCAAGATTGTATTTAAGTAGTTTTTATAAAAAAGTTGTAAAAGATAGCCAAACGAAAGAAAATGAAAAAGAGTATATAAAGAAGAAAATGCAAAATGCTTTGTTCTTAATCAAAAGTATAGAGCAAAGAAGAAATACAATTTATAGAGTGATTGAAGAAATTCTTAACAAACAATACGACTTTTTTGAAAAAGGTGTATTGTATTTAAAAACATTGAATATGAAAGAAATCGCAGATGCCTTAGATATTCATGAATCAACGGTGAGTCGTACAGCTAATGGAAAATACCTTCAATGTTCGCATGGGCTTTTTGAAATAAAATATTTTTTCCAAGCAGGAATCGAAACTGAAAATGGTGGCATTTCTGCGGAAAGTATAAAATTATTAATTAGAAAAATGATTGGTGAAGAGGATAAAAAGAAACCTATTAGTGATCAGAAAATTACAGATAATTTGGAAGAATATGGTATTAATTGTTCAAGAAGAACGATTGCTAAGTATAGAAAAGCCATTGGTGTAAGGTCATCACGAAAGAGAAAAAGATTTTAAAAAAACTTGAAAAATTCGTAACTTGTGTTATCATTAAGAAGAAAGAATAAGTTGTGAATTTGTTTTTTTTGCTATGTATGGGACATAAATTGTAATGGGGGTATAAAAAGTCCCGCGAGGTGGTTATATGATCAGTAATAAAGGTAAAATAGCAAATTATTTAGACACACTTTTTAGATTAACGCCAGATTTCAAAGATGTTTTTGAGAGAAGATATAGAATTTTAAAAATGATCCATATGATCGGTCCTGTTGGACGAAGAACTCTAGCGACTAAAATCGACATATCCGAACGAATTATTCGAAAAGAAACTGATGCACTAAAAGAAAATAAATTATTAGAGTCAACTTTAAAGGGTATGATAATAAATGCTGAGGGTAAAAAAGTTCTTGGGGAAATGGATGAAATATATTTTGAATTTAAAGGCATTTTAAAAAAAGAAGAATTATTAGCAAAAAAACTTGGCGTCAAAAAAGTAATCATTGCACCGATTAATGTATCAAGTGAAGAAATGACACTGAAATCAATTGGACAATGTGCTTCAGAGTACTTACTTAAGTGTATTAAAAATGATATGATTATTGGCATTACAGGTGGTACGACAGTAGAAAAAGTTATAGAGTCCTTTTCCATAAGACAGAAGAAATATAAAAATGTAACCGTTGTACCTGCACGGGGCAGTTTAGGTAATAAATCTGAGTACCAAGCAAACACCTTAGTTGAAGTATTAGCGACTAAAATGCGCTCTGACTACAAGTTGTTGTTTACACCAGATAAACTGTCAGAGGACACGATAAAACGTCTTAAAAACGAACCTCAGATTAAAGAAACGATAGATTTGATTAACAATATTGATACATTGCTCTTTGGTATCGGAAAATCTGAGACAATGACCAAACGTCGAAGTCTCGATGAATTAGAAATAAATGTTATAAATGAAAAAGGTGCTGTAGCTGAAGCCTTTGGCTATTATTTCAACGCTGAAGGAGAAATTGTGTATGAAATCAATACAATTGGTATTGATTTATATAAATTTAAAGAAATAAAGAATTTGATTGCCGTAGCTGGTGGCATTGAGAAAGTAGATGCGATCCTATCTATAGCAAAGTTAGATTCAAAATTGGTTTTAGTAACGGATGAGAATGTTGCTAATGAAATTTTAAGAAGATTTAGGAGGAAAGAGAATGGCTAAAGTAGCAATTAATGGATTTGGAAGAATTGGTAGAGGTTATTTAAGATTATTAACAACAAGAAAAGAAAGTGAATTAGAAGTCGTGGCAATTAACGACTTAACAAGTGTTGAAAACTTAGCTTACTTATTAAAGTATGACTCAGTACACGGAAGATTTCCTGGAACAGTAGAAGTTGAAGAGGGTAACTTAGTTGTTAATGGAAATGTAATTGAAGTTACTGCACTTATGGATCCAGCAGAATTACCATGGAAAGAAAAAGGCATTGACTTAGTAATTGAAGCAACTGGTGCATTTAAAACTAGAGCAAAAATTGCTAAGCACTTAGAAGCTGGCGCAAAGAAAGTTATTTTAACAGTACCAGCAAGTGATAAATTAGACAGCACAATTGTGTTAGGTGTAAATGATCATGAATTAAAGCCTGAGCATAAAATTGTTTCAAATGCTTCATGTACTACAAACTGTTTAGCGCCATTGGCTAAAGTTTTAGATGATGCTTTCGGTATTGAAAAAGGTTTAATTACTACAGTTCACGCGTATACAAATAACCAAGCAACTTTAGATAGTCCTTCTTCTAAAATGAGAAGAGGCAGAACTGCTGCTGCTAATATTATACCAACGACTACAGGTGCAGCTATTGCGACTACTAAAGTTTTACCACAATTAGAAGGTAAAATTGATGGCATGGCTATGCGCGTACCAGTAGCAAATGGTTCTTGTGTTGATGGTGTATTTACTTTAGGAAAAGACGTTACTGTTGAAGAAGTAAATGCTGCGTTAAAAGAAGCTGCTGAAGGTGAATTAAAAGGTATTTTAGGATATACAGAAGATGAATTGGTTTCACAGGACATTTTAGGTATTTCTGAATCTTCATTAATAGATGCTCAATCTACAAAAGTTATTGCAGGAAATATGGTAAAAATTATTTCTTGGTATGATAATGAAATGAGTTACACAAACAGAGTTGTAGATTTATCTTTAAAATTAGTTAAGTAATCAATTTAGAATTTAAATTATGGCCCTGTGAAAACAGGGCTTTAAATACTTTAAGTTATTTGGAGGTAAAAATGCTAAATAAAAAAACAATAGAAGACATAAATGTAAAGGGCAAAAAAGTTTTGGTTCGGTGTGATTTCAATGTGCCTTTAAATGATAAACTAGAAATCACAGATGAAAGCAGAATTGAAGGTGCTTTACCAACAATTAAATACTTATTAGAAAATAAGGCAAAAGTAATATTATGCTCTCATTTAGGACGGCCAAAGGGTAAGGCGAGTAAAACATTCAGTTTGGCTCCTGTTGGTAAAAGATTAAGTGAAATTTTAGATACAAAAGTAGTATTTGCTGCCGATGATACAGTTGTTGGTGTAAATGCTAAAAAAGCAGTCGCTGAATTAAATGAAGGTGAAGTTGTATTACTTGAAAACACTCGATTCAGACCAGAAGAAAAAGGCGAAGGCGATGCTTTAGCAAAGGAACTGGCATCTTTAGCAGATGTATTTGTAAATGATGCTTTTGGTACAGCACATCGCTCACACGCATCAAATGTTGGTGTGACAAAATTTTTAGATGTTGCCGTAAGTGGTTACCTAATCCAAAAGGAAATAAAATTCCTAGGCAATGCAATAGAAGAGCCTAAAAGACCTTTCGTTGCAATTTTAGGTGGCGCGAAAGTATCAGATAAGATTAGTGTTATCGAAAATTTACTTAATAAAGTTGATTCAATTTTAATTGGTGGCGGTATGGCGTATACTTTCTTAAAAGCACAAGGGTATACAGTTGGAACTTCATTAGTTGAAGAAGATAGAATTGACTACGCTTTAAAAATGATTAATGAAGCTAAGAAAAAAAGTGTAAATTTTGTCTTACCAGTGGATCACTTAGTTGGCGCAGAATTTTCCGCTGATACAGAAGTAATAACAACTGAAGATGAAAACATAGAAGAGGGCTTCATGGGATTAGATATTGGTCCAAAAACTGCCAAATTATATAAAGACATTGCAAAAGATGCAAAGACTGTTGTATGGAATGGTCCAATGGGCGTTTTTGAATTTGAGAACTTTGCTAAAGGAACCATTGCAGTAGCAGAAGGACTTGCAGAAGCCGATGCAACAACTATAATTGGCGGTGGCGATAGTGCAACTGCGGTAAATACATTAGGATTTGGAGATAAAATGTCTCACATTTCTACTGGTGGCGGTGCATCATTAACATTTTTAGAAGGAAAAGAATTGCCGGGCATTATGGCATTAAATGATAAATAAATTAGACATTAAAAATTACTGGAGGTAAATATGAGAAAACCATTTATAGCTGGAAACTGGAAAATGAATATGACCATTAAAGATGGTGTTGCATACATTAACGCATTAAAAGATTTAGTTAAAGATGCCGAGGCTGAAGTTGGTATTTGTGCACCAGCAACGATGCTAAAAGATATTGTTGAAGCAGCAAAGGGAACAAATATTAAAATTGGTGCTCAAAACATGCACTATGAAGATAATGGCGCATTTACAGGTGAAATAGCTCCTGCTATGTTAACAGAAATTGGTGTAGATTATGTTGTTATTGGACACTCTGAAAGAAGATCTTACTATAATGAAACAAATGAAACAGCAAATAAAAAAGTGCTTAAAGCTATAGAAGTAGGCATTGATCCAATTCTATGTGTTGGTGAATCATTAGACTTAAGAGAATCTGGAGAAATGAAGCCTTTTGTGAAAGAGCAAGTTGTGAAAGCATTTGAAAATGTGAAAAGAGAAGATGTATCAAAAGTAGTTGTTGCTTATGAACCCCTTTGGGCTATTGGAACGGGTAAAACTGCAACTGCAGATCAAGCAAATGAAATGACTGCTTTTGTTAGAGAAACATTAACAGCAATATATGATGAAGAGACAGCAAATGCTGTAAGAATTCAATATGGTGGTTCTGTAAAACCTAAAAATGTAACTGAAATCATGTCTAAATCAGACATTGATGGTGCATTAGTTGGTGGCGCTTCTTTAGTAGCAGAAACATTTGCTCAAGTTGTAAAATATTAAGGAGTGATTCATATGTCAAACCCAGTTGCATTAATTATTTTAGACGGTTGGGGAATAAGCAAATCAAAAGAACATAATGCAGTTATGGCTGCAAACACGCCTAACTTCGATAAATACAATAGTACTTATCCAAGTACAACAATAAAAGCAAGTGGATTAGATGTGGGTTTACCCGACGGTCAAATGGGTAATTCAGAAGTTGGTCACTTAAATATTGGTGCTGGACGTGTTGTTTATCAAGATTTAACGAGAATTTCTCAAGAAATTAAAGATGGATCTTTTCATAAAAATGAAGCCTTGGTGAAGGCATGTAAAAATGTTAAAGAAAACGACTCAAGTTTACACATCATGGGCTTATTATCAGATGGTGGCGTTCACAGTCATATAGATCATGTGAAAGGCCTTGTTCAAATGGCTAAGAAACATGGTGTTGAAAGATTATATCTTCATGCATTTTTAGATGGAAGAGATACCCCGCCACAAAGTGGCATTAAATATATTAAAGAAATAGAACAAGAGATGAAGAAAGTTGGTCTTGGAGAAACTGCAACGGTTAGTGGTAGATATTATGCAATGGATCGAGACAATCGTTGGGAAAGAATAGAACTTGCTTACGATGCTTTAGTTTATGGTAAAGGTCAAGTGGCAAGTAGTGCTGAAGAGGCTGTTGAAAAGTCTTATGCAAAAGATGAAGTAGATGAGTTTGTTAGACCAACGGTTATTTTAAAAGATGGTAAACCAACAGGTAAAATTAAAAAAGATGATTCGATAATTTTCTTTAATTTCAGACCGGATCGTGCCAGACAATTAACCCGTGCCATTACTGTTGAAGATTTTAGCGAATTTAAAAGAGAGTATTTTAAAACGGAATATGTATGCATGACGACTTATGATATAACATTTAAAAATGTAAAAGTTGCATATGCACCCAATAGCATAAAAAATACATTAGGCGAATACTTATCTGCTCAAGGTAAAACACAACTAAGAATTGCTGAAACTGAAAAGTATGCCCATGTCACTTTCTTCTTTAATGGTGGTGTTGAAGCGGCTAATGAAAATGAAGAAAGATTATTAGTTAATTCTCCAAGTGTGGCAACTTATGACATGAAACCTGAAATGTCTGCTTATGAAGTGACAGATGCTTTACTAAAAGAATTAGACAAAGATAAACATGATCTTATTGTTTTAAATTTTGCTAATTCAGATATGGTAGGCCATACAGGTGACTTTAATGCAGCGGTTAAAGCTGTTGAAACAGTTGATGCCTGTTTAGGTAAAATTGTTGAGAAGCTTTTAACGAAAGATGGCAAAGCAATTATTACGGCAGATCATGGTAATGCAGAACTGATGGAAGATGCTGATGGTAATCCAATGACCGCTCATACGACTAATGTCGTACCATGTATTGTAATTGATGGAGATATTAAATTGCGTAAGGATGGTAAACTATCAGATTTAGCGCCAACGTTATTAGAATTATTAAAAGTAGAAAAACCTAAAGAGATGACTGGAAAGAGTTTAATTAAAAAATAGGAGGAAAAAAATGTCTTATATTTTAGATGTATTTGCAAGAGAAATTTTAGATTCGCGGGGAAATCCAACGGTTGAAGTAGAAGTAATGCTTGAGAGTGGTGTTGTTGCAAGAGCTGCTGTACCATCTGGTGCATCCACTGGTGCTTTTGAAGCTGTTGAACTAAGAGATGGCGATGAAGCAAGATTTATGGGTAAAGGTGTTTTAGATGCAGTGAACAATGTGAATGAAGTGATTGCACCTGAAATAGTTGGTATGAGTGCTAATGATCAAGTAAGAGTCGATAAAAAAATGATTGAAATTGATGGTACACCTAACAAAAGTAGATTAGGAGCAAATGCAATTTTAGGTGTTTCAATGGCAGTGGCGAAAGCTGCAGCAGTCAATGCTGGATTACCACTTTATCAATATTTAGGTGGGGTTAATGCTAAAACTTTACCAGTACCAATGATGAATATTTTGAATGGTGGAGAGCATGCGGATAATAACGTAGATATTCAGGAATGGATGATCATGCCAGTAGGCGCGAAGTCTTTTGCTGAAGGTTTAAGAATGGGCGCTGAAATCTATCATAACCTTAAGAAAGTTTTACAAGAAAAAGGTTTAGGTACAGGTGTTGGTGATGAAGGTGGATTTGCGCCAGATTTAGGAACGAATGAAGATGCTTTAAAGTTAATTATGGTAGCCATAGAAAAAGCAGGTTACAAGGCAGGAGA